>Ga0075421_100000184_pt1 | contig 58186 bp, 60 predicted proteins | sample SoiMetdeltSBSDD5_FD_75292 | JGI IMG/M metagenome (GOLD analysis project Ga0075421, IMG submission 75292) | Bulk soil microbial communities from a Populus tree surrounding site in Tennessee, USA - Soil MetaG P. deltoides SBSDD5 | ecosystem: Environmental > Terrestrial > Soil > Tree plantation... | reverse complement strand
AGTTTCCATAGTGGAGCTCCTGGCCCAGGAGTATCCCGATGTTTCGTTCATCATTCCGCACCTGGGGAGCTTCTCCGACGACTGGCGGGCGCAGCTCGCATTGCTGGATCACCTGGCGCGGCATCCGAACATTTACGCCGACACCTCCGGCGTTCGGCGCTTCGATCTCCTGGTGGAGGCCGTACGGCGCGCAGGGCCGGACAAGATACTGTTCGGCTCGGATGGTCCGTGGTTGCATCCGGGCGTGGAGCTCGCCAAGGTTCGGGCGCTTCGAATGCGGGCATCCGATGAGCTTCTCGTCCTTGGGCGGAATTTCCTGCGACTTATCGCTCATGTGGGAGTGCGGCGATCTTCAGTTTTGGCTCTTCGTCCATCGGGGGAGCGCGTAGGGCGCGAAATTCACGATCCGTGGTTGTCCAGCGCACGGCTGGCGCCACAGAGCTAGACGGGTCGGCGCGATCGATTTGCGCTCACGCGGCGCATCTGCAGCGCGCGATCGGTCACGCCGAGCCGGCTGGCGGCGCGCCGAAGACTGCCGTTCTCCTCGTCCATAGCGATGGAAACCGCCGTCTCTTCCGCCGCGCGGCCGATCTCTTTCAACCTGACGCCGAGCGAAAGCGCCCGGTGAATCGCACCCTCGAACGATTCGTCGCGCCATTCATTCAATCGTAACGGCTCGTGAGGCCGCTCGTCTTCGGGTATGTCTCCTGCGGTGACGGGACCGGGGCCCAGATGCCTGTCGGCAATCCGCGATATCAGTTGTCTGAGCTCCCGCACGTTGCCCGGGTAGTCCCGCTGAACGAGATATTGTGAAACGGATTGGTCGAACTGGGGCGCCTCTCCGTTTGGACGCATCTGCTGCATGAAGTAGCGCGCGAGACGCAGCACGTCATGCGGCCTTTCCCTCAATGGCGGCAGCCTCAACGTCCAGTTCGCGATGCGGTGATAGAGATCGTGCCGAAACTCGCCGCGGCTGACCGCCTCGCCCAAATCTCTGTTGGTCGCGCAGACGAGCCGAAAATCGGTGGAATGCCACGTGTTACCCCCAACGCGCTTGTACGTCCGCTCCTGTACTGCTCGTAGCAACTGCCCCTGCAGCGACAAAGGCAGCTCACCTACCTCGTCGAGGAAGAGCGTGCCGCGGTCGGCAAGGGCGAACGCGCCGTCGCGGACGTGCAACGCCCCGGTGAACGCACCTCGCTCATGGCCAAAAAATTCGCTGCCTGAGAGCTCGGGGACGATCGTGCTGCAATCGAGGACCACGAGTTCTCCTTTTCTCTCCCGCGCATCCAAGGCGTGCACCAACCGCGCGACGAGCTCCTTCCCGGTCCCGCTTTCGCCCAGCACGAGAACATTCGCTTGGGTAAACCGGCCGAGTTCAACAATCCGGCGGGTGATTCTTTTCCAGGTCGCACCCTCCCCAACGAAGGTGTTTCTCACGAGCGGTGATTCGACGAGCTGATCGATCGCGTCCCAACGTTCGAGCCGCGCTGCGATCTCACCGGCTGCGTTCGACCAGTGCTTCCATGCAAATACCTCAGAAGCGCCGGCATTCAAGAGCCGCCATGTATTTCGGCCCAAATCGGCGGTACCGAGCGCGATCGCGAACACGCGCGCTGCACCGCCGGCGCTGACTCGGTGCAACAAGTCGCAAAGCTCATCGGTTACCGCAGAAAAACAGACGATGCCTGCGCTGCACGCATTGTGTGCACCGTGCGCGCAGCAGGTGACTCCGGCCTGGGCGAGACAACGCGTGACCTCCGCCTCTGACGAAGGGTCACCGGACATCGCGAAATGGACCCAGACGCACATACCACAAGTAGCTCGCTCCCCTGCACGCGAGCTTGTTCTGTATGGTTGAGCTTCTGTTCTTTTTTGTCTCTGCTTACGACCGCGCGGTGCTTCGTCCAGCGCTCCGGATGAAGCGACAGCGCAAATACGAAGAATCAACAACACAAGGAATACAACGCCTTATCCGCGTCGGCGAGCGGAAGAAGTCGACCGCTCAGTGCTCTTACGTTCGCGAGCGGTCGATACAACTATAAGCATTGTCGAAAGCGAGTGCAAACTTCACATCATTGCTACGGCAGTTTCCTTATCAGCGCGAACGACAAGCTCGTGCGGCTCCTGTTTTTCCTCGGCGCACTGAAGGACGCTGCGGCGTGGCGCGTCACGGCGGTCGCGCCATACCTGTGCTACGCCCGCAAGGACCGCAGGAGCAAGCCGCACGATCCGGTGTGCGCCACCCTATCAGCTTCAGTGCCAAGCATTGCGCTGACCGTCAGGATTTGACTTATCACAAAGATGCGGCGACCCAAGCGGAGGTAAACTGGCTCTGGAATTCATCGCGATGGGCAAAGAAGCTATGGACGAGAGCACGGGTGCAGGTCATACGACAGCTCCCCCAACCGAGCCGCCGCGCGCGACTCCGGAGTTGTGCCAGGTTATCGAGTCCCTCATCGAGAGCGCGGCAGCGCTGCCTGAGGGCACATTGAGCGACATTCGCAAACTCCTCATGGACGGAATCTTCACCTCCGACGGAGAGGTGCTGTATCCGCAGGACCGTACGTTTCTCGTGATCGAGCTCGATGAGCTCATCGAGCGCGACGGGGAGAACGCGATCGCATGGTGCTACACCGGCCGGCACCGAGCTTCGGCACTACCGGCGCCATGATTGAGGGATCATCCGCTAGATATGCGATGAGTCCCTGACGCAAATCGGCACGGAGATCGGTGCGCTTCTAAACTGGTAGTCGAAGTCCAGAAAGCTTGCGATGAAAAGCCCGAAAACCGTGCCGCGGAAGAAGCGATCCCGTTTGCCGGAAGCGCAGGAGAATCTCAGCGCGACGAGCCAGGCGCCATACGGCATCGCGGATGACGAACCCGACGCGCTGCCGCCCGAAGCTGACTCGGTAGAAGATCCCCTCGAGGACTGGCCTGAAAGCGCCGGCGAAGCAGAGCGCTGGCTAAAAAGTCGCCGGCTGCGGCGCGATGAAGAGCGCGAAGGTTGAACGTGCCACTCCGACTGCGCGAGAACACGAACGCGAGCTGGAAGTTCCGCTGCCTTTCGCGGTCGTGCGCCTACACGACCGCTCATGCGACGCAATTCAACGGCTTTCCCCGTCCGGACACGGTGATTATGGAGCACGCGAGCGATCGCAACTTGCGGTCAGTCTCTGACGTCTGAGCTGCGCAGCACGGTAGCCACCCGCACTGCGCTGTGAGGGCAGACCATTCGGGCATGCCTGGCGAGGAGCCCGTCAAAGAAGCACGTCGCTCAGGCTCCGGCTCCGATGCGAGCGGCGTGACCTCGGGTAAGATGCATCCGTGTACCACGAGCCACCGCATCCGATGCTGCCGCTAGATCACACGGAGCCCGCACCGACCGCCGTAACTCCACTGCTCCCGGTAACGATCAGGCCTGGCAACATCCATTACGCCCCCGGCGTGCGCGCCGGCCGCTGGGTGTTCGCGACCGGACACAAAGGCCAGGCGGATTTCGCCGACGGCATGTCTCCGGACGTCGTGAACGTAAGCGCGCCGTGCCACGGTACGCCGAGGAATCGCAAAGAAGCCGAGCACATCTTCGCGAACTTCGACAAAGTGCTGAAAGCGGGCGGCAGCGATCGGAAGTACGTGGTGCGCGTGGATCAGTATTACCGAACTGCGCCTGCCGTCGATCCGTACCACGACGTGCGCAGGGTCTTCTTCGGCGGCCTTGTACCGCCGAGCACATCGAATTTGCACCAGAACTTCCTGCTTGCCCACCAGGACATGGAAGTGCAGATGATCGCGGTAGTCCCCGGCGATGGTTTCGAGCCGATGCAACATCGGCCGCAGAATCTGCCGGTGCATGCGACCTCTGCGTACAGCCCCGTGCTGACGTGCGGTGATTACGTATTCGTGGCGGGCCAGACGGCGGAGGCGCTCCGACTGGAGGAAGGGCCCATCGACCCAAGCGCGCGCATGCCGGCGGGCCACCTGTGGAAAGGCACGCCGATCAAGCTGGAAACCGAATTCATCATCGAGCGCAAATTGAAACCGGCGCTTGGCACCGTGGGCACGACGCTCGAGGATGTCGTCAAAGCTCAGGTCTACATGCGCGACGTGAACGACGTTCCCGCTTTCAATGAGGTATGGGCAAGGCACTTCCCAAACGCGCCGCCCGCCACGACGATCGTGACTACATCGACGCCAGGCTTCATTTGCGAAGTGGGCCGCATCGAGATCAACACCATCAGCGTGCGGGGCGGCGGCCGCACGAAAAAGGAGCCGATCCATGCCGGCGTGCCGATGCCATTCGAAAATCACTCGCAGGCGGTGCGGGCTGGCGATCTGCTGTTCATCGGCGGGCTGATGGCTGTCGATGCCGACGGCGCGCTCGCGCGGGACGTCCGTATCGATCCCGCCAAACCGTACTTCGGCAGCCCGGCAGAGCTTCAGACGGACTATATCCTCGCCGCGGCCGAGCGCATCTGTCGCAAGGCCGGCACGACGCTCGCGAACGTGGTGCGCGTGCAGCAGTTCCACAGCGATCTCCGCGATTTCAGCGCGGCGTATCACGCATGGCAGTGCCGAATCGCCGCTCAGCCGCTTCCGTTCTCCGCGATCGAAGTGCCCGCGCTTGCCGTGCCCGGCGCCGTGGTCATGCTCGACCTGTGGGTTTATGTTCCGTAGTTAACCGTAATCCAATGCCAACGAATACGTTATGCGTATGATGCTTCGACTCCTCGCCCTTGCATTGATATCCGCGCCCGTCTTTGGCGCCGAGCCTGCAGCCGATACGACGAAATACCCGTCCCAGGCGATCCGCTTCGTCGTTCCGTACAGCGCCGGTGGCGGCACTGACGTCGTGATACGGCTCGTCGCGAAACACATGTCGGATACGTGGAACGTGCCCGTTATTGTGGAGAATCGCGTCGGCGCGGGCGGCGTCGTAGGCTCGCAGCACGTCGCGACGCAGAAGCCGGACGGCCGGACATTCCTCGCTGTCGCCAGTGCATTCGCGGTGCGTGTCGCGATCGACCGCACGGTTCCCTTCGACGCCGTGAAGGATTTTTCGGGCGTGGGGCAGATGGCGCGTAGTCCGAGCTTCATGGTGGTGTCTGTTTCGCACGGATTCAAAACGCTGAAGGATCTGATCGCGTATGCAAAGGCGCAGCCGCAAGGCGTCTTCTACAGCACCGCCGGCGTCGGTAGCACCGCCCATTTGCATGCCGCGACCGTGGCGCATCTCGCCGGGATCAAGGCCGAACACGCGCCGCAGCGCGGAACGCCGGAAGCAGTGACCGAGGCAATGACCGCGCGCGTTCTCTATGCATTTGCGCCGGGGCCGAACGCGATCCCGCTCGCGAAAGCCGGCAAGCTCCAGATCGTGGTGACAACCTCTCCAGCAGGCGCGCGCATGATGCCGGGGGTGCCGACCATCAGAGAGGCGGGTCTTAACTACGAAGGAGACGACTGGTTCGGCGTGCTCGCGCCCGCCGCCACGCCGCTCGCGATGCGCGAGACGGTCTCCAGGGAGATGGCGCGCATCCTCGCGCTGCCGGAGCTCCGCGAGCGGCTTGCGACGCTCGGTGCGGAGCCTGTGAGCAGCGCTCCGGCTGAGTTCGAAACGATGATGCGCAATTACATCGCCAGCGTGCGTAAGTTTGCCGATGCGATCGGGATGAAACCTGAGTGAGCGTGACACGATGAGCACGATCGAAAGGCGTCTGAACGACATGGGGTACGAGCTGCCTCCACCGTTCGTATTCCCAAAGAACAACCGCACCGGCTGTACGCAGACGGGCACGCTGCTTCTGCTTTCGGGCCACGGGCTCGACCTGCCAAAGCTCGCAGGTGTGCGGCAGACGGGCAAATTCGGCGTCGACATCACACTCGAGGAGGGGTATTCGACGGCCCGCGCAGTCGCGCTCACGATGCTTGCGACGATCAAAGCGCATTGCGGCGATCTCGATCGCGTGAAGCGCGTCCTGCGGCTGTTCGGGATGTGTAACTGCACGCCGGAATTCGCGCAGATGCCGCAGGTGATCGACGGGGCTTCGGACCTCCTGTTCGAGCTCTGGGGGCCGGAGTTCGGCAGGCACGCCCGCACTGCGGTCGGCCACGCGTCGCTGCCGCGCGGCATTGCTGTCGAAATCAACGGCGAGTTCGAGCTCCACGCGTGAGTAACGCTCGTCCGGCTCAACAAAACTCCAGCAACCTCTCGATACGGGCGATCTGGTGATCACGAGTTTTGCAGCGTCGGCGCCTTAGCTTCTTCAGTGCTAAGCGGCTCAATGTGGGGCGAGCCGTAGCAAACGACGAAAGGGCTTGAGCACTTTGTCCGGTTTTCATGCAGCCGGCATGAGCTTTGCTGAAGCCATCGAGCCCACACTCGTCAAGGAGATTGCTATGAAGAAGATTTTCCTGCTGCTGCCGTTGCTGCCCCTGGTCGGTGCTTGCGTTACGTATGAGAAAGAGACCGTCGTAGAGCCGCGCGTCGTCGTGCCCCAAGGCACTACAACGGCGCCACCGAGCACCACCGTGATCGTGCCGCAAAGCAGCCCGGCGCCCTCTCGGGACACCACAATAGTCGTTCCTCGCTAGGACTCGTCGGCAAGTCTTTGCGGCACAGGGGGCGTCGCGCCCGCGGCGCCCGCCGCTCATGTTCCAGAGGTAAGCATCCGCATCACGATCCGATCGGCCTTGTGGCATCCGTACCGAGCCCCCGGACTTCCTGCCTCCTGAGCTTCTTCGCTCGTTTAGCTGCTGTCGCGAGGTCCTTTCGGGCTCGTTGCTTCCGTCGTCTGGTCGTGACCATCTTGGAGTGAGTTTGAGTCAAGAGAATCTCCTTGGGGAGCTGTCGATTACATGGCCCGTCATACCACACCTCCATGCGTAGCGTCGGCTGAAGCAATAATTGCTCCGGCTATGCGCGTTGGCGCACAGATGGGGCGATCGTCGCCCTGTATCTTGATCGAAGCCGGGCTTACAGCGCATGCAGCTTAGGCCCGCCTTTTTAGGAAAACTATCATGTTTCACCGCAATGATCTCCTCACCTACAGACCAATCTCATCTGCACCATTAATATCAGGCCACTCGCCTATGAAGGCCGCGACACAGCGCGCCACAAAGGATCTCGCGCTGGATTCGTCGGACTTGGCCAGATGGGAAGGGGAGGGCGGGGCCGCGCGGCAGGGCCAGGCTGGCAACACGGCGTCCAAGCGTCCCGCGGTGCACACAGCAATGTCCGCACGACCCAGTTACGACTCTCCACACCGCTCCGCTGTGGAGGTGATGGTGTCCGCAATGACCACACGGGCGGCGCGCGCTGTGGCTGGCCAAGGTCCCCTCAGCAGCAACAATGAAGAACGCGGGAAGGTGCGGAGCTCGCCGCGCGACGCGCCAGCAAAGGCCAACAAACGCCGGGGCCGCAGAACCATGAGCCGACATGGCAATCGACCGTAACACGCACGGACGCGATGCGTCCGCCCGCGAGCCGCACCTCGAGCTTCGGCGGAATATGCGCTCCAAATGGATATGGGTGTTGTTGAGCGCCGACTTGCATATCGTCAATCGCTCGCAAACCGATTTCGTGACCAGGCAGGAGTGCGTTGCCGATGCCGATCTGAACGGGTTTTGCTTACCGGAGGGTAGCTAGCGTCGGGCGCAGTCGGTCAGGTCTTACCTGCTCCGCTGCGCGGTGCTCGCAACATAACGTCCCGTTGATTAGCGCGCGGCCGCGCGGTCTGCATAGCGGCTGATCAGCCACGCAGCAACGGAAGTTACCGCCAGAATCGCTCCGGCCAGCGTCACGCGCAGCAAGAGCGCCACTTCAGCGTCCGCCCTTGCCGCCATGACAGTGCCCACCACAAGGATCACGAACCCAAGCAGCCATCCCACGCCGCGCACGGTTCTTGCGACGGCGTGAAGACGCTGACTCGTGTTCCAGGGCGGGTTGCCTGTTTCGCTGGGCGTGCGTCGGTCCATTTCGCGATGTCTCCCGACGGCATGCAGGCGCGTCTGGCGGTACTTTTTAACGCGGTCTCGTTGCGGCATGAGTGCGTGTAACACAATCATACGTGGGAGACTGGCGGTCGCTCCGTGCGGGAACGCACATAGTCGTCCAACGGCGCGCAATGAGCGGTAGCGCACGGAGCACGATGTCCCGGTGGCTTAATCTCCACATCAGGACTCTGCGCGACGGCATTCGCGCCTGACGTCGCATCGCAACGTGCGAGGGAAGCTCTGACCGTCCCGCAATACGCGGAGGCAGCTTTTCGCTGTCCCGCGCGCGGCGTCAAAAGCCGCGTGCCTTCCGGCATTTCTCGCGTCACCTCTATTGGAAGTCCACGCAATGGCGTTCGTTCACACCGTAGCTTCATGGGCCCTGGGCGCGGGCAGGATAACCCGTGGGCTTTTCCGATCGGTACTTCTCATGACGCGCGCTCACCCGGGAACAGCAACAGCCCCCAGGCCCGTCGCGGTGGAGTTGCCATTGCGCGCGGAGTTGTTCAGCGCCGAGCAGATGGAGTGCCATGGAATCGTGCTTGCCCGGGCGCACAGCGTCGGACGCGTGCCGGTGTCGGACCGACTCCTCAGGCGGCTCGCTGAGAATGAGGCGGCTCTTATCAAAACGTGCGATCTGCTTATCGCCGCGACCGCGGCGGGCCGGCGGATCGGGCCCAGCGGTGAATGGTTGCTCGACAATCTCTACCTGGTGGAAGAGCAGATCCGCACGGCGAAGAGATATCTGCCCGAAGGCTTCAGTGCCCAGTTACCCCGGTTGCAGAACGGACCCTCGGCAGGGCGGCCGCGCGTCTATGACATCGCCCTGGAGACGATTGCACACGGCGACGGACGGGTCGATCGCGAAAGCATAAGTCGGTTCATCTCCGCGTACCAGACGGTCACCCCGCTCACGCTCGGCGAGCTGTGGGCCGTACCGATCATGTTGCGGCTCGCTCTGATCGAAAATCTACGCCGCGTTGCGGTGGGGGTGGCCGCCGCCCGGGCGGACCGCGATCTCGCCGAGTCATGGGCAGATCGCATGGCTGGGGCGGCTGAACGGGATCCGAACAGCCTGATACTCATCATCGCGGACATGGCTCGATCCGATCCGCCGGTGAGCGGCCCTTTCGTTGCCGAGCTCGTACGCCGCCTGCAGGGCCGCACTTCAGCGCTTGCGTTACCGCTTACATGGATCGAGCAGCGCCTGTCCGAGTCCGGTTCGAGCATCGAGCAACTGGTGCACTTCGAAAACCAGCAACAGGCGACGGACCAGGTGTCGATCAGCAACAGCATCGGCAGCCTGCGCTTTCTGAGCGCACTCGACTGGCGGCTGTTCGTCGAGAGCATGAGCCTCGTGGAGCGGACGCTTACCGGAGACCCTGCCGGTGTGTACCGAAAGCAGGACTTCGCCACACGCGATCGCTATCGACACGTCGTGGAAGCGCTCGCGCAGCGCAGCGTCATTCCAGAGCACGAGGTCGCAGCAAAGGCCGTCAAGCTCGCACAGGCGGCCTCTCGTCCGACTCCGGGCGATGCACCCGCGGACCACGTCGGCTTTTATCTGATCGGTGCCGGACTTGCGCAACTCGAGGAGGCACTCGGCGCGCGTTCCGATGCCACTCACCGCATCGCGAGATGGTGCGGCAGGGCTCCGCTCGCGCTGTACCTGGGCTCGATCGCGCTCTTCACTCTCGCGTTTGCGTCGCTGTTTGTGAGGCAGGCCTACTACGGCGATGTGGGCGGCGCAGCGCTCGCCGCCGTGGGCCTGTTCGGTGTGCTCGCCGGCAGTGAATTGGCCGTGTCTCTGGTAAACGTGCTCGCGACATCGCTCAAGAGCCCCCAGATACTCCCGCGCATGGATTTCTCCACGGGCATTCCGGCCGAATGCCGCACGCTGGTCGTGGTGCCCACCATGCTCACGAGCGCTGAAGGCGTGGAGGACCTGGTCGAGGCGCTGGAAGTGAGGTTCCTCGCAAATCGAGTCGGGAACATTCATTTCGGGTTGCTGACCGATTTCTCCGATGCAAGCCGCGAAGCGTTGCCGGAAGACGAAGCGCTGCTGGCGCTTGCGGTCAGCAGGATCGAAGAGCTTAACCGCAGATACTCCGGTGCGCCGGACGCCGGGTTCTTTCTCTTTCACCGGCCGCGCCGCTGGAACGCGCGCGAGCGCGTGTGGATGGGACACGAGCGAAAACGCGGCAAGCTCTCGGACTTGAACGCCCTGTTGCGTGGCGGCCCGGAGCACGCCTTTTCGCGAATCATCGGCGAAAAAGGCGTACTGAGTGGGGTCCGCTACGTCATCACGCTGGACACGGACACGCAACTGCCGCGGGACTCGGCCCGACACATGATCGAAGCCATCGCGCATCCTTTGAATCGCGCGCGCTACGACGGAGATAAACAACGCATTACTGCGGGATACGGCATCCTGCAGCCGCGCGTGGCGGCGAGCCTGCCCGAACGCGACGCATCCCGCTATGCCCGACTGCTCGGCGGCGAACCGGGCATCGATCCGTATACGCGCGCCGTATCGGATGTCTATCAGGATCTCTTCGGCGAGGGCTCGTTCATCGGAAAAGGCATTTACGATGTCGATGCATTCGAACACGCCCTCGAAGGGCAGCTGCCGCAGAACCGTATACTGAGCCACGATTTGCTCGAGGGCAATTACGCCCGAAGCGGTCTTTTGAGCGACGTGCAGCTGTACGAGAAGTATCCGACTCGCTACAGTGCAGACGCGGCCCGCCGGCATCGCTGGATGCGTGGCGATTGGCAGATCGCGAGTTGGATACTGCGGAATGTCCCGCATCCGCGTGCACGCACGCAGCGCAATCCGCTCTCCGCGCTTTCGCGGTGGAAAATACTGGACAACTTGAGACGGAGCGTTACACCGTTTGCGCTCGTCGGGCTGCTGTTGCTTTCCTGGATGGTCCTGTCTCCGGTGTGGCCCTGGACTTTCGCCGTGGTCGGGGTCGTGCTCGTTTCACCTGTGGCTGCTTCGCTGTTCGCGCTCTTTCGCAGACCCGACGAGGTCACACGGCGCCAGCACCTGGCGACCATCGGGCGCTCGGCCGGCCGGCACTGCGCTCAAGGGTTTTTCGTGCTTGCGTGCCTTCCCTACGAGGCGTTCTACGGCATCGATGCAATGCTGCGCTCGACCGTGCGCATCATGACGAAGCGCCGGCTGCTCGAATGGACCACGGCGAGCGAGGCCGAACGTGCGACGAGCACGGGATTGCTGCGCTCGTATCGGACGATGTGGAGTGCGCCCGTGACTGCGCTTGCGGCTGCCATTTCCGTCGGTGCGCTCAGACCGACGGCGCTCGTCGTCGCAGCGCCGATATTGTTGCTGTGGTTCGCTGCGCCCGCGATTGCATGGTGGGTCAGCCGGCCGTATGCGCGTCGCGAAGCACGTCTCACGGCCGAAGACGTCGTGTTCCTGCGAAAGATGTCGCGCAGGACGTGGGCGTACTTCGAGGAGTTCGTCGCGGCGGGCGATAACTATCTGCCGCCTGACAACTACCAACAGCATCCGGGGCCTGTGGTCGCGCATCGCACATCTCCCACCAACATGGGCATAAGCGCGCTCGCCAATGTATGCGCGTACGACTTTGGCTTCGCCCCGGCCGGTGAGCTGCTCGAGCGTACCGCACGCGCGTTCGAAAGCATGGAGCGTCTCGAGCGCTACAAAGGGCACTTCTATAACTGGTACGACACACAGACGCTCAAACCGCTGCTGCCCCTATACGTCTCATCCGTCGACAGCGGAAACCTCGCCTGTTACCTGATGGTGCTCAAATCGGCGCTGCTCGCGCTGCCGGACGACAGGATCGTTCATCCTCAGCTGTTTGCCGGCCTCGCGGACACTCTCCGCTTGCTGCTCGAGAATGCACCGGGCCTGTCTCCGGACCGCGCCGCCCGTATTGAAAATCATCGGCTCTCGCTCGAAAGCACGTATTCGATGGGGACGCTCGCTGTTGCTTATGAATATGTCGCGCGGCTTGCGTTGTCACTGGCCGAAGCCGCGCGCAGCCTCGAGCCTGCTGCGGACAACGAAGGACGGCGCTGGGCTGAAGCCGCGGCGCGCCAGGCGGGTGCCGCTGTGGACGACATGGCTCACCTGGCGCCCTGGCTTGCACTACCCGGTGCGTCCGCGCCGGTGACCGGATTGCTGCAGCCGCTGGCCATTCCGACGCTCGCCGAGCTTGCAAACCTCGGCGGACCCTATGGCGACCGCGCTCGCGAGCGGATCACCACAATCGAGCGGCTGGCTCGAGTGGCTGACACGCTTTCGCAGTTCGAGTACGACTTTCTGTTCGACGCAGAGCGTCAACTGCTGACGATCGGCTACAACGTCACCGAGCAGCGGTGCGATCCCACTTTTTACGACTTGCTCGCTTCGGAGGCTCGCACTGCCGTTTTCGTGGGCATCGCGCAGCAGAAGCTGCCGCAGGAGAGCTGGTTTGCGCTGGGGCGTCTTCTGTCGAATACCGCCGGTGCGCCAACGCTCCTGTCCTGGAGCGGCTCCATGTTCGAGTACCTCATGCCGCTGCTGGTGATGCCGACCTACGAGCATACGTTGCTCGACCAGAGTTACCGCACAGCCGTCGAACGCCAGATCGCCTATGGAAATCAGCGTGGCGTACCGTGGGGCTCGTCGGAATCCGGCTATTACACGCTCGACGCGGCGCTCAACTACCAATACCGCGCTTTCGGCGTGCCGGGACTCGGTCTCGCGCGCGGCTTGGCCGACGACCTCGTGATTGCGCCTTATGCCTCGGCGCTCGCGCTCATGGTAGCCCCCGCGGCAGCTTGCCGGAATCTGCGAAGACTCGCGAATTCAGGCGCGGTCGGGGAGCACGGGTTTTTCGAAGCGATCGACTACGCGCCTGCGCGATTGCCACCGGGCCAGGCGAGCGCAGTCGTCCGTTCGTTCATGACGCACCACCAGGGCATGACACTGCTCTCTTTCGCGTACCAGCTACTCGGGCGCCCCATGCAAAAGCGCTGGGCGGCGTTGCCCGAGTTTCAGGCGACGGCCTTGCTGCTTCAGGAGCGCATACCGAAAGCGAGCGCCGCCTATCTTCACCATGCAACGATTTCAGGCAGTCGCGGTCCCGCGAAGTTGCCGCAGATGCCGGTTCGGGTCCTCACGAGCGCGGACACGCCTGCACCGGAAGTGCAGCTCCTGTCCAACGGCCGCTACCACGTCATGGTCACCAACGCAGGCGGCGGGTACAGCCGCTGGAAAGATCTCGCGATTACACGCTGGCGCGAAGACCCGACGTGTGACAACTGGGGCACCTTCTGTTACGTCCGCGATGTCGCCAGCAACACAGTCTGGTCTACCGCACATCAGCCGACGCGCGCGCGCGCCGACGCATATCAGGCGATGTTCTCCGAAGCCCGTGTCGAATTTCACCGCAGCGACCACGACTACGAGACGCGGCTGGAAATCGTCGTTTCACCCGAAGACGATATCGAACTGCGCCGCCTGCACTTGAGGAACTGCGCGGGCACCGCGAGAGTGATCGAGCTCACGAGCTATGCTGAAGTCGTGCTCGCGCCGGCCGCGGCAGACGCCTCGCACCCGGCCTTCAGCAAGTTGTTCGTGCAGACGGAAATCATCGAGAACCGGCACGCCATACTGTGCACCCGCCGCGGGCGTTCGGTGGAGGAGCACGTGCCCTGGATGTTTCACCGCATGGCCGTCCACGGTCCGGCAGCGGATCAGATTTCCTACGAGACCGACCGTGCAAGGTTCATCGGCCGCGGACGTACGCTGGCGGCGCCTCTCGCTCTTGACGAGCCCGTCCTGTCCGGCACTGCAGGGTCCGTGCTCGATCCTATCGTTGCGATTCGATACCGCGTCACTTTGCGGCCGAACGAGTCGGTCACGGTCGATATGGTGTCCGGTGCAGCGGACACGCGCGAGGCGTGCCTCGGTCTCGTCGGAAAATACGAGGATCCCCAGCTTGCCGAACGCGTAATCGATCTATCCTGGACGCACAGCCTCGTCACGCTGCGGCAGATCAACATGGCAGAGTCCGATGCGCAGCTTTACGGACGTCTTGCAGGCTTCGTGCTCTACGCGAGCGCGTCGCTGCGGGCCGATGCGGGCACGCTCATCAGAAACCGGCGCGGCCAGCCGGGCCTGTGGGGTTATGCGATTTCAGGCGATTTACCTATCGTCCTGCTCCAGATCGGCGACATCGCGAATATCGATCTCGTGCGCCAACTCGTGCAGGCCCATGCCTATTGGCGCCTCAAAGGACTCGCCGTAGACCTCATCATATGGAACGAGGACCGCGCCGGTTATCGCCAACTCTTGCAGGACCGCATCATGGGTTTGATCGCTGCGGGAGTCGAAGCGCAGGTGATCGACCGGCCCGGTGGCATTTTCGTGCGGCGCGCAGACCAGATCGCGGATGAGGACCGGCTGCTGCTGAGGTCGGTCGCCCGAGCCATCATTTCCGATGAACGCGGAGCATTGTCCGAGCAGGTCGTCGCACGCGGTGCGGCTCCGGTGCGGGTGGAGCGGCTCAAGACTGCGCGTGCGTCATGGGTGGAACCCGTCCGCACCGAAGCGGCGGGCCGTCCGCCCCTTTTGTTCGATAATGATCTCGGAGGATACAGCGCCGACGGCCGCGAATACGTCATCACAACAGCACCGGGGCACGTCACGCCGGCGCCTTGGGCGAACGTGCTGGCGAATGCCTATTTCGGGACGATCGTCTCCGAAAGCGGCCCGTCGTATACGTGGAGCGAGAACGCGCACGAGTTCCGGCTGACCCCGTGGGGCAACGATCCGGTGACCGATGCGAGCGGTGAGGCGTACTACATTCGAGACGAGGAAACCGGCCGCTTCTGGTCGCCCACGCCTTTACCCTGCCGCGGCACGACACCCTACATCACGCGCCATGGCTTCGGCTACAGCGTCTACGAGCATACCGAAGACGGTATCGACTCCGAGCTCACGATCTTTGTCGCCCTGGATGCGCCGATCAAGTTCTCGGTGCTGAAAGTGCGCAACGACTCCGGACGGCGGCGCCGCCTTTCGGCGACCGGCTATGTAGAGTGGGTGCTCGGCGAGCTCCGCGAGAAAACGGCAATGCACGTCGTTACCGAGATTGAGCCGACAAGCGGCGCCGTGTGTGCACGCAACGCCTACAACGCGGAATTCAGCGGGCGCGTCGCGTTTTTCGATGTGAACGACGCCACCCGATCGATCACGGGAGATCGCAGCGAGTTCGTAGGCCGCAACGGAACGCTCGAAAGTCCGTCAGCGATGAAACGGGCGCGCCTATCGAATCGGCTCGGTGCGGGCTTCGATCCCTGCGCCGCGCTGCACGTTGCCTTCGATCTCGTTCATGGAGAGGCTCGCGAGCTCATTTTCAGGCTGGGTGCCGCAGGCGGCAGTGCATCGCCGACCCACACGGATGCGAGAACGCTGCTCGAGCAGTTTCGAGGCGCCACCGCTCAACGCCGGGCGCTGGACGAAGTCGCGAGCTACTGGCGCCGAACGCTCGGCGCGGTGCAGGTGGCAACGCCGGATGCGGCGCTCGATGTGCTCGCGAATGGCTGGCTCGTGTACCAGGCGCTCGCGTGTCGGATGTGGGCGCGCAGCGGGTATTATCAATCCGGCGGCGCGTTCGGTTTTCGCGACCAGTTGCAGGACGCGATGGCGCTCGTTCATACCGAGCCGCGCGTGCTGCGCGATCACCTCCTGGTGTGCGCCGGGCGCCAGTTCCGGGAAGGTGACGTACAACACTGGTGGCATCCGCCGTCGGGGCGTGGTGTGCGCACGCGCTGTTCCGACGATCTGCTTTGGCTGCCTCTGGCGATCGCGCGCTACATCGGGACCACTGGCGACACGGGCGTGCTGGATGCCACGGCGCATTTTCTCGAAGGCCGCCTCGTGAACGTCAGCGAGGACTCCTATTACGACCTGCCGCGGCAAACCGCGGAGACCGCCAGTCTGCACGAGCACGCCGTGCGCGCCATCTCGCGGGCGCTTTCGTTCGGGGCGCACGGGTTGCCCCTCATGGGCACCGGAGACTGGAATGACGGCATGAACCTTGTCGGCGAGAAGGGACTCGGGGAAAGTGTGTGGCTCGCGTTTTTTCTTTATCAAGTGCTGGTGCGCTACAGCGACGTCGCCGAGGCGTACGGAGATCAATCGTTCGCCGACAAATGCCGGGCGGAAGCGGCGCGGCTGCAGGGTAGCATCGAGCAGCACGGCTGGGATGGCGAATGGTACCGGCGCGCGTATTTCGACGATGGCACGCCACTCGGCTCGCGCAGCAGTCCGGAGTGCGCGATAGACGCTATTTCGCAGAGCTGGTCGGTTCTCTCCGGTGCAGCGGACAGCGCGCGTTCGCGCCTCGCGATGGACGCGCTGGAGAAGCACCTCGTACGCCGGAGCGATGGGCTGATAGGCCTGCTTACCCCGCCTTTCGATAAATCGTCGCTGAATCCCGGCTACATCAAAGGCTATGTGCCGGGCGTGAGGGAAAACGGCGGGCAGTACACGCACAGCGCGATCTGGGCTGTGATGGCCTTCGCTGAGCTGCGTGATAGCAAGCGCGCCTGGGATCTGTGCTCGCTCATCAATCCCGTCAACCACGCGAGCGACCGCCAAGGCCTGGCGACATACGCGGTCGAGCCGTATGTGATCACAGCGGACATCTATGCCGTTCCGCCGCACACCGGGCGAGGGGGCTGGACCTGGTACACGGGCTCGGCCGGCTGGATGTATCGGCTGATCTTGGAATCACTGCTCGGCCTCAGACGGGAGGCCGAGCGCTTGCGTTTCGAGCCTTGTCTTCCGGCCCACTGGGACTCGATCAGGATCGACTACCGCTATCGCGAAACGATCTACCACATCACGATGCGCGGGAGCGACCCGCAAACCACTGCATTGGCGGTTACCGTCGACGGCGTCGCGCAGCCGCACGCCGCGATCGTTCTCGTGGATGACGGCGTCGAGCACCATGTCACGGTCTGGCTCGCTGCGCCAGCGAACCCGCAGGAGTCGGAAGACGTGTCGATTTCGGCAGCCAGCCGGGCTGCTTCACCGGCGACCCTAGCCTAGAGTGAAGGCCGTTTGGCACCGCGCGCGGCGATCGCTGACCTGCGCGGGCGCAACTGGCGCTTGCCACCGGCAGAGCTGAATGCGCCGCGTGAGAGGCCTGGGTGGGACTGCGCACGGGCTGCGCAGTTTCCGCTTCAGTAGTTCGCCCACTCCCAGCTATTCACGAACCACGCTTCGGGGGTCTTGGCGACGAATTCAACGTGCAGAATGGCCGGCGTCGAAGCGGTGTTCCAGTTGTACGTCCATTGCAAGGTCCCCTGGGACGGCGCGCCCAAGGAGCTGCCATTGCTCTTCAATGCGGTCCTCCGAGGCTTCCCGAGCAATCGTTGCACGTCTTCCGCTGACATGCCCTGTTTGAGCTCGACTGCGTTGGCCTCCGCCTGAGCGGAAGTCAGACCCGCTGCAGGCCGGGAGGATTGGGCGCCCGCGCACAGCCCCCACGGCAGCAACGACAACACCCCGAACACGGCCGCGGCCTGCAGGCGATTCATCGACGTCATGAGCGCACCGGCCGCACGAGCATTTCGACCCGGCGGTTCTGAGCCCGACCCGCTTCCGTCGCGTTGTCCGCGACAGGTTCCAGCTCACCGCGAGTCTCGAGTGTCATACGATCGCGTGCAATGCCGCGTTGCCTGAAGTACTCCACCACCGCAGCGGCGCGGTTGCGCGAAAGCGTCCGGTTTGCTTCCAGACTGCCGTGACTGTCGGCGTGACCGACCACGTCGATTGTCGTGGCGGGATATTCGTTGAGCGTGCCGGCGATCCGATCGAGCGTGGGGAAGAGCCGCGGCTCGAGCGCCGCGCTGCCGCTCGCGAACGAGACGGAGCCCGGCACGTTTACCTTGAGCGAGCCATCTTTCTGTTCCGAGACTTGAACGGCTGAGCCTTTCGTAGCCATGCCCAGTCTTTCTTTCACGGCCTCCCAGTTGTAGCCGACCGCCGCACCGATGCCGCCGCCCACGCCGGCGCCCACTGCCGCGCCTCTGCCACCGCCGATGGCGCCTCCAAGCGCCGCGCCAGCCGCGACACCTGCTCCGGTGCCGACGGCAGTTTGTGTTTGGCGTGGCGTCTCGCAGCCGACGACCAGCAGTGCGGTGACGGCAAGCGCTATGGTTGTATGTTGCATGGAATACCCCTCAATCCGAGTGGGGTGCCGTATACGTCGAGACAGCGGGCACCCGATCGCCGCCGCAAGAACTGCGTCAGACGACCGCGGTTATTGCTTTGCCGCCGCCAACGGTTCGGAACCGCCGATCGATACCGCGGCCTTCGCGGTCTCCTGCCTGTAAGCCGTGGGGGCGTAGACGAGATCCACACGAATCTCCTTCAGCTTTTTCAGACCTTCCACAGGGAAATCGACCTCAATGGACTGCGATGCGTCCTGGCCGGGATCGAGCTGGCTCGAGGTCACGGAGGTGAAGCGGATGACCGGTTCCGTGCGCGCTTCTTCGATTTTGATCGGCCGTCCCAGCGTGTCGAGGTAAACCATTTTCCCGCTGATCAGTCGCACCGTCTGATCGGGAGAGCTGTTCTGCAACTTGAGCTTGGCCGTGAGCTTGGCAGGTGTGTCTATGCGCGCCGAATTCTTCTCGATGCGCTCCGTAACTTTCATGTCGGTAAGCTCGGCCGTGACGATGCCGGTCTTGACCGTTACCGCGGATGGTGTCACCGGATAGACCTTCTCTTCGATCACCGACGCCGTACCGGGCGACTGGGGTGTGCAGCCGAGCAGGGCGGCCGAAACCGCCGCTGCAATCAGCGTTGTTTTCCAAATAAGCATTGCCTGACTCCTCGAGAAATTCCGCATGGATCTCTGCGCCATGCCTCGCACGCCTCGCACGGATGCGTGAGGCGACCACTCATGGGTCGATGCTGCGCGTCTGCGTGAACGAGGTCTGTACGTCGCCGCACATAGCAACGGAATGCTTCCGCTAAACGCAACGAGGTACATCGGCTAGGTACGATGGCGCACATACAGTGCGTCTTCACTGCGCTAAGGTTCCTCGCAGTTGCCCTGACGAATGTCTGAAGAAGGAGCCGTACCGGTATGCTGATCCGCTTGGGACACAAGTTCCTGTACCCGCGATCTCCGAGCGCACCGTGACGGTTTCGAGGCGGCCACTGATGGGCTCGATGCCCGCCGTGGCTGTGCGAAGAGCCAACAGGCTCCTCGCCGACATGACGCCTGCAGGACGCTCCGGTCTGCTCGAGCTATTGAGGCCCGTCACGCTCACTCTCGGTGAGGTGCTTTACGAGGCGCAGAGGTCCATACGTCATGTCTATTTCCCCCTCGACTGCCTGGTGTCGTTGCTCGCGCCGGTGAAAGGTCATGCCCCGCTCGAAGTCGCCGCGATCGGTAATGAAGGCATGGTCGGAGTTCCGGTGGTACTAGGCTTGCGAACATCGCGGGTACACGCAGTCGTGCAAGGCTCAGGCCGTGCGCTTTACATGAGTGCGCGCACTTTTCGGGAGGAATTGCGCCGGCAGCCCTCACTGCGACGGGAGATCGATCCCTATATCTACAGCCTCATCACGCAGCTCACGCAGGTGGCGGCGTGCAATGCGTTTCATCCCGTAGAAGCACGGTGTGCGCGCTCGCTGCTGATCGCGCGCGACCGCATGCAGTCCGACGAGCTCGAGCTTACACACGAGCTCCTGGCGCAGATGCTGGGTGTGCGGCGTGTGGGGATTACCGTGGCCGCTGGCAATCTCCAGCGGCGCGGCGTGATTGCGTATTCACGCGGACGCGTCGTGATTCTCGACCCCAAGGGCCTGACCGAGGCTGCGTGTGAATGTTACGGCGTCATGACGGACGTCTACGAAAATGGAGGAAGGTTTGGGCCTCATCCCAAACACATACGCGCGTAGCGTATTGCCGGTTCCCATCATGGAGGTGTTATGAAATCCGCACAGGTGTATTCCGCGCGCGCGCAAACCGCGCATGGCTTTGTCTGGAAATGGCGCTCCGACGATTACAAGAAACAATCGTCCCTCGGTTTCGTGACTTACGAAGACTGTGTAGCCGATGCGCGGAAAGGCGGTTACACCGTGGCGCCGCTGCCCAGTCCGGCGCGTTGAGCGAAACAAGCGTTCTCACGGGGGGCTCAACGCTCCGGGATTGCCAATATCGCCCTGATGAACGCACCGGATTCCCACCATGGTGACGGACATGATGTCCCTGGCGCAGTTTCAGGACGAGCTGCGGCGCATCGCACGCTTCGACCTGAGCGAGCCCATCGCCAATCCGCTCAGCGCAGCAGTCCAGAAGATCACTGACAACCCGGCCTTGGGTCAGGCGCGTCTGCTCGGCCGCTTGTTAAAGGCATTGCCGTGTCAGCGCGGGGAATTTCGCCGCGCCGATGCATCCGCGTTCGACATGGCGACGCTCAGGCTCGTTATTGCATTGATGAATGCGGCGTGCACAGGCAAGTACACGCATGTCGAATGGCTGGAGGCCATTACGGCCGCCGACGCGGCCACCAGCCGGTAAGGATTGTCATGCACCGTTCAAACATATATCCGACAGCCGCAGGCTGGATGTACGAGATCTGGTTCCAGGGCCGCGTCATCGTTATCGGCTGCTGCGCAACGCTCGAAGCGGCGCGGCGTGCAGCGGCGGACATCTAGTCAGGCGCGCTAAGCCCGTTCCGCACACCGGACGATGCGTCTGCGGCCGGCGTGCTTGCTACCGCGTGCAACACGAGCCCCAGAGTGCGATCGGGAATCGTTTTCAGACGCGAAGTGCGCAGGCTACAGCGCCGGTGCTGTTTTCTGATGTCGAGAATCTTGATGTGAATCAGGGCAAACACCTTGCGCTGAGGCGAGGTCGAGAACCCGGCGTACAGCAGCATGGCGACTGCCGTCGTACACGAACCGCGAAGATCAAACCGGCGTTTTGCAGAAGACGTCATATCGAGTTGAACTTCACCGCGACAGCTCGGTTGCGCGCTACCGGACAGAGGTGGTGCACCAGGTCTTTGGCACCCGTTATGTTCGGGGCCGTACGCAGTGGCGGTCGTCCGTGCTACTCTAATGCGTAGGTCGCCAAGGTCGGTCCGACGACAGGTCCGCCTCACGAGCGACCGTCACGGATGCATCCGACGCATGGCCTTGCGCGCACCTTCCCTGAACAAGCTGCTCGCGGCGCTGCCGCCTGAAGTCTTCGAGCGGCTGGAGCCGCATCTCGAGCTCGTGCCGCTGAAGCTTGGCGCCTCAGTCTACGAAGCGGGAGGGAAGCAGGCGTACGTCTATTTTCCGGTGGATTCGATCGTCTCCCTGCTCTACGTCATGAAGGACGGAGCGTCCGCGGAAATTGCGATCGTCGGCAACGAAGGCCTGGTGGGGATCTCATTGTTCATGGGTGGCGAAACGACTCCGAGCCGCGCCGTTGTCCAGAGCGCCGGGCGTGCGTACCGGCTGCGGGCGAAGGTCCTGAAGGCGGAGTTCGAGTTCGGCGGCGCGCTCCAACATCTGCTTCTACGCTACACGCAAGCGCTCATCACTCAGATGGCGCAGACCGCCGTTTGCAACCGTCACCATTCGATCGAGCAGCAGTTGTGCCGCTGGCTGCTGCTAAGCGCGGATCGGCTGCCGACCAATGTCCTGACGATGACGCAGGAGTTGATCGCCAACATGCTCGGCGTGCGCCGTGAAGGCGTGACCGCATCGGCGGGAAAGCTGCAGGACGCCGGTCTCATCCACTACAGCCGTGGCCGGATCACTATCCTCGATCGGGTGAAGCTCGAAAGACATGTGTGCGAGTGCTATGCGGTGGTCAGGAATGAATTCGAGCGCCTGCTGCCTGACGAGGCAGCCGTGTAGTCTCATGCGCCCGCAGGTTGCCGCTGCACGCTCGAGAAGACTTGATTCGTAGGGCGTGGGTACGTACCGGCCCTTTGTCGCTGGACTCACCCTGTTACCGCATCGAATGGCGTAATCCGGCATTGTGCGACACCGCACATACCGCCCTGTGGATCCCGCGTAATCTCAAAGCTCCCCCTGATCGGGCGCGGCTGTGAGCGCCACCTTCCCCAGAACACAAAATGGCTTTCAAATGAACGAAGCGAGCGCAGCGGCGCCGGCGTGGTCACTTGAAAGCGCCCGCTGGTCTTTTTTAGTGCGTCTCCCAAGCAATGCCGCCTCCGGCACACCAGCGGGACTATGCTGGTCGTGGCGCGCGATTGCGCCCAACGGTGTGAGATGGGAGGGCGACGAAGCGTTTGCCTCGCGTCAGCTCTGTGAGGCCGATGCCGCTTCGCACGGCTACATGCGCGCGCCGGCGTGAGTTCCGCAAACGGAGCCCCCTTTTGCATTTCAAGCTCATTCTGAGCCTATTACTCGCCGGTCTTGCAGTTCTTTTCGTGGTTCAGAACGTCGCAGTCGTCGAAGTGCGATTTCTGCTGTGGGGCCTGCATATGACCCTCTCTCTCCTGATTTTTCTGCTCTTCGCCGGCGGAATCGCGGTCGGCTGGCTGCTGCATAGCTATTGGGCCTACCGTAGCAAAGCCCCGGAATCCTCGAGCCAATCCGCCAACTCCGTTCATTATTGAGCCGTTCGGAAGTGTTCGACTGCGGCCCTGCAAACCCGCTCTTGCTGACTTTGGCTAAGGCACGGCGCTTGCGAGGCGAAGGCCGATGGAACTGCTTTTATCTGACAGCGACAAGTGGATGTTCGAGCCGGACACCAACGGACGCTGGATCTGGGTGAGACGTTCACCGGCCGGTGAGCCGCTTACCGCGTCACGTGCAAACTACGAAACACTCGAAGAGTGCGTAACCGATGCGCGAAGCCGGGGTTATACCGGACCCACCCCGCGAACGCCTTGACAGGCAGCTCTGAAAGAGTCGCGTGGCGAGTGCGGCCTAAAGCGATCCCCGCGGTACGCGCCATGCGCGCTAGCGCACAGAACACCCCGCGTGAATCGATTACCGTGAGGTTAGTTTCCGGGAGTAACACATGAACGTTGTCTTATGGATTGTGGCAGGCGGCCTTTTGGGCTTCATAGCGTTTGCCGGGTTGAATCTGAATTTGGGCCGGGGCCTGATTCTCTCCATGGCAATCGGTATGGTCGCCGCGTTTTTCGGCGGACATATGCTGGCGCCTTTATTCGGCGCCACGGTGGGAGAGGCCGGTGGTTTCAATCCGTTTGCGCTCCTTGTGGCGGCCGTGAGTGCACTAGCTTGTCTGTCGATCAGCGATATGACTTCCAAGCGCTTCGGACTTTGATGTGCGCCGCCAGCATGAAAGTGCATCGTGCCCCGTCATGGCCCGGCCGGTAAGCCCCTCGCAGGAGGGGACCATGCTCTGGAGTTTCATTTCTGAAGGCCGCGGCACGAATCCTTGGCAATGGCGCTGTGTCGATTCGGGGACGGGCTCGGTGGTCAGGTGCTCGTCGCGGTGTTTCAGCACGCTGTGGGAATGCGCAGACGATGCGGTCCGACATGGGTATGTGCGCGTCGCTGCCCAGATGGCCAGTTCGTTTGCAGCGGGCCTGAGCAGGCGCTCCAGGCTCATCGAGAGATGAACTGGTCAATACCCCAGCGCTCAATAAGGAGCAACATGTCTAGCGAAAACGATAAGTGGCTTCGAGAAACCTTCGAGAAGCATCGGACCTTCCTGCATGACAAACAACTGGCCAATGAAACTGCCGCTGCCAAAGACGACGATTTCGCTCGGCAATACATAGCCCACCGCAACGCTGTCATCGCCCCGACGCGACGTAAGCTCAAAGCGCTCGTCGGCGAGTACGGGCACGACCTTGTAATCGATGATGAAGTGGGCGACGCAAATCCGGACATCGCAAAACGAGGTTCTGTTCGAGCTACATTAATGCTCCAAGGATATGACCAGACTTACAAAAGCGCTTGTCCTCAGCTAGGCTTCTCCGCGAACTGCGCGTCGCGAACAATTGCGGTGTATGCATCGGATCGAGTGCCACACAAGAAGGGCGTGTCAGGCCAGCAGGCCGCCCGCACCGTGGATGAGCTGACTGCCAACAAGATTGAAGAGATATTCCTGGGCATCATGCAGCGCGCTCTCGTGCACTAGCGGTTGTTCGTGCGACGGGCAGAGTTACAAACAGATGCTCGTTAGTGCTCCGACCGCCTCATCCCCCCAATTTGTCCCGTGCAATTATTTGATGCGTTTGTGAATACCAAAACCCCTGAGTCCAGCCGCAAGACCCGGATCGATGCTCTCCTTCTCAGGCTCCCAGGCGTCAGCGCAGGCAAGATCAACGGCTTTGACGCCTACTTCGTCAGCGACAAGATGTTCGCATGCATCAGCGCTGGCGGCGTCGGACTGCGCCTTCCCGCCGCCACCGCGACCGAGTTGCAGTTCTCAAGAGATAATGTCGTCCCGTTTCAGCCCGGCGGCATGACAACTTCGAAGGAATGGATACAGATCGACCGCGCGGACCCGGCCGATTACGAGAAGGATTTACAGCTGTTTCTTGCCTCGCGCGAGTACGTGAAAGGCGCGCGGCCAGTAGGTGCTACCACGCTTGGTTCCAAAACGGGCCCGGGTGAACGTAGGCAACAGCCCGAATGCCGAAAAGGGGGGCGAACGGGTCGTCGCTGATCGGCCGAGGCGAAGACCAGCAGTTCGTCGGGCTTTGGCGAGCCCCGCTCCCGCCGAGCTGCGGAGGCGCAGCAGGGGCGCAGGCGTCGCGCTTAATTTCGTTGAGTAGCAAGCCATTGCTGATAGACTGGCTTGCACCCAACGATAGGAGGTCCACCATGAGCACCACAACCCTCATAGTCATCATATTGATCCTGCTGCTGCTGGGCGGTGGTGGCTACGGCTATCGCGCAGGTTGGGGCGGCGGCCCCGTTGGCGGTATAGGGCTGCTCGTTGTCGTGCTGATCGTGCTTCTGCTGCTCGGAGTGATCTAGGCGACGGCTGCGTCGTCGCGGAGCGCTTGCGTACAGTTAGAAGCGACAACGTGAGTCCGTAATAACCACTCTTCGACGTCGCACCACCAGCGCTCTCAAACGCTCTGGATCACCGCCATGATGTTTCCTTCCGTGTCCTTGAACCAGGCAGCTTTGGCACCGCCTTCGGTCGAGATGCCGTTCTCGTCCATGCTCGGCATGTCGTAGTCTTCGAAGGTGATTCCGCGTGCCTTCAGCTCCGCGACCTCGCGTTCAATGTCTTCTACCTGCCAGAACGCCTGGCTCGCCTGTGAGGTGCCGGCGTTCGGTGTCGGATAAAGAAAGCACGCCGTGCCCTGACCGAATTCGTAGACTACGCCGCCAGCCGTCTCCTGCTTCGGTTTGAACCCGAGCTTCTCTTCGTAGAATCTACGTGCGCGGGCGACATCCTTCGCCGGGATATATGAATACATTGGGGCGTTTTGAAGCACGGTGACTCCTTCCCGATTGCTTTAGAAACTATATCGTCGTTTCGCGAGCCATGATCGACTGCGAACGACACCATCGCTTGCGGGAAAACCGACTGTCGATCTGTGGTCGGCTCCGCGCAGAATCGACACCTTCGCCGTACGGCGGTATACGTAAAGCAGCAGCGCCAGCAAGGTTCCGCCGGGAAGCGCGATTTCGACGAGTAAAAAAGGGCCGGTCCTTGCCAGTAAACGGCGCAAGATCTCCAAAATCCTGGTGACGATCTCCATGTATGGGCTCCCGATCAGCTTACCCCTTCACTCCATAGTCGAATCGGGGGACACGGGATCGACAGTCATTCAACATCGTGGACAACGATCAGGATTTCAAGAGCGGTTCCAACGCGCGGGCGAAGACGATCCAGGCCGCCGGCATTCAGCCGCAGCAGCGTTATATATGAGGATTACAGACGTTCGAACGAAAGAGGAAAGCAAGTGGATCAGGAGAACCAACAACCGCGCAAGCTCGTCAGCACATTCCGCATCCAGGTCCGCTTTGCCGACCTGGACGTGAACCGGCACGTGAACAACGTCGCCTATTTCACTTACATGGAACAGGCGCGTGTCGACTGGCTGAAGCGCACCGGCATACAGACGACCGGAAAGGGGGAAGGACCGGTTGTCGTGCAGGCAAGCTGTAACTACCGCGAAGCAATGCCGTTCGTCGACGCCGTGGACGTCCGCGTGTACGTGGGCCCGGCAGGGCGCACGAGCTTTCCCACTTACTACGATATCTTGAGTACCGACGACGAGGGCTGCAAGTACGCGGACGGGCAGGCGATCATGGTGTGGACCGATCGCGCTTCGGGTGTGTCGCGTCCGGTGCCTGAAGAGCTACGCGCGCTGCTCGCCTGAACGGGGCCCGGAAGCATCGTAGACGTGAATCTGCGCGACACCGCAAATGTGCTGGAGGCTGCACGCCGCCGGAAAATCCTCAGCAGCATTGCGGGTCGGACAGCCAATCGTCACTGGCCATAAGATCTGGTAGCCGCGTCTGCGCGCTGCTTACAATCGGACGTCTATACGCTCGACTGCAGCCTCCGGTTGCTCGCTCGCGATCTTCCGGTGCTCGAGAACCTTGTTCTGTTTCCACCAGGCGAGTAGCTCGGCGAAATCACCGGCGAACTTCACCGTTTTGAGCTCGTCGTAAACAGCGCCGCATATCGCGATCGGCGTAGCCTCGACGCCGCGAGTGGTCGCGACATAATCGCAGAGCCAGAACGCCGCCTCGAGCTCGGCAACGACTGCCACAGCCGCGTTCACTTCCGCCGCAGGACTCGGCGACGTCTGCGGTTGCGCGGTTCGCCTGCCAATGCCCCAGGTATCGTCTCGGGCTTCCGCTCCGGACGCCGCCATGTCGAAGCGCGTTTCAGGATCGGCAGCACTCTGCGCGTGGGTGACGCTTTGCAGCCCGAAAGCCAGCACTACCAACACCAGCAGTTGCTTTTTCATGACCGTGTTCCTCCGCGTGTCGAATGCATGCATTCTCCTGCTGCTTTCCTCGCGCCGCGCCGTCACGCGACGCATCCGGAATGCGTCGGATGCACGGAATGGCAACTGAATGGCTGACGGGCTCGATATCGGCGGTACGGCGGTTGCTCCCTATGTGCCTCACGCGGATAACGGAGGCTTACGTGCTATACAGGATGCACACCCCTGCGCCGGACGCCGAGCCCGGGCCGCATGATCCCAGCCGCGTTGTGCCGCCGGCGCCGGTTCCTCCCGAGATGGAGCCGCTCGTGCCCGAACCCTCGCCGGAAAAGCCCCTGCATCCGTCGAGGGATGTGCCCGGTGAAACACCCTCGCCAAGGAGGTTGGCGCAGAATCAACAGCAACGCCTACATGCGACCAAGGTCCTCGATCGCATCCACGACGATCGCAGTGCCGACGGCAATCAACAGAATGTCTGCTGCGACGCGCACGAAACGGTGCCCTGGAGGCGGGCTCCCGAGACTGACGACCAGCGCGGGAGGAATCTCGTAGAAAACGACGTCCCGCGGCAGAGGCCTTCCGAGATGCCACTTTTTCGCCTGACCCGGCGGCATGCAGCCGTTGCGTTTCTTGGCTAATCCCGGTGGACATTTCCCGCGGCGATACTCCTCGCCGTAGTACTCTCGTACGACGATTCGATGGTCGTCTGCAAAGTGGCGCCGCTGTGAGTCCCGTCTCCGCTCGGCGCCGTCTGCAGCTCGATCGTGCCCCTTGCCTTTGCCTTTTCCTTTTGCTCGTTCGTCATGTCCTTTACCGCCACCAGCCCACGGCGGCGGATCCGCGAAAACGGCGGTTGTAGCGAAGAGGCCGGTAATGAGAACAGCCAATACCAAGCTGATACGCATATGCTGCCTCGATCCATTTCTGGGGTGTTTACGGCAGGCAGTGTCGCTGACAAACGGTTCCGCGGCAACAGGGAACGGGCACTACTGATTCACGGTGTGCTCTGCAAGGCTTTCTGCGCCGATCACAGTGTCGCGAGACACCGACACCGCGCCTCAGAGCGGTATGACGTGAGAGCGCGCGATCCACGTTGCTATGCGACGACGAATGCGGAGCTCGGCGTTCGCGCGGTTCCTGGTCTCGCCTCATGAAGTTTCCCAACAAAAAGAATGCTTAACGCAACTGCATGCTTGCGATGCAAGTTCAGAGGTACGGCGCTTGCGAAACGGTTCGGCCGCATGCGTGCTCGTCACTGCGTGCGTTCTCCGTAACCATTGAATGAGGAGGGTCCATGAGACTCCACCATATCGTTATCGCAACTGCCGCCTGTCTATCTCTCAATGCTTTTGCCCAAAGTGAGAAATCGTCGGTCGAGCAAAGGGCGCCGAGCAGCGCTGCGACACAGTCTCAAGCCACTTCGTCTGCCGTGATCAGGCAGGCGCAGGAGAAGCTCAAAGCCGCCGGCCACGATGCCGGTCCCGCGGACGGCATCATGAGCGTGAAAACGCAGCAGGCTCTCAAGGATTATCAGAAAGCAAAGGGAATGGAGCAGACAGGCCTGTTGGATCAGCGCACTCTGGCAGCACTCGGCGTGACAGCGAGCGGAGTTGGAGCGACGGGCACCGCGCCGGAGGCGAGCGTTGGGTCTTCTTCGCCTAGCGAGCCCCGCGAGCCTGCCTCCGGCAAGCGGCACTGAGCGCGAAGCGGCGAAACAGACAAGCGGAGACAGGGTTCTCCGCTTTTCATTGTGGAGCGCGCGATTTCGGCAGCCATGCCGCGCCTGCTTACGTGTCAACAGGAAGCACGCGTTCGAGGCCACGCCGATCCACTGCCCGAGGTCTGCTGCAGCTTCGTATGTCGTCTGCGCAAAAACCGAGCATCAGGGCACGCTAGAGCCCTCGGGACGTGCGTCCGAGGAGGTTCCGGAACCACTCATGCGCTGCGCTGCGGTGCGTGCGCTCGTGCCAGTAGAGCGCAATGCTTTGCTCGGGGACGTCCACGGGCAGGGGGTAGACCCTGATCGGCAGCTGCCCCGCAAACGTTCGCGCGAGGCGCGCAGGAATTGCGGCGATGAGCTTCGAGCTCGCCACGATATATGGCACCATGAAGACTTCCTGCACGAGCAGCGCGATGTTCAGGCGTTTGCCGAGCGCTTCCACCGCCTGGTCGATGACTTGCCCCGAATCGCTTTGCCGATGGACCATCGTGCGGACATGCGGCAGCGCACAGAAGAGCTCCCACGTGAGCTTGCGCGGTATCTGCGGATGCTGTCTGGCCGCGATGCACACGAGGCGGTCTCGATAGAGCGTCTTGAAGCGAAGCCCCGTCGGCGGCTCGCGTATCCAGCCCAGACGAAAATCGATTTCTCCGCTCTCGAGCCACTCCGTCGCTCGCTCGCGGTTCGCCGCGCGCACTTCGATGCGCACGGCGGGCGCGTTTTTTTCGAGTTGCCGCATGAGCCGCGGCAGCAGGACGTGACCGATATACCCCGGTGCGGTCAGCGTGAACTGGAGGGTCGCCGTACGGGCGTCGAAAGGCGCCGCGGCCGACGCGAGCTTCCCCATCCCGTCGAGGACACTGCGCACCGTCTCTTCCAGCGCGAGCGCCCTGGATGTCGGCACCATTTCGCCGTGGCCGCGCAGGAAAAGCGGATCGCCAAATGCGCGCCGCAGCCGCGCGAGCGCCACGCTCATCGCGGGCTGGCTGATGTTCATGCGCTGCGCCGCACGCGAGACGCTGCGATCGGCCATCAGTGCATCGAAGCAGCGCAGCAGCCGGAGATCGATCGTCTCGACGCCGTTTTCCATCGATTCGCTGCAGTTCGCTACAGTGCCGGTTTCGTGTCGTCCGCCGCGTTCGGAATTTCGAACGGATTCACGATGAGGCTCATCATCGCGATGTAGCCGACCGCCGTCGAGATCTGCACCGCCTGCTTTACACCGAAGCGGCTCACGACCGCATCGTAGGCTGCGTCGCTGACGTGATGATTGCCGCGTAGCAGTTGATAGCAGAAAGCGGCGAGTGCCCTGTCGTCGTCGGTAGCACCCACGAGCGGCTTCCCGTGCTCGAGCGCCTCGACGAGCCCGGCATCGAGGCCTGCGGCCCGTGCGGCAAGCACACCCGAGGCCCACGCATAGTTGCAGTCGAGCTCGCGCGCCGTGATGAGCCACGCCAGTGCTTTCGGGCGCGCAGGCAGGATGGTCTCGTAGAGGAAGAATTCGCCGATCGCCGCGATACGCTCGGCTACGTCGGGCGAATGGAGCAGCAGCCCGAAAGCGGGCGAGATCCACCCACGCGTGCGGATCACCCGATCGAGGAAATGCTGATCCTGCGGCGCGAGATCGTCGTGCCTCGCCAGGAGCGGCACGCGTGGCTGCGCGGCACTGACGCGAATCGGCGGCAGCGATCGCTTCGCATCGCCCGAATCGCTCCACGGCTCGCCGTTTACTTTCAGCGGCGCGAAAGGCTTGCGCTGCGCGTGCTGTGACGCCGACATCTCGATCTCGAACGCGTTCAATGGCAGTGCGATCATGGCGAAATAGCCAAGCGTGACGACGAGCTCGGTGAGCCCCTGCACGCCGAAATGATCGAGCGCCGCCTTGAAAGTCACGTTGTCCACGCGATGATTGCCGTAGATCATCTGAGTGCAGAACTCGGCGACGAGCTTTTCTTCCGGCGTAAGGTTCGCCGGCGGCTTGTCCTCACGGATCGCATCGACGGTGTCCTGCGGGACGCTCGCTTCGAGTGCCCAGTTCACCCATGCGGCCCATTCGTACGGCGCGTCGAGCGCGCGCGATCCGATCAGCGAAATGAAGGCGCGCACCCGAATGGACACAATGGACTCGTCAGCCTGGCCGCGCGCGTGGAAATAATGGCCGAGGTGCGCGAAACGCGCCGCGAGCTCCGGGCTGCTGTTCATGGTCACGATGAACGGCCCGCTGATCGGCCGCCGCCGCAACGCCTTGACGGCATCGTGGAAGCGCCGTTCGTTTTCCGGCAGTGCGTCGCGCTCGACCATCCCTAATCGGGTCATCGCATACTCCCTGTTGAACGGGCGATTATATTGACGCATACGGTCCATATGCATTATCGAATATTCGGTCTCATGAATAAATATTATTCGAATAAATGTATGGATTTCCGCCGCTGGCGGCTTTATAACGATCGATTCGCGCGTTGCGCCGAATCAAAAAAAGGCGAGGAGGGCGTTGTTGAAACCGTGTTTCTGGTGGCTGCTGTTGAGCAGCGCAGTCCTCGCAGGCTCCGCGGTCGCTCAGCCGTACCCCACCAAGGTCGTGCGCATCGTCACCGCAGCGGCCGGCGGGGGCAGCGATTTCGCGACGCGCCTCATCGCGACCCCGCTCGGGCCCGCGCTCGGGCAGCAGGTGATCGTCGACAACCGGGGCGTGCTCGCCGCCGACATTGCAGCGAAAGCACCGCCTGACGGCTACACGCTGCTTCTGAGCGGGCCGACGCTGTGGCTGCTGCCGTTCATGCGCGACAACGTCGCCTCCGACATCGCCGACTTCGCGCCGGTCACCATGGCCACGCAGACAGCGAACATCCTGGTCGTCCATCCCGCACTGCCGGCGAAATCGGTCAAGGACGTTATCGCGCTCGCGAAGGCGAGGCCGGGTGACCTCAACTTCGCCACGTCGGGCACAGGCAACACGGTGCACATCGCGGGCGAGCTCTTCAAGGCGATGACCGGTATCGACATCGTGCGCGTGAATTACAAGGGTGCTTCGCAGGCGCTCACCGATCTCGCATCGGGCCAGACGCAGATCATGTTCGCCGTGCCTGGCTCGGTTCTTCCGCACGTGAAGGCGGGACGACTCCGTGCGCTGGCAGTGACGAGTGCACAGCCGACACCCCTCGCGCCAGGACTTCCGACGGTAGCTGCAACCGTGCCGGGTTACGAGTCCGTATCGTATCTCGCGATATTCGCGCCGGCCGGCACACCGGCGGCGATCGTGACGAAGCTCAATCAGGAAATCGTCCGCGTGCTCCAGCGGCCTGACGTCAAAGAAAAGTTTCTTGCCGCCGGCATCGAGACGGTCGGCAGCTCGCCGGAAGCCGCTGCGCAGCTCATCAAGTACGAGATCGCACGAATGGGTAAGGTCATCAGGGCCGCGAACATTCGCGCTGATTAATGCATCGCTCATCAACCGCACGGGAGTAACCATGCCAGCCAGGACGCAGACGCCCAGCCAGGCCGAAATGAAGACCCGCATCTCGCGCTTCAAGGACCTCGTCTCCACGAAGGCGCGTCACGCCGAGTCGAAGGGCATTCCGCAGGAGGTCATGGAAATGATCACGGCGAAGAGCACATTCAACGTGATGTCGCCGGCCGATCTCGGCGGGCAGCTTTCGCCCAAGCCGGCCGTCGTCGGCGGTGACGCGGGGGTGTTTCGTCTCGGCATTGCGACGTGTCCTGCAGGCAACGGCCCCGGCCTGCACGTACACTGGAATACGCACGAAACGTTCATGGCGCTCACCGGCCGCTGGGAAATCCGCTGGGGCGACAAAGGCGAGGAGAGCACGGTCATCGAACCGTTCGATTTGATTGCGGTCCCGCCCGGTGTCACGCGCCAGTTCATCAACTTGTCTGATAAGGACGCGCACCTGCTGGTCATCATTCAGGGGAAAAAAGGTGAGTTCGACGACGTTGGTCGCGTGCCCGAGACCGCGGAAGCGATCAAAAAGAAATTCGGCGAAGCGATGCTTCAGAAGCTGCTCGACGAAGGCTGGCAGTTCACGCTGGATGCAAACGCGCCGAAGGAAGCGCAGACGGCATGACCGTCAGCCATTGCTCAACGCCTCAGGCTAGCGTGCCGCCGAAGCTCGATCCGGTGTACGAACAAGCCGTCGCTGCAGCGAAGAAAGCCGGCGCCCAACCGGCCGACCCACTGACAGTGCCGCTCACGGAAGCGCGCGCGAAGCAGCAGCGCTACTTCGCTTTTCTCGCCGCTGATGCGCCCGAAGTCGCATCGGTTCGCGATTACACGTTGAAGACGGACTTCGGCCCGTTCATCGTGCGGCTTTACACGCCTTCCGAGCGGGGCGTGCGCGACACATCCTCCGCCCAACACAGTCTTTCGCCTGTTGTTGTATTTACCCGCGGCGCCGGCTGGTGGGCGGGCAACCTCGACTCCCACGATCGCACGATGCGCCTGCTCGCGAACAAAACCGGTATGGCCGTGTGCGGCGTCGATTATCACTGCGCGCCCGAAGCGCGCTTTCCGACACAACTGAACGAGCTTCTGAAGGCCATTCAGTGGCTGCGGAGCGGCGGCAATGTTGTGGGCGTCGACGGCCGCCGTATGGTGCTGATGGGTGAATCCGCCGGTGCGACGTTGTCCGCGCTCGCCGCGATCCGCCTGAAAGGTGAGCAGGTGAGCGGTCTCGTGCTCTTCTACGGCAACCTCGCTGGACCGAGCGAGAAAAGCCGCGAGTATTCGCGGTGGGTGTGGTCCAACTTCCTCGGTACATCAGAAATTCCGGCTGATCACGCTGCCGTTCCAACGCAAAGCGATGTCTCCGGATTGCCGCCGACATGGCTTGGCGTGGGCGACTGCGATCCACTGGTGGGCGATTCGGAAGCTTTCGCGGAACGGCTGAAGGCGGCCGGTATCCCCCACACGCTCAAGATCTATCCAGGTGTGCCGCACGCATTCGTGATGATGAGCCGGCTCTATGCGGGTGCGGATGCCGCGCTCGACGATGCGGCTCGGGCGGCGCACGAGTTCATCGGGAGAGTTGAAACATGATGATCGTAGACACGCACGTCCATGTCTTCACCGACGACCGCAGGAGCTACCCGCAGATCAGAGATACGGCTCGGGCGGGCTCGATCCCCAGCATTACCGAAATTGGCCAAACCGAATGGCCGCTCACGCGCACCGAGGACCTGATCGCGCAGTTCGACGAAGCTGGCGTCGACAAGGCAACGCTCGTGCAGGCGTATTTCATCTACGAGTACGACAACAGTTACACGATCGACGCGGCGGCGGCGCACCCGGAGCGATTCACCGCGGTCGTCGTGCTCGACCCGCTGGATCCCAAATCGCCCGACGAGCTCTCGCGCATGGTCGAAGAGCAGGGCGTGACGGGAATCCGTTTCATGCGCGGCCGTCTCCCGGAAAGCTCGCTCGGCCGGCCCGAAACGTTTCCGCTGTGGGCACGGATTCAGCAGCTCGCCATCCCGCTCGCGATCAACGATCGCATCGGCGAGATCTCGAAAGTCATGAAGCCGATGGAGCGCTACCCGGACGTGAAGGTCGCGTTCGAGCACGCCTGGGGGCACAAGGTCGGCGCGCCGCCGAATCACGACGTGCTCGCGCCGCTTTTCGAGCTCTCCAAGAATCCCAAGGTGTACATCAAGACTGCAATCAACAACATCGCCGCCGCGCGCGAAGGCGGCGGCACGCCGGAGGAGCTCTATACGAAGCTCGTCGAAGTGTTCGGTGCCAAACGGATCATGTGGAGCTCGAACTATCCCGCGCATCCGAAATTCGGCGGCGTGAAGTCGCGCCTCGAAGAATCGAAGAAAGCGCTCGCGCATCTCGGCAGTGAGGACCGGGAGTGGATTTTCGGGAAGACGGCGCTCTCGTTTTACCCCGCGCTCGCATAACGGCCAACGGCACGATGAAAAGACAAACAACCACACATGTGGGTCTCGCGCGCACATTCGCGTGCGCGCTCACCCTTGCGCTCACGACTGCGCCGGCGCTGGCTCAACAATGGAAGCCGACGCGCAACGTCGAGCTTGTCTCCGCCTCAGGCGCCGGCTCGGCATCGGACTCTGCGCTGCGGCTCGTCGACCGCATGCTTCATGAGAAGAAATTGATCGACGTGTCCACGAGCGTCGTGAACAAGCCGGGCGGCGGCGGCAACATCGGCTGGACGTATCTCACGCAACAGTCGCCGGACGGTCACACGCTGACGCTGGTCATAGGCAATCTCATCAGCAATCAGATCATCGGCCGGAGCGTGCTCGCGTATACCGATCTCACGTGCGTCTCGCAGCTCTTCAGCGAATACACGGCGATCGGCGTGCGTGCGGATTCACCGGTGCGAGACGCCAGGGATCTGCTGGCGCGCCTGAAGGCAGACTCCGGCTCGCTCAGCGCGGCGATCGGCACCGCCTTCGGCGGATCCGGACACATCGCGCTCGCGCTCGCGGCGAAAGATGCAGGCGGAGACCCGAAGAAGCTCAAGGCCGTCGTCTTTCCTGCATTCTCGCAGGGGCTCGCCGCGATCTACGGCGGCCACATCGATCTCGTAGCGAATCCGCATTCGAGCTTCCTCGGGCCGCTCAAGGAAGGAAAGCTTCGCGTCCTGGCGATCGCGGCGCCGCAACGCCTCCCGGGTGACTTCGCCAACGTGCCGACGTGGAAAGAGCTCGGCGTCGATGCGGAAATCGAAGCGTTCCGCGCAATGGCAGGTCCGAAAGGACTTTCGTCCGCGCAGGTCGCTTACTGGGAAGGGCGGTTCCGGGCGCTGAGCGAAAGTCCCGAGTGGAAAGAGCTGCTGGCGACGCGTGCGTGGGTGAACCGCTACGCCGGACGCGACGGATGCACCGCCGGCTTCAAGCGTCAATACGATCAGATGCGGCGCGGGTTGAGCGAGCTCGGCCTCGCGAAGAACTGATGGCGCACATCTTCGCAGCGGTTGCATTGCTCGCGGCGACTTCGGCGCATGCCGGGGGCGCGCCTGAAACTGGCTATCCGCAGCGTCCCGTACGCCTGATCGTGGGCCAGGCCCCCGGGGGCGCCACGGACCTCGTGATGCGCGCGTTCGCTAAGCGGATGTCCGATGAGCTCGGGCAGACGATCGTCGTCGACAATCGTGCGGGGGCCGGCGGCATCATCGGTGCTGCGCTCGTGGCAACCGCGCCGCCGGACGGGTATACGCTGCTCGCGGGCACGAACGGCCCGATCGCCATCAGTCCGCATGTCACGCCCGGTCTTCAGTACGATCCGGCGAAAGATTTCGCGCCCGTCGCGCTGTACTCCGAAGTGCCGTTCGTCGTGGTGGCGCATCCGTCGGTGAAAGCGACGAACGTGCGCGAGCTCATCGCGCTCGCGAAATCGCAGCCGGGGAAGCTCCACTTCGGCTCTTCGGGCCAGGCCGGAACGCCGCACCTCTGCATGGAGCTTTTCAAGCACCTCGCGGGCATAGACATCGTGCACGTCGCGTATAAAGGCGGCGCGCCGGCACAGGTCGATCTGATGGCCGGACGCGTCGAGCTGTACTGTGCGGGCCTGCCGAGCCTCGCGCCGCCAATCAAGAGCGGCAAAATCCGTCCGATTGCAGTCGCCGCGCAGAAGCGCCTTCCGGCGATGCCGAACGTCCCTACGGGTGCAGAAGAAGGGCTCCGCGGGTTCGACGTGAATGCGTGGAATGGCGTGCTCGCACCGGCGAAAACACCGAAGAGCGTGATCGCCCGGTTGCACGCAGCAACTGTCGCCGTGATGAAGTCGCCGGAGTTCGTTGCGGAGTTGCGTACCCGCGGCGCCGAACCGCTGCTCCTCGGGCCGTCGGAGTTTTCGCAATACATCCGTCGCGAATCGGAGAAATGGGCGAAGGTGGTGAAGGCGGGCAAGGTCACTTCCGAGTGAGAGCACGGTGAAGATCACGATCCTCGACGATTACGTCGACGTCGTGCGGACGCTCGAGTGTGTTTCGCGCAGGTTGCGGGCTTTGGCAAGGCGTTCGGGATGCGTGTGCTCATCTGGTCGCGCGACAAAGCGCGGAAGCAGGCCGCGATCGACGTCTACGAAGAGGAGCCCGTCTACGACGCGAGCGATCCGCTCCTCCAGCTGGACAACGTCATCTGCACGCCGCACCTGGGTTACGTGGAACGCGATCAGCTCGGGCGGTACTTTTCCGACCAATTCTCGCGCGTGCTCGCCTATGCCAATGGAAAGCCTTACGGCATCGTGAATCCCGCCGCATTGAAGGACGGGACTCCGGTCAGATCCTGACCCCCTTTCAGTTCGGCTTCGCTCCTGAATCCTTCACCGCCTGTCGCCACTTGCGGATTTCGCGGGCGACAAACTCGCGAGCGTCTTTGCCCGTCTGAAATTCCGGATCGAAGCCGTTGTCGATAAGCCGCGCTCTGAGGTCTTCGGAAGCCATGATCGTCGTGAGCGCGGCCGTGAGCCTCTGATTGACGCTCGGCGGAATGCCGGCAGGCGCGGCGACGAATCGAAACGCCTCGGGATTCACCTGGGGGAAACCCACTTCCGCAAACGTCGGCACGTTCGGCAGAAGCGCAGGCGGTTTCTTGCCGGTCACGACGAGAGGAATCAGCATGCCGGCCTGGATCTGCGGTATTACGGAGCCGGCTACAGCGAACGTGAGATCGGCGTGTCCTCCGAGCATGTCCTGTATCGCAGCACCCGCGCCTTTATAGGGCACGTGGAGCAACTGGATTTTCGCGGCCGAATTCAGCATCTCGATCGTGAGATGGCTCGAGGATCCCACACCCGCGGATGCGGCCCTGATTTTTCCGGGGCTCGCCCTGGCTGCGGCGAGCAGCTCCTGAAGCGTGCGGACTTTCAGTCCACGCTGCGCGACCAGCACTGTCGGCGATGTCGCGATGATCGCGACGAACGTGAAGTCGCGCTCGGCATCGTAAGGAAGCTTCTCCGCGAAGCCCGGATTGATCGCGAACGCGGTATCGAACACCGCGATCGTGTACCCGTCGGGCGGCGATTTGGAGACGATCTGCGTGCCGAGGATGCTTCCCCCGCCCCCGCGGTTGTCGATCACGATCTGCTGTCCGAGGATTTCGCTCAGACGTGGAGACAGGAGTCGCGCCAGCAGATCGGTGCCGCCGCCCGCAACGAAGGGCACGATCAGTCGAATCGGCCGCACGGGATATGAGGCGTCTGCTGCATGCGCGCTGTGCATGGTGAGGAGGAGTGCAGCGCACACGAGAAGCCATCGAATGGGCTTGGCTGTGTAGTTCAAAGATTGCCCTCCCCGAACGTTCGCAACGGGTTGCTTCGCCGCAACGGCGGCTCGCAATGACCGCTAGCAGTATTTAGCAAGAACCTCGCGATCGATTTCGATCCCCAGCCCCGGTCCCTGCGGCACGGTCACGATGCCGCCGCTATGGCGAATCGGCTCACGTGCGAGCTCCGTGCGCAGCGCGTTCTCGCTCATGTCGTACTCGAGCAGCGCGGGAAACGCTTGCAGCGCGCGCGGCGAGTCGGGTAACGCCGCGAGCAAGTGCAGCGTGGCTGCGAGCCGTATTGCCGTACCGAACATGTGCGGGATCACCCGGACGTGGTTTGCGCTCGCCATCGCAGCGATCTTCCGGAACTCGGTGAAGCCGCCGCACACGCACACGTCCGGCTGAATGATGTCCAGCGCGCGTTCCTGAATCATGCGCCGGAAAGCCCAGCGGCCTCGAAACTGTTCCGCACCCGCGATCCGCACGTTGAGCGCTCTTCGTACCTCGATGTAGCCCTCGACATCGTCCGCGCTGATCGGCTCTTCGAACCACAGCAGATTCTGCTTCGCGATCTCCTGGCCGACGGCGATCGCGCTGCCGCGGTCGTAACCGCAGTTTGCGTCGACCGCGAAAAGAATGTCGTCGCCAATGGCACGGCGCACGGCCGCGACGTTCCTCATGTCGTAATCCGGGCCAAAGCCGACTTTCATTTTCATAGCCTTGAAGCCTTCGTCGACGTAGCCCCGAGCTTCTTCGACGAGGGCGGCTGTCGGGTCGGCACGTTCCCGGCGGAAGAGTCCCGTCGCGTAAGCTTGCACGCGCGTCCGAAACGCCCCGCCGAGCAGCTGATAGATGGGCTGCTTCAGCGCTTTACCCATGAGGTCCCAAAGCGCGATGTCGACGGCGCTGATCGCAGCGGCGTCGGTGCCTTGCTTGTGCAGCGCTTCCCAGATCACTTCGTAGTCGAACGGATTGCGCCCCATCACGTGCGTGTCGAGTGCACGGCGCGGCGGCAACGTTGCGCCTTCTCCCCAGCCGGTGATTCCGGCATCGGTGATGATTTCTACGAGGCCGAACGCGCGCTCCCGCGTCGTACGCATTGCGTTGGAGAACGGATCCTTGACCGGATAGATGGGCGAGTGGGTCTTGATGTCGACGATTTTCATTGTGGTTCTCTCGGAATAGACGTTCGCGAAAAGCCGTGCTGCGGTTGGATCATGGCTCGCGCGCATCCCCGATGTAAAGCGGGCCGGGTTTCCTCCCAGCGGCCGCTCCAAACCGCCGACCGTCGCCGAATACAATCGCGCGCTTGGGGTTTTCCGCGCATGCGCAGTTCCCGGGACTTTTGCATGAATTTAGTCCGTCTGGTGCTCCCCGCCCTCGCGTGTGCTACGGTATTCTCCGGGTGCGGCACGTACCTTGGAGCGGAGCAGAACGTCGCGCCTGGCGGAAAGCTGGAACGCGACGACACTGAAGCCCGGCGAACGCTGGCGGACGTGAAACGCCAACCTCATATCGGAGTCACGGAATGGAGCTCGCGCTCTTCCTGCTGGGATGCATCTGGATGGTCGTCGGAGACATGCGGGGGTTCACCGGGAACAAGGATTGGCCGTCTGAGCCAAAACGCCGCATAAAGCGGCCCGACGAGGTCTAGCGCACGCGCAAAAATGCGGCGACCAGGCGCCGCCCTCGGTCGTCGAGTAACGCCAGGAGAAATCGGTTGCGTCGTAGTATGACGGTAGAACCGGACGATCACTCCTCTGCCACGAAATCGAAGTGCTTGCCCGCCGGGGCGTAGATCTCGAAAATTTCGAAGACGCTGTCGCTCAGGTTGCTGAGCGAGTGCTTCATCCCCGCCGGAATGAAAATCACGTCGTCTTCCCGCACGATGTGCGTCTCCTCGCCGACCGTCAGGGTGCCTTCGCCGCGCTTCACGATGTAGACGTTGTCCGCTTTCGTGTGGCGATGCACCTTGCCGCGCGGGCCACCCGGCTTGAGCCGATTGAGATGCACGTCCACGTTGTGTGTGCCGACAGACGTATTCACGAGTTTGAGCTTCTCACCCCGGCCCCCCTCCATCGGTTCCGCGGGCGTCTCCCTGAGTCGCATGATCCTGAACATCGTGAGCCGTCCTTCACGTAAGGTGTTTGAGCAGCAGGAAGCCGTAAACGCGCGCAGCGTCGGTCGTGCGTTCGACGGACGCCATGTCGTTGTCGGTGTGTGCGTAGCGCTCTTCGCCCGGCCCGTAATTCGCGGTCGGTATGCCCATATGGTTGAGGTAGCCCTGATCGAACGCAGCCGCAGCGTAGTAAGTTTCGGCAGGGCGGCCCAGCATCACTTCGCTCGCACGCTGTAGCGCTCGCACGATCGGCGAGTCGTCGGTGACGAGTGAGGGATACATATATGGGCCCATGCGCACGTCGACGCGATAACCTTTGCCGCTGACCGGATCCTTGTAGCTCTCTACCTGCTTCAGCGCGCGTTCGATATCGGCAAACGCTTCGTTCGGATCGTCTCCGGGCAGCAGGCGGCGATCCAGCGTGAGCTCGCAACGTTCCTGGACGGTGTGCGTCGACTCCGGGAAGCTCCGGATGCGATTCACCGTAAGTGTCTGCCGGCCGAGCTGCGGGTGCACGCGATCGACCTTGATCTCGCTCGTCAGTCGCCGGATGGCCTCCATCGCGCCTGTGATCGCGTTCGCACCATCCCACGGCCGGCTGGAGTGACACGGCGCGCCGCTGATCGTCACGAAGATGTCGACGCGTCCCCGGTTGCCCAGTGTGATCTTGAGGCTGTTGCCATAAAGCACGGCCATGTCGGCGCGCACGCCGGCGCCTTCCATCGCGCTTTTGATGGCGTCGTGCTTGCCGGTTTCGCCCGAAAGGCAGCAGACGAACACGAGCTGTCCCATGATCTTCGCCTTCGACCCGATGATGACTTCCATCGCATGCAGCATGGCGGCGACGTTCGATTTCTGCTCGCTTGCGCCTTTGCCGAGCACGCACTCTCCGGGCAACCCGTAAGCCGCGCCGTCCACGACTTCACCGCCATATGGATTTTTCATCGTCGACGGCGGCTGGTTCATCGCGTGCCCGACGAGCATCAGCGAGCGGCCGCTCGTCGCAGCACCATAGGTCGCGATGAGGTTACCCATCGCGTCGTAGCTCACGTCGGTGAAACCCATCGCCCGAAGCCGTGGTTCGATAGCCGTGCGGACGAACGCTTTGAGCAGCGGCTCTTCCTCGAGCAACGCCGTCTGCGGGCTGGGGACTTTGATGAGCTCGATGAAAAGTGCTTTCGCACGCTCTCGCGAGATGCGCTCGTCGAGAAGCTGCCTGATTGCGGTGTCGTCCATCATCGCGCGTCGATGTGAGCTGCGGGGAGCCACATGCCGAGCCCTTTGGCGCGCGCCGCTTCGTAAAGGAAATGAGCGAGCGCGACGTCCTGCGATACGAGTCCGGTGGTGTGAATCAGTATGCGTTCATCGGCGCGTTCACGGCCGTTCTTGCGGCCGACGACGAGCTCCTGTATTTCGGCATGCAGCTGCTCGCGCGAGAAAAGTCCGGTCTGGACGGTGTTCCTGAAGTCCTTCTGGAGCATGTTGAATTCCCAGCTGTCGATCACGACCTTGTCCATTTTCGACCAGCCGGCGGGATCGAGCTCGCGCCGGGCGAGCGAAATGAACGTTGCGCCCGGCTTCACCCACGGTTCGCGGCTGACGATGTCGCCGGATGTCGTGCCACCCACAATGACGTCCGCACCGCGCACGACTTCTTCGACGCTTTCCCTTGTGACTACCGGTGTGCCAACGGCTTCGGACCATTTCGCGGCGAACGCGCGCCGCGTTTCGGGACGCCGCGACGTGCAGCGGATTTCGTCGAACTTGTAAAGATGCGTGAGGCAGCGCAGCGCCGCCGCTCCCATCGAACCGATGCCCACGAGACCCAGCACTCTCGGCTTCGCGGGACCGACCCACTTGCACGCGAGCACCGCCGAGGCGGCGCTTCTCAGCACATAGCTCCAGTGCTCGTCGACGATCGCGAGTGGCTCGCCCGTGCGAGGGTCCGAGAGCACGATGTAGCGCGCGCAATCGAGCCCGCCGACCGTGTTGCGAACGCCGTCGTCGTAATAGTTGTAGAGACGAACACCCGTTGCGGGGATGTCCTTGAGGAATACCCCTTTCACATGCCAGTGATTGTGGAAGTCCTCCGCGACGTCGAGCTTGAAGCTCGGCGGCGACGCGAGAACGACGCTGCCCTCCGCGTGCATCCTGTAGACGCGCTCGCAGACGTCGAAGGCTTCTTTGACACCAAGGAGACCGAGTGTCTCTTTGTAAGGGACGAACAGTACTCCGCGCTTATCGGTCACTCGAGGTCCCTGTCTCTCTCTCACCGTATCCCTCCCCAACAGGCGAGAGGGGAGATGTAATCATTGCGGTTTGATGTTGGCCGACTTGATCACATCGGCCCACTTTCTGAATTCTTTCTGCACGAAAGCAGCGGCCTCGGGCGTGGTGCTGCCCACGGGGTCGGCGCCGACCTTGTCAAATGCGGCTTTCACTTCCGGCAGCTGAAGCGCCTTGCGCGTTTCGGCGTTCAGTTTCGCAACGATTTCCGGCGGCGTTTTCGACGGCGCGAAAAGCGCCAGCCAGAGATTCACTTCGAACCCGGGAAAACCGGATTCGATCACGGTCGGCAGGTTCGAGAGCGCAGACGCGCGCTTTTCACCTGTCGTAGCGAGTCCGCGCAGCCTCCCATCCTTGATGAAGGGCAGGGCCGCGGTGATGCTGCTGAACGTCATTTGAACCTGGCCACCCACGAGATCGGCCATCGCCGGACCGCTGCCCTTGTAGGGGACGTGCACGAGCTCCTGCTTGATGCGCTCCTTGAAGAATTCACCGGCCATGTGCGGCGTCGTGCCGACGCCGGCGGAAGCGAAGCTCAACTTGCCTGGCTGCGCGCGTGCGAGCGTAACGAGCTCCTGAATGTTATTCGCAGGCACTTTGGCGTTAACCGCCAGCACGAGCGGCGACGACGAAATGATTGCCACGGGACGCAGATCCCGATGAATGTCGTACGGCACCTTCGGCAGGAGGCTCGGATTGATCACGATCGCCGGATCCATGATCACGAGCGTATAGCCGTCCGGTGTCGCTTTACTCGTGATGTCGACGCCGACGACGCCACCCGCGCCTGGCCTGTTATCGACCACCACGTTCTGTGCGAAAGTGTCGGCGAGTCGCTGTCCGATGATGCGGCCGACGTAGTCGACAATGCCGCCGGGTGCGTAAGGCACGATCAGACGGATCGTTTTGGACGGGTATCCCTGTCCCGACGTCGAAGATTGTTGTGCATGCGCCGGAAGCGCCGTGGCCGACGCAGCAAGAGTGAGCACAGCGAGCGCAAAGCGTAGTCTTTTCATGTTCTCCGAGTCGTAGTGGCGGTGGGCGGCGCGCATTAGAACCACAGTCTAAGTTCTGATACGATTCTCATAAATGTTACAGAAGCGCAGTGTGCCTTTCCGCGTCCGTGCCCGCAAGGCATGAAGCCGCCGCCGTTCAGCTACCACGACCCCGAGACCGTTCCCGAGGTAATCGACCTTCTCGGGCGCTGCGAGAACGCGCGGGTCCTCGCCGGCGGACAGTCGCTCATGCCGATGCTGAACATGAGATTCGTGCTGCCGGACCATGTGATCGATCTCAACCGCGTTGACGCGCTCTCCTACATTCGAGAATCTCCGGACGCGCTCGAGATCGGTGCGATGACACGCCAGCGCGAAATCGAGTTCGACGCAACGATACGCGCGGCCTGTCCGCTACTGCCGGAAGCGATTCTCGAGGTCGGCCACCGCCAGACACGTAACCGCGGCACGCTCGGTGGTTCGTTGTGTCATCTCGACCCCGCGGCGGAGCTCGTAGCAGCGGCCGCTGCGCTCGACGCCGTCGTAACGGTTACGGGCCGCGCGGGCGTACGGGAAATCGCGTTTGCGCAGTTCCCGGCCGGGTACATGACACCGGCGATCGAGCCGGACGAGATATTGACCTCGGTGCGTTTTCCACGCTGGCCGAAAGGTCACGGCTACGCATTCGTGGAATTCGCGCGACGGCATGGAGATTTCGCCCTGTGTTCCGCGGCCGTTCTCCTCGAGAAGACCGCCGGCAGGATCACGCGTGCATCCGTGACGGTCGCCGGACTCGGTGCTGCCCCCGCGCGGGTGAGTAACGCAGAGCAGGTGCTCGTGGGCAACGCCGCATCCGGGGGGCTTTTTCGCGAAGCTGCGGAGCATTGCCGCAGGCTCGAAGCGATCGATGACGTGCATGCGCCCGCATCTTATCGGCAGCAGCTCGGGGCGGTGCTTACGCGCCGCGCGCTCGAGAAAGCGAACGCGCGGTGTGCGTCATGAGCGAAACGCGAAACATCCGCGTAACCGTGAACGGCGTTGTGCGCGATGAACAAGTCGAAGTGCGTCTTACGCTCGCGGACTTCCTGCGTCAGAAGCTCGGCCTCACCGGCACACACCTCGGTTGCGAGCACGGCGTCTGCGGCGCGTGCACGGTGCTTTACGACGGTCGCTCGGCCCGCGCATGTCTCATGCTCGCGGTGCAGGCGCACGGTCATGAAGTCACGACGATCGAAAGCCTTGCCGAATCGGCCGAGCGCTTGCATCCGCTGCAGGAAGCGTTCAGCGACAATCATGGACTTCAATGCGGCTTCTGCACGCCGGGCATTCTGATGACGCTGATCGAGCTTCTCCGCGATACGCCCGATCCAAGGGAAGAAGAAGTGCGTGTGGCGCTTTCCGGCAATCTCTGCCGCTGCACCGGCTACCAGGGGATTGTCGCCTCGGCACTGGACGCTGCGAAGCGCATGCGCGCAGGGACTCCACGATGAGCGGCCGCGTCCTGGGGCAGTCGGTGCGCCGGCGCGAAGACGCCGGTCTCCTGCTGGGGAAAGGCCGTTTCGTCGACGACATCCGGCTGCCGGGGATGCTCGAAGCCGCTTTCGTGCGGAGCCCTCATGCACACGCGGCAATCGAGCGCATCGAAAGAAGCGCGGCGCTCGCCCTTCGCGGCGTGCACGCGATTTTCACGCTTGCGGATCTGCTCCCGCACCTCGTCACCGAGCGTCTCGTTGTCGGTCTTCCCAGCAAGAGTTACAAGCAGGACCGCAACCGTCCCGCGCTCGCGTACGACGAAGTCGTACATGTCGGCGAGCCGATTGCGATCGTCGTCGCGGAAAATCGGTACATCGCGGAGGACGCCGCTGCGCTGGTCGAAGTCGACTTCGAGCCGCTGCCGGCCGTTGCAGATTGCCGCGCTGCGCTTGAATCCGACGCACCGCGTGTTCACAGAAACGCCCCTCACAACCTGCTCGCCGAATTCGCGATGGCCTACGGCGACGTGGATCGGGCGTTTGCGGGTGCGCCGCATGTCTTCCGTGAATCGTTGAAGCAGCACCGTGGCGGCAGCCACTCGATCGAATGCCGCGGGGCAGTCGCCGTTCACGACGTGCTCGAAGACCGGCTCACGCTCTGGAGCTCGACGCAGATGCCGCACGCTGCGCACCGGCTTCTGTGCGACATGCTGGGGCGCGACGAGAACCGCGTGCGTGTGATCGCGCCCGACCTCGGCGGCGGTTTCGGCCCGAAGCTCGTGTTCTATCCGGAAGACGTGGTGACGGCGCTTGCCGCAATGCTTCTCGGGCGGCCGGTCAAATGGATCGAAGATCGGCGCGAGCATTTCGTCGCGACTACGCAGGAGCGCGATCAGTACTGGGACGTGGAGATCGCGGTCGATCGTGAGGCGCGCATCCTCGGAATACGCGGCAACCTCATTCATGACCATGGCGCATATACGGCACGCGGCGTGAACCTGCCGCACAATGCGGCCGAAACCGTGCCCCTGCAGTACGAGGTGCCTGCGTATCGCATGAACGTGCAGGTCGCGCTCACGAGCAAGGTGCCGGTATCGCCGGTGCGCGGTGCCGGTCATCCGCAAGGCACGTTCGTGATCGAACGATTGCTGGATCGCGTCGCGCGGGAGCTCGGGCTCGATCGTGCGGAAGTGCGCCGTCGTAACCTGATTCCGGCGAGCAGCATGCCGTACACGACGCAGCTCAAAGCGCGCGGCGGAATGCCGGTGGTGCTCGACAGCGGGGACTACCCGGCGTGCCAGGCGGAAATCCTCGAGCGTGCAGGGTGGGCGGATTTCCCTGGACGCCAGCAGGCCGCGCGCGCAGAAGGCCGCTATGTCGGCATCGGTTTCGCGAATTACTGCAAAGGTACGGGTCGCGGGCCTTTCGAATCGGCAACGGTGCGCATTGCGCCATCGGGCAAGGTGCACGTGTACTCGGGCGCTGCGGCGATGGGACAGGGTACGCGCACGATGCTCGCGCAAGTCGTCGCGGAGCAGCTCGGCGGAGCGGTGGAGAACGTGACAGTGACGGTCAGCGATTCCGCGGCGGTCCCGATGGGCCTCGGTGGCTCGAACAGTCGGCAGACAGTGCTCGCCGGTTCGTCCGCTCATCTCGCCGCGGTCGCGGTACGGAAGAAGGCCTTGAAAATCGCGAGCCATCTGCTCGAAGCGGACGAGTCGGAGCTCGAGGTGGAGCGCGACCGGGTGCGCGTCCGCAGCACGCACGACCGCAGCGTGACGCTTGGCCAGATTGCACGCTCTGTCGCGGGTACTGCGGGATATGCCTTGCCGCCCGGAGTAACGCCGGGTCTTGAAGCAACCGAGAATCTCGTGATCGACGACATGGCGCATGCGAATGGCGCGGCGGTCGTGGAGGTCGAGGTCGACATTGAAACAGGACACGTCAAAATCCTGCGCTTCGTAGGTCTTCACGACTGCGGCCGCATCTTGAATCCGATGCTGGTCGAGGGCCAGGTTCTCGGCGGTACGGCGCACGGCATCGGCAATGCGCTCTACGAATGGATGGGCTACGACGAGAACGCCCAGCCGGTCACGACCAATTACGGCGAATACCTGCTCGTGACCGCGACCGAAATGCCCCATGTCGAGAACTATTATCGCGAGTCGCCGTCGCCGCTCAATCCGCTCGGTGTGAAAGGCGTCGGCGAATGCGGCGTGGTGCCCGTCGCCGCGGCAGTGGCTTCCGCGGTGGAGGACGCGCTTTCTCCGTTCGGCGTGCGCATCACGCAGGCGCCGATTTTTCCGGCTCAGCTCGTTGCGCTTATCGAGGAAGCGCGAGCAAGAGGGCAGAAGAACACGTGAACCGTTTCAGCCACATGCGCGAGTCCCGTATGCATGTGGCGACGTGTTTCGCGTTACTCGTCTGCGCGCTCGCTGGCGGCGCGGCAGCGGCGCAGCAATATCCCAGCCGGCCGATTCGCCTCGTCGTGCCGTTCGCGCCAGGCGGAAGCGCCGATTTCGTCGCACGTTTGCTTGCCAGCAGGCTTTTCGATACGTCCGGTTTTCAGGTGATCGTGGATAACCGCGGCGGGGGCAGCGGCATGATCGGAAACGAGCTCGTCGCGCGCTCCGCGCCTGACGGCCACACGATCACGATCGGAACGCTGGGTCCGTTCGCGGTGAATCAGAGTCTTTTCGCGAAAATGCCTTACGACCCGGTGAGAGACTTCGCGCCGGTGAGTCTCACGGGCGCGGCATCGCACATTCTGGTTGCTCACCCTTCCGTGCCCGCCAAAAGCGTGAAGGAAATGATCGCGCTCGCGCGCACGCGGCCGGGTCAGCTGACGTTTGCGTCGAGCGGCATCGGCAACGCGACGCATCTCACCGGGGAGCTTTTCAAGTACCTCGCGAAAGTCGATATGGTCCACGTGCCGTACAAAGGCGGCGGCCCCGCGATGGCCGATCTTGTCGGTGGCCAGGTCGCATTTTCGTTCGCAAGCATGCCATCCGCGCTGCCGCACGTGCGTAGCGGAAGGCTTCGCGCGATCGCGGTGAGCTCCGGCAAACGTTCGCCGGCGATTCCCGAGCTGCAGACCGTTGCCGAATCAGGTTTGCCCGGGTTTGCTTCGGAGGACTGGCAGGGCATTCTCGCGCCTGCGAAAACGCCGGCGGAAACAGTCGTGCGCCTGAATGCCGAGCTGCAGCGTGTGCTCGCGTTGTCTGACGTGAAGGAGAAACTCATCACCGCGGGATTCGAAGCACGCACCAGTACGCCTGACGCTTTCGCCGAGCTGATGGAGGCCGAGCGCGTGAAATGGGCTCGCGTCGTCGCCGAAGCGAAAATCAGGGCGGAGTAGGGGATGCGGTTTTGGGCGGCGGTACTCGTGGCGGCACTGGCGGGGGCGTCGGCTGCGCACGCGGCGCCGTCGCAGCAGGCGTATCCGACGAAACCGGTACGTATCGTTGTCGCATTCGGGCCCGGCGGCATCGCCGACACTATCGGCCGTCTCGTGTCGCATAAGCTTGCGACGCGTCTCGGTCAGCCGATGGTGGTCGATAACCGCGCGGGCGCCGGCGGCACCGTGGGCGCCCGGATCGCCAAGGGTGCCGCTGCCGACGGTCACACGCTGCTCGTCACGACGGCCGCCGTCGCGGTGAATGCGAACGCTCCAAAGGATGCGCTGGATCCGCGCGTGCAGTTGACGCCTGTTGCGCTCGCAGCGAGCGCGCCGACCGTGTTCGCGGTGCATCGGACGGTCACTGCAAAAGGCCTGATGGACTACGTTCGCAATACGAAAGGCGGACGGTTCACCTACTCGACCGCCGGCGTCGGCACGACGGAGCATCTCACCGCTGAATTCCTGTTCAGATCGGTCGTCGGAATCGAAGGCACGCACGTGCCGTTTCAGGGCGGCGCCGCGCCCGTAGCCGCTGTCGTAGCCCAGCAGGTGGATCTCACGTCCACGACCGTGCCGACCGCGTATCCGTTCATAAAGCAGGGAACGCTTCGCGTGCTTGCGATTGCAAGCCGCAAACGTAACGCCGTGCTGCCGGACGTGCCGACGCTTGGCGAATCCGGCTTCCCGGAATTCGAGAACGCTTCGTGGATCGCGTTTTTTGCGCCCGCGGGCTTACCGGCTCGCATCGTGGAGAAGCTGAACGCGGAGGTGAACGGCGCGCTGGGCGAGCCCGACGTGCGCGAGCGTCTCGCGCTGCTCGGCTTCGAGGCGCACGCGATGAGCGCATCCGAATTCGCCGGCTACGTGAGGAGCGAAGTCGAGAAGTGGGCGAAGGTAATCAAAGCGACGGGCATCACCCCGCAATAGGTGTCACTCCACTCTGATCCCGCCTTTCGCGATGACTTTGCTCCACAACGCCATCTCTTTCGCCAGACGCGCCTCGAACTCCTCGGGCGACCCGCCGGCGGGCGCACTGCCGTCGTTCTGAAGGCGCTGCGCGACTTCCTTGTTCCTGAGGATTTTTCCGAACTCCGCATTGAGCCGGTCGATCACAGGTCTCGGCGTGCCGCGCGGCGCGATGAGACCATTCCAGTTGTTCACTTCGTAACCGGGCAGACCTGACTCGGCCACCGTCGGAATATTCGGCTCGGCGGTCACACGCTGCGCCGTGGTTACAGCGATGCCGCGCAGCTTTCCGCTCCGAACGTGCGGAAGCGTCGGAAGGATGCTGCCAAAAATCACCTGTGTAAGCCCGGAGATCGTATCGACGAGCCCGAGTCCGGTGCCTTTGTAAGGAATGTGCGTGAGCTTGATGCCGGCCATCATGCTGAAGTGCTCGACGCCCAGATGCGAAAGTGCCCCGGAGCCGGTCGAGGCGTAGTTGAGCTCGCCCGGATTCTTCTTCGCGAGCGCGATGAGCTCGCGCGTGTTCTTCGCCGGCAGCGATGGATGGATCGCCACCAGGAACGGTCCCTGCGTGAGCTGGACGATTGGCTGCACGTCTTTGACCGCGTCGAACACAAGCTTGTAAAGACTCGGGTAGCTCGCAAAGTTCGACACGATCACCGTGAGCGTGTGTCCGTCGGGCGGCGATTTCACGCCGAGCTCGGTCGCGAGCACGCCGCTTGCGCCGGGGCGGTTTTCGACGACGACAGGCTGCCCGAGCGCTTCACTGAGACGCGGAGCAGTGGTGCGGGCGATGAAATCGCTGCCGCCCCCCGGTGCGAATCCGACGAGCAGACGAATGGGCTTGGTCGGATAGGCTTGCGCTGCCGCGAGATCTGCGGCGGTAGCAAACAACAGCGCGGAGCCGGCAACGGCCAGCGTTGCGAGTTTATGCATGGCGCCCCCGCGTCAGACTGTTGCGAGCTCGCTCACGTCGAGCGGGGCATTGAGCTTTACGCCGAGCGGCAGGACGCCGCTCCCTTCGTAGCCTTCCTGCTGCGCTTTCGGTATCGGTCTGCGGCCATCCGGGTCCGCGAGCCACAACCGCAGAAGATGACGCTTGCGCTGACGGTCCGGCCAGTCCTCGTACGAGCGCCGCGAATGCAGGGTCACGTAGTTGTTGAGGAACTGGATGTCCCCGGGCCTGAAAGGAATGTCGGCGGCGCACTCGTCGACCGTCTGGCGATAAACGGCAATTGCCTCCTCCTGCTCAGGCGTGAGCGGCGGCACACCCGGAAGACCCTGCGCTTTCTCGATCGCGGATCCGGCACCCGTCGCACTGAAATAGCCATCCGTGAAGCAGAACATCGGCTGCTTGTACCAGGGGTCTTCACCTGGGTTGTGGTCTCCTTTACGCGAGCGGTAGAAATCCTGCGTGAGCACTTCCACGAGATCCGGACGCGTCTCGAGCATGTGGTTGTAAACCGTCACCGAGCTCGCGACACGGCTTTCGCCGCCGCTCATCGGCGGATTTACGCAAAGAAGGCCGACGTAGTCGCAGCCGTCAGCGTGAAAGCGCAGCTCGGCGCGGGTGAGATAACCGCGTGTGGTCGGATGGGAATAATCGCCGCCGAGATCTTTCACGTGGCCGAGGATGTGTCCCTGCATGTTCTGCGACATCGGACGGCCCAGGTACGAGCCCAGACCGAGGTAAGCGATCGCCCGCCCCAGCGGATCGAGTGCGTCCACAGGAAAACCCTGGAGCATCACGATGCCGCGGCCGTCGAGAAGCTCACGCCTGACATCGCGCAGAATCTGCGCAAACCCGCGCAGCTCGAAGTTGGTGCGGTTCACGTCTTCGGGTGCGACGCCCTTGCGCTGGACCGCTTGAGCCGCCGCGGTGAGCTCGGCGCAATCGCTGTCGGTAAGACGGTAACTCCAGCTTTCCACGTCGCCAAGCGAATCCGGCGACCAGTCTGCAGGATCGATCAGCGGCTGCATGGGCCGCGCGGGCATGCGCCTGTGCTCATGATACGTACGGAACGACTGGGGCTGAGTCATCTTGCAACCGCTCCTCTTCGCTAATCGACTTTCGCGCCGGCGAAGTCGACGACCTTTTTCCATTTAACGATTTCTGCATCGACGAAAGCCCCGAAATCGTCGAGCACCCTCGTGCCCGGCTCTGCGCCTTGCGTCAGGAACAGCTCTTTCGTTTTTTGCGTTGCCAGGATTTTCGACGTTTCGCTTGCCAGGCGCTTCACGATTTCCACGGGTGTGCCCGCCGGCGCGAACATGCCTGTCCAGCCGCTCACGTCGTAGTCTCGCACGCCTGCTTCAACCATCGTGGGAAATTGCGGGGCGCCAGTGAAGCGCCGGCTGCTGGTCACAGCGAGCGCGCGCAGGCGGTCGGCCCTGGCATGCCCCAGTACCGTCGGCAGCGTCGCGAACATGATCTGCACGTGTCCGCCAAGGAGATCCGTAACCGCCAGGCCGCCGCTCTTGTAAGGCACGTGGACCATCTGCGTGTTCGTGAGCACCTTGAACAGCTCTGCGGAGAGGTGCACCGACGTGCCGCTGCCGGATGAGCCGTACAGGATCTCTTGCGGTCGTGCACGCGCGAGCGCAATCAACTCCTTGACGGAGCGAACGGGCAGCGAGGGATGCGTGACCAGCATGTTCGGCGCGTCTGCGATGAGCGCGACGGGCACGAAGTCGCGCCGCGTGTCGTACGGGACGTTCTTGTGAACGCTCAGGTTGATGGTGTGCGAGATGCTCGTAACGAGCACCGTGTGACCATCCGCGGGTGCCTTCGCAACGATTTCGCTCCCCGTGATGCCGCCCGCGCCGGGGCGGTTGTCGACGTATACCGGCCCCGCGAGGCTTTCCGACAGTCGTTGCGAAACGCTGCGCGCGGCGAAATCGGCGATGCCGCCGACCGCGAACGGCACGACGATGCGTATGGGTTTCGCGGGATAGGTCTGCGCATGGGCGCACGTTGCCGCGAAGAGGCCGGCAGCGATCGCGATGCACCGCGACATTGCAATCAATAACCTCTGAGGATGTCGCCGAACTTCGTGCGCAACCGCGCGTCGAGCTCGGGCGTGTTGCGAGCGACTTTCGGGAACGTATCGCGCCGCGTCCACGGTCGGCATGCGTCGATCACCATCCGCGCGTTGAGCCGCCGCTCCTCCGAGGGATAGCTCGTCGGGTCGAGCGTCGTGCTCCATGCGTTCTTGACGATGTCCACGTCTTCGCGAGGGTCGACGCGCGTGCACATCGCCCACACGACGTCGTTCATATTCGAAGGATCGATGTCGTCATCGACCACGATGACGTACTTGTTCGCGTAGGCACCGGCATGGCACTGCCCCGCGACGAGCCCCACCTGCTTGGAATGGCCGGGATACATCTGCTGGATGGAGATCGTGAGCCACTGGCGGCTGCCGCCCGCTTCGTGTGCCCAGACCCCTTTGATGCCGGGAATGCCTGCGCCCTCGAGCTGCTTCCACACGCCCGCGCAGCGATATGTTCCACGATAGAACGTGTCATCGCACGGCGGCACCGCCGGCACCGCGCCGAGCAGGATCGGGTTGTTCCGGTGCATGAATGTTGCGACGCGGATCACCGGCGCTTTGTGCTGACCACCGGCGTAGTAACCGGTCCACTCGCCGAACGGTCCTTCGTCGATCAAATCGCCGGGAGAGATGAAGCCTTCGAACGCGATCTCCGCGTTGGCTGGAATCGGCAGTCCCGTTTCCGGTCCATGAATGACTTCGATGGCTTCGCCCAGCATGCCGCCGGCGGCGTCGTACTCATTCGCGCCATACGGGATCTCGATGCCGGCGATCGAGAACAATATCGGATGCATCCCGCAGATCACGGCGATCGGACAGCGCTCGCCACGCTCGTGATACTTGCGCATGAGAATGTCGCCGTGCTTGCCTTTCGAGATCATGACCGACGCGACAGTCGGATCGTCGTAGACCTGGACGCGGTACGCGCCGTAGTTGATCCAGCCGGAATCCGGGTCTTTCATGACGACCATGACGCCGGTCCCGATGTATGGACCGCCGTCGTCCTCGTGCCACTTCGGCGTCGGAATTTTCCTGAGATTGATTTTCCTGCCGGTCATCACGTTTTCCATCAGCGGACCGGTTTCGACGACTTTCGGCGGTATCGATTTCGCTTCGTTCAGATATTGGCGCCAGAAATGAACGAGGCCCATTTCTGTGGTGTCGTCGGGCAGGCCGAAGGTAAGCGCGATGCGCCTGACACCCGTGAGGATGTTGCCGAGGACGCGGTAACCTTTCGGATACCCTGGTATGTCCTCGAACAGCAAAGCGGGCCGGTTCGTCTGGCGCATGTAGAGGTCGACGAGCCCACCGATCTCCTCGGTCGTCTCGGCGCCCCGGACGACTTGTATTTCGCCCGCCGCCTGCATTTTCGCGAGCCAGTCTCTCAAGTCCGGATTCGGCATCAGGTGCTCCGTCGTGCGTGATCGTTGCCCGGCGGAGATACGCCGGTGTAGAGTTGGTCAGTTGATGAGAATAGTATCAAAAGTTAGACGCCAGACAGGGAGAACGGATGGACCGTCACCAGGGCACGTCGCAGGCCGATACGAACTATGGGGATCTCAGGGGCTGGATAGAGCGGGTCGAAGCCATGGGCGAGCTCGTGCGCGTCAACGGCGCGCACTGGGACACCGAGATGGGCGCGATCACTCACATGCTCACCGAAAAGAGCAGGGGCGACGCACCGGCGATACTTTTCGACGAAATTCCGGGATACCCCAGGGGATTCCGGACGATGTACGGTCATTTCTCGTCGATCCGGCGCGTTGCGCTGACCCTGGGGCTTCCGGTCGAATACGAGCGCAAAGTCGACATCGTTCAGAAATATCACGAACGGATCCAGACATTGATTCCGCTGCCGCCGAAGTATCTGACGGATGGTCCCATTCTCGAGAACGTCCTCGAGGGGAACGACGTCGACGTGCTGAAGTTTCCGGTGCCTCGCCATCACGAGCAGGACACCGCGCGCTACATCGGCACTGCGAATTGCGTCATCACCCAGGATCCCGACGCCGGCTGGTTCAACCTTGGCTGCTATCGCAATCAGGTCTACGACGGCAAGACGATCGGCTGCCAGATCACCGAAGGCAAACACGGCCGCATCCATCGCGACAAATATTTCGAGCGCGGCCAGTCGATGAAAGTGGTCGTTCTGGTCGGGCAGGATCCACTGCTTTTCATGCTTGCAGCGAGTCCGCTGCCGGATGGCGTCAGCGAGCTCGATTTCGCCGGCGGCTTGCGAGGCGCGCCGGTCGAGGTGGTGCGCGGCCCATACACCGGTTTTCCGATTCCCGCGCACGCGGAAATCGCGATCGAGGCCGAAGCGGTGCCAGGGAAAGTGCTGAAGGAAGGCCCTTTCGGCGAATGGATGGGTTACTACTCCGATGACACGGTTGCGCGGCCGTATCTCGACGTAAAGACGATCCTCTATCGCAACAATCCGATCCTCACGTGCGCGCCTCAGCACAAGCCTGTGGACGAGACCGGATTGCTCAAAGGCATCGCGGGCTCCGCGCAGATCTGGCGTGCATTACAGGCGTGCGGCCTGCCCGACATTCTCGGCGTCTGGAACCACGAAGGCGGACCGGCGACGCGCTTTACGGTCGTGCAGATCCGGCAGCGCTATCCGGGCCATGCGCGCAACGTGCTGCATGTCGCATCGAATTGCCAGGGCGGCGCGTATGCCGGCAAATGGACCGTGGTTGTCGACGAGGACATCGACGCCGGCGATCTCGACCAGGTGCTGTGGGCGATGTCTACGCGTTTCGATCCCGTCACGGACATCGATGTCATCCAGAAAGCATGGGCGTCGAAGCGCGATCCGCTGTACCTGCCCGGCAATTTCAACAACCGGGTTCTGATCGACGCGTGCATTCCGTACGAGAAGAAGCTCGCGGGCACGTTTCCGAAAGTGGTGGACGTGAGCCCGGAGCTCCGCGCGAAGATCAAGACGAAGTTCGCAAACCTGCGTTTTCCGGGGTTTTGACCTACTGCTCCGACTTTACCCCCGCCGCCTTGATGATCCGCCCCCACTTCTCGAGCTCCGCCTGCACGAACGACGGAAACTGCTCGGGGTTGCTCGTCAGTGGCTCGAACGCCTGCCGGGTGAGTTGCTGCCGGTAATCCGGCGTCGCGGTGAGCTTCACGATTTCCGCATTCAGCCGCGCGATGGTTTCGCGCGGCGTAGCTGCGGGCGCGACGAGTGCGTACCACGAACCTACGTCGACTTTGCCGAAGCCGGATTCCGCGAGCGTGGGCACCTCGGGTAAGAGCGCCGAACGATTAGGGCTCGTAACGGCGAGCGCCACCATACGGCGCGAACCGATGTGCGGCATCGCGGCCGTGATGCTGCTGAAGAGAAGCTGCGATTCACCGGAAACGACGGCAATCGCGGCGGGCCCGGTGCCTTTGTAAGCGATGTGCGTGAGATTGACGCCGGCGGTCGTCTTGAAGAGCTCGCCGACGAGATGGAGATTCCCGCCGCTGCCGCTCGACGCGTAGTTGATCTCGCCCGGTCGCGCTTTCGCAAGCGCGATCAGCTCTTTGACGGTGCGCACTGGCAGCGAAGGGTGCACCACCATCACGTGATACGAAGACGCGAGCAGACTCGCCGCGGTGAAGTCGCGCACCGGGTTGTACGCGATCTTCTCGACATGAGGAATGATCGCGAAAGGACCGATGAAGCCGAGCAGCAGGGTGTAACCGTCCGGGGCAGACTTCGCAACGAGCTCGGTCGCGAGTATGCCGCCTGCGCCCGCTCGATTGTCGATGATGAATTGCTGCCCCAGCCGTTCTCCAAGCTTTTGACCGACCACGCGGGCGAGAAAATCGTTGCCGCCGCCCGGTGCAAACGGAACGACCAACCTTATCGGCTTTGATGGATAGCCTTGTTGCGCAGTCGCCGGCATTGGCATCAGCGCAGACGTTGTCGCGAGCAGCATGACCTTCAGGCGCAAGCAGCTGTTCAAGCGAACTTCTCCTATTCCGGTTTGATGCCGGCCGAGCGGACGACTTTGCCCCACTTCGCGATTTCGTCTTTCAGGAACCGCGTGAATTCGGCGTGCGCCATCGGCTGTGTTTCGAGCGCCTGGCGGGCAAGCTGCTCGCGCACGTCGGGAATCGCGACGATGCGCGTGAGCTCGCCGCTCAACTTCTGCAAGACTTCGCGCGGAGTGGCCGCGGGCGCGAGCAACGTGTACCACGATTGCGCGTTCACGCCTTCTATACCGCTCTCACCCATCGTCGGTACGTCGGGCGAGGCCGTAAGTCGCTTCGGGCTGGTCACAGCCAGTGCAACCAGCCGGTTCGTGCGCACGAACGGCATGCTCGATGCGATCGATGCGAACTGCATCTGCGCTTCGCCCGACATCACGGCTGCCGAAGCCGGGCCGCTTCCGCGGTAAGGCACGTGCACGATATCGATGCCGACGACCGAACGAAAGAGCTCGGTCGCGAGATGACCGGCTGCACCGGCCCCCGCATAGGCGCTGTTCAGTTTCCCTGGGTTCGCTTTCGCGTACGCGATCAGCTCCTTCACGGACCGTGCCGGAACCGACGGGTGTACGACCAGGACGTGATAGCCGGACGTGAGAAAACCGAGCGAGACGAAATCGGTAAGCGGGTCGTATGCTACTTTTTGTATCGTCGGCGACACCGCGAGCGGGCCGAGATAACCGAGAAGCAGCGTGTAGCCGTCCGGTGCAGCTTTCGCGACGAGCTCGTTCGCGATGATGCCCCCGCCGCCCGGGCGATTGTCGACGACGACCTGCATCCCGAACGCCTCGCCCAGTCGAACCCCGAGGATGCGCGCGAGCGCGTCGTTTCCGCCACCGGGTGCAAACGGCACGAGCAACCGGATCGGCCTCGTCGGATAAGCGTGTCCTGCGCGTCCGGAAGTGGTCTGTCCCGCATTCGCGGCCGCGAGGTCCATGACGGAACACAGCGCCCCAAGCGCTACTGCGATCGCTGTACGACACAACCGACGGGTGGAGCGCTCGCGCGGCATCATTTCATTTGGGGCGCAACTCTGTCTAAGATATCGACCTTTTTCCAAATTCTGACACAAAGGTCCCGATTTTCTCAGCTGCTGCCTTTCGCGACGGAATAAACCGCCGAGGATCCAGAGGACAAAGGACTTTGGGAGCGACTTTTTCATGACATTTCGTTTCGACGACATCGGTAATCGGCTGAAAGCATTCCGGCTCGGCTCCGGATTGAGTGCGGATGAAATCGCGAGGCGTCTCGGCATCTCGCGCGCGGCGCTCTACCGCTTCGAGCGCGGCGAGCTCACGAAGATAGACACTCTGCAGAAGCTTTCCGAGTTGCTTGGCGTCTCGGTGCCCACGCTGCTCGGCGTCGGTGTCGAATACATCGCTTCGGCCGTGAGCTATTTCGAGCGCCTGCGCCAGATCGAGGAGACTGCGGAGCGCATCGTCGTGCTGGCGGGGCCGATTTCGTATCTGCTCGCCTCCGAAAGCTTCGATGCGAAGCTCGCGGAGGTCCTTGCCGAAAGCATCCCGGAAGATGTGCAGAACCGCAAGCGTGCCCTGCAGGAGGTCGACACCATCATGGAGATCCTCAAGCAGCGCAAGCAGAGTTTCCGTACGCGAAAACCGAGCATCGTGAACCTGATTTCGTCAGCGGAGATGGAACGCTTCCTTCGCGATGGGCCGCTGGGACGCGAACATCTGCCCGAAAAAACCCGGCGGGAGCGCCGTCTGCAGGCGCGGACCGAAATCGCGCATCTCGCGGACATGCTCGAGGACGAGCCGATCGGGATTCAGGTCGGCATCGTTCCGGAAACCCTCCCGGGTTTTCAGATCTTCCGGCAGCCGGATCGGCAGCTCCTCTCGCTCAGCCCCTTTCGGCTCGGCGAGCGTCCGAATATCCGCGTCGGGGTGGCGATGATTACCGGTGCGCCGGAAGCCCTGGAGCTGCACCAGAAGACCGTCTCGGACATGTGGCGGCGTGCGCTCAAGGCGGGCCCCGCCGCGAAATTTCTGCGGCAACT
>Ga0075421_100000182_pt1 | contig 58384 bp, 50 predicted proteins | sample SoiMetdeltSBSDD5_FD_75292 | JGI IMG/M metagenome (GOLD analysis project Ga0075421, IMG submission 75292) | Bulk soil microbial communities from a Populus tree surrounding site in Tennessee, USA - Soil MetaG P. deltoides SBSDD5 | ecosystem: Environmental > Terrestrial > Soil > Tree plantation... | reverse complement strand
ACGGCCACGACCGGCGCTCACGCCCAGACCGCCAACCCGTTCCAGCGGGGACCGAACCCGACCGACGCGTCGATCGAAGCGGCTCGTGGCTCGTTCGCCACCGCAACCATCAGCGTCTCGAACGCGGCCACCCCGGGCTTCGGGGCCGGCACCATCTACTACCCGACCGACACCAGCCAGGGGACCTTCGGCGCCGTCGCCGTCGCACCCGGCTTCACCGCCACCCAGTCCAGCATCGCCTGGCTCGGGCCACGGCTGGCGTCGCAGGGCTTCGTCATCTTCACCATCGACACCAACAGCACCTTCGACTTCCCGTCCAGCCGGGCCGACCAGCTCAAAGCGGCGCTCGACTACCTGGTGAACACCAGCGCGGTCCGCACCCGCATCGACCGGAACCGGCTCGCGGTCATGGGGCACTCGATGGGTGGCGGGGGCACGATCGAAGCCGCCAACGAGCGCCCGTCCATCAAGGCGGCCATCCCGCTGACGCCGTGGCACGGCACCAAGAGCTGGCCGAACCTCACGGTGCCGACGCTGGTGGTCGGGGCGCAGAACGACTCGGTCGCACCGGTCGGGTCGCACTCCATTCCCTTCTACAACAGCATGTCGACGTCGCTCGACAAGGCGTACCTGGAGCTGGCTGGTGCGAGCCACTTCGCGCCCAACTCGTCCAACACGACCATCGCCCGCTACAGCATCGCCTGGCTCAAGCGCTTCGTCGACAACGACACCCGCTACGACCCGTTCCTGTGCGGCGCCAACCACCAGTCGTTCCTCGGCCGAGGGACGATCTCGACCTATAGGTCCACCTGCCCGTACTGATCCCCAGGTCAGCGTCGGGTAGCCGCACCCGGGTGTCGGACGAACGGAGGGTCCGATCATCCGGGCGCACCGGGGGCGGTCGCTACATGAGGCGACCGCCCCCGTCCACATCTACGATTCGGACGTTGGCGTACGGGGGGTCGCCGATGTCCGAGAGCTCGAACCCTGCGGTCTTCGCGAGGCGCACGCGATGGGCGGTGATCGCCGCAGCCTTCGGCGCGGGCGCTGCCATGGTGTGGCTCGCCGGCCCCGAGGTCTCCGACCGCCGGGCGACCGACCGCTACGTCTTCGTCCACGCCGTGGTCGCCCTCGTCTTCCTCGGTGTCGGCATCGGGGCCACCGGCCAGGCGCTGCGGCGAGGCCCGGCCGAGTACCGGGGCTTCTGGCGGCGCTGGCTGACCGCGTCGGTCGTCGGGATCGGGGCCGCGCTGGCCGCCGTCGCCGCGGTTGCCACCGGGCTGCGGGCCTTCCTCGTCCTCGACATGGCGCTGCTGGTCGCCTCAGTGCCGCTGTGGGTGTCGGCGACGCTGGTGATGTCGCGGGCCCAGGCCGGGCGCCGCAGCCTGTCGGTCGACCTGTTCGACGCGGTGTCCGCCCTGCTCGTGCTGGGCGCGCCCGCGGTGCTGCTGGTCGGCGAGCCGCTGGTCCACGCCGAGGAGCCCGCCTTCGCGGTGCCGTTCGCGCTGGTCTCGGTCACCGCGCCCGGGTTCGCCTACCTCTCGTTCGTCAACCTGCTGCGGATCCCCGAGGGCGAGCGGGCGGCGCAGGGCATCGGCACCGCGTGCGCGGTCGTCGCGGGCGTGAACGTGACGCTGCAGCTGGCCCGGGTGCTCGGCGGGCTGGAGCTGCCCCTGCGAGCGTTCGTCCTCGTCCACGCCGTGACCATGGGGCTGCTGATGGCGACGCCGCTGTGGGCGCACCGCCGCCCCACCGGCCGGCTGGCCCTGCTGCCCGAGCACCAGCAGGTCCGGCGGGTCGACGTCATGCCGTACCTAGAGGCCGTCGCGCTGCCGCTGATGGGCGTGTACGCGTTCGTCGGCCGGGACGCCCGCCCGTGGGGCGTGTGGTTCTTCGTCGCGATCGTGCTGGTGGTCGTGGGGCTGAACGCCGTCCGCTACGCCGCGATGAGCCGCGAGACCCGGCGGCTCTACGCCGGCATCACCCGCATGGCCGAGGAGCGCCGCCAGCTCATCGCCCGGATGCTGCGAGGGCTCGAGGACGACCGCCAGCGCACCGCCGCCGAGCTGCACAGCCAGGTGGTCGGCTCGCTGGCGACGCTCAGCACGGTCGCGCAGATGGCGCACGTGGCGCTGCCAGGCGAGACCGCGCTGACCGTGACCGAGACGGTCGGCCAGCTGCAGGACGACCTGTCCGCCCGGGCCGAGCACCTCCGCCAGCTGATGCTCGCGGTGCGCGGGCCGGTGGCCCCGGCGGACAACGACGCCTTGGCCGCCGCTCTCCTGGCCCACGCCTCGCAGCTCGCCCCCGAAGGCACCGCGCCCCGTGCCCGCGTGGAGATCGACCCGGCGCTGCGCCTCGACTGGGCCACGATGACGATCGTCTACCGCATCGCCCAGGAGGCGGTGTCGAACGCCATGCGCCACGGCGACGACCCCGGCATCGCGGTCACCGTCGCGGTCCGGGGCGACGCAGTGGCCGTCGACGTGCACGACGACGGCTCCGGCTTCGACCCCTCCACCGTGCGCCGGGGGTCAGGCCTCACCACGATGGAGCTGTTCGCCGAGCTCGGCGGTGGCCGTCTGCGCGTGCTGTCGGCGCCGGGTCGGGGCACGTCGGTCCACGCCGAGTTGCGGGGTTGGCCGTGCCCTCCCCCGCCCGACCCGACCCCGGGCCGCAGCCGGCGAAGGCATCTCCGGGCGGTCGGCGACCTGAGCTAGGGCACCTACAGCAGGTCGAGGGCGACGAGGCCGGCGCGGACGAAGTCCTGGGCCGTATCCACCGCGGCGGAGCGGCTGAGCTGGCCGGCCATCTGCAGCTCGCACACCTGGAGCACGGCACCGATGGCCGCCGCCGCTCCCGCCAGGGTCCGAGGCAGCGGCTGCCCGGCCGGCGCCAGCAGCTGGTTGAGCTCGTTGGCCATGCGGGCACGAACCGCCACCGCCTGGCCGACGACACCGGCGTCGCCCGACCCCCACGGCTCCAGGATCAGCAGCCGGTAGGCGTCCTGGTGGCGTTCGAAGTAGCCGACCAGCGCCTTGACGAAACCGGCCACCCGCTCGTCGACCCCGGTCGGCGCCCGGGTCGCGGCCCGGACCGCGTCGAGCACCTGGTCGACCAGCCGGTCCATGACCTCCCGGTACAACTCGGGTCGGCCGTCGGGGAAGTAGTGGTACAGCAGGGTCTTGGAGACACCGGCCAGCGTGGCGACCTCGGCCAGCCCCGCCTGCGTGTAGCCCCGGGCGGCGAAGGTCTCCTCCGCGGCGTCGACGAGGAGGACCTTGCGCTCGTTCGAGTTCAGCCGAGCAGCCCTGCTCTGCGCCTCAGCCACCCCGCCAGGCTACGGGACCAGCCCGGCTCAGGTCGGATGCTCGTCGTCGCCACCGGAGTCGTCGTCGGGATCCGGGGCGTCGGGCTCGCCGGCGTGCTCGTCCCGGGCCGCCCACTCGAGCAGCTCGTCGATGGCGTAGACAGCCTGGTCGATGTCGGCGTGCAGGTCGCCCAGCTCGGCGAAGCGGGCCGGCACCGTGGCCATGGTGAAGTCCTCCGGCTCGACTGTCGGCACCTCGTCCCAGTGGATCGGCGTCGACACCGTGGCGGTCGGGAAGCCCCGCACCGAGTAGGCGGCCGCCATCGTGTGGTCCCGGGCGTTCTGGTTGTAGTCGACGAAGAGCTTGGACGGGTCCCGGTCCTTGCGCCACCACGTGGTGGTCACGAGCTCGGGCACCCGCCGCTCGACCTCCCGGGCGAACGCCAACGCCGCGCGCCGGACGTCCTTGAACCCATGAGCCGGCTCGATCCGCACGTACACGTGCATCCCCCGCCCACCCGAGGTCTTGGGCCAGCCGACCGCGCCCAGCTCGTCGAGCACCTCGTGGACGACGCCCGCCACCCGGCGGACCGTGGCGAGCGGGCAGTTGGGCATGGGGTCGAGGTCGATGCGCCACTCGTCGGGCTTCTCGGTGTCGGCCCGGCGGGAGTTCCACGGGTGGAACTCGACCGTCGACATCTGCACCGCCCAGATGACCTGGGCCAGCTCGGTGACGCACAGCTCGTCGGCATGCTGGCCGAAGCGGGGGAAGTGGAGCCGGACGGTCTCGAGCCACGGCGGCGCCCCGCCCGGCACCCGCTTCTGGTGGACCTTGCCGCCGGGGAGGCCCTTGGGGAAGCGGTGCATCATGCACGGCCGCTCCCGCAGGGCGTTCACGATCCCCGGCCCCACGGCCAGGTAGTAGTCGACCAGGTCCCGCTTGGTCGCCCCGGTCTTCGGGAAGTACACCCGATCCGGGTTCGACACCCGGACCACCCGCTCCCCCACCTCGATCTCGTCAGCCGGAGCCTTCGCCACGGCCGAGACCGTACCGCCGCAGTCCGCCGAACCTACGATGGCGCCGGCGAGGCGACGGGGCTCGTCGGCTAGAGCAGGTCGGTGAACCAGCCGTAGACGGTGCGGGGGCTGTCGACGAAGCGGGAGAACACGGCGATGGCCGGGCTGATGTGGTGCTCGGGGTGGTCGGGTTCGAGGGTCCCGACGAACCAGATCTGCTCCAGGGTCGGCGGCCCGACGGCCACCTGCTCCAGCACCGACGGGTCCTGACCGTGGGCCGCCTCGTACGCCGCGGCCACCGACGTCGATCGGCCCACGCCGCCGCCGCAGTGGGCGAACACCCGGCCTTCGTTGCCGTCGACGATGTCGAGGAAGCGCCGGATCTGGTCCGGCGTCGGCGCCCGGCCGTCCGGGATCGGCAGCTTCACGTACTCGAGCCCGACCTTCTTCAGGGCCTCGGGGTCGTCGCGCTCGTCGCGGTTGGCGCCCGCCCGGTCCCGCTCGGGCCGGACGTCGACCACCAGTGTGACCCCGTGCTCCTCGGCGAGCTCCTTGTACTCGGCGATCGTCGTCTGGCCGCCGACCAGCAGGTGATCGTCGACCAGCCGCAGGTGGGTGATCCCCGGCCAGTCGTCGCTGCGCAGCTGCGGGTCGTGCCCCGTCCACCGGGAGATGAGCCCCGCCAGCAAGATCACCACGTTGACCACGACGAAGAGCCCCAACCACCCGCCGAGCACGTAGAGCACCGGCCGCACCGGCTTCGGAACCTTCGCCAGGACCTCGGACATGAGAGTCAAAGGCTAGGACAACCTGGGCGAATAGCCTCGCGGGCGTGACGAGCCGTGAGCTGTCGGGAACGGATCCGGTGGGGCGGCGGGCGCTGATCGATGCCACGGTGGCGGCCATCGAGGAGGAGGGGCTCGCCGGGGTGTCGCTGCGGGGGATCGCGCGGCGGGCGGCGGTGTCGCACGCGGCGCCCGGGACGCCTTGACATTGTCAAGGGACCTCGGCGTTGACCTCCGTCACAAGGTCCAGCAGCGTGCCCAGCACGTCGATCTGGGCGGCGAGGCCCGACGCCACGAGCCCCGCCCGCAGGGTCGTGACCCCGGCGTCCCGGTACAGCCGCAGCCGCTCCTTGATGACCTTCGGCGGGCCGACGAGGTTCGTGCCCAGCCCGATCTCGACCGGCACCCGCTCGGCGGCCGCCTCCTTGTCGCCGGCCCGCCACAGCTGCGCCACCGCAGCCACGTCGTCGCCGTAGCCCTGCCGGCCGAAGGCGTCGTTGTAGAAGTTCTGCGTCTCCGACCCCATCGCCCCGAACGTGAAGGCGTAGCCCCGGGCGTGGCGCTTGCCGGCCGCCTCGACGTCGTCGGTCAGCTCGACGCCGACGGCCACGGTCATATCGAGGTCGGCGAACGCCCGGCCGGCGGCCGCCGCGCCCTGCCTGATCGGGTCGAAGAAGACGTCAGCGGTCTCGGGGAAGAACGAGTTGCCGATCCACCCGTCGGCGAGCTCGCCGGTCATCCGCAGGTTGGCCGGCCCGAGCGACGCCACGTAGATCGGCACGTCGACCGGCGGCGCCAGCGAGCGGATGCTGCGGCCCTGCCCGCCGGGCAGCGGCAGCTGGTACACCGCGCCGTCGTGGCTGAGCCGCTCCCCGGCCGCGACCTGGCGCACGATCTCGATCGTCTCCCGGGTCCGCTGCACCGGCCGGGTGAACGGCACGCCGTGCCAACCCTCCATCACCTGCGGCCCGCTGGCCCCGATGCCCAGCACGAACCGGCCGCCCGACAGCGCCTGCAGCGACATCGCCGACATGGCGAGCATCGCCGGGCTCCGGGCGCCCAGCTGGGCGATGCCGGTGGCGAGGCGGATCCGGCTGGTGTGGGCCGCCACGAACGCCAGGGGCGTCAGGGCGTCGAACGCCCAGAACTCGGGCACCCACAGCGAGTCGACGCCCAGCCGCTCGGCCTCCCGGACCAGTTCCAGCGCCTCGTCCCCGTAGGGCAGCGTGGTGATCCCGACCCGCAGCGTCACCCGCCCGCCGCCTCGGCTTCGGCCTTGATCCCCTCGATCGTCGCTTGCATGTTGCCCTGGTGCTCCGACAGCCGGCGGGCGACGATGCGCTCCTCCTTGTCGGGCATCGCCTCGATGGCCGGCGTCAGCCCCGACGGCGCCGGCCCCATCTGCATCCACTGCCGCAGGCGAACGCCGTCGCCCTCCGGAGTCAGGTCGAAGCGCCACCTTGCCGACGGATCGTCCGGGTCGCCGACCGCCCAACCGAAGGCTCGCCCCGGCTCGCACTCCACGACGACGCACAGGGTCTCCCACTCGCCCACGGCCGGGTGGCAGCTGCGCCCGACGAACCAGGCGCCCACGGCGGGGCCATCGGCGGGGGCGACCCACTCGGCGCCCTGCAGCTCGGACGAGAACTTCGCCGGCAGGGCGATGTCGGTGACCAGTGCCCACACCCGCTCGGCGGGAGCGTCGACCACCACCTCGGCCGAGGTCGTCGGCCCGTCGGCGTACTTCACCCGCCGCCCGCTTCGCCGACCCGGGCCGCGAGGCCCAACGCCTTCGTGGGATCGGTGCGGGTCAGCCCCGCGAGGTAGCAGGCGATCGGCGCCGCGATCCGCTCAGAGGCGTGGGCGGCCGCTCCGGCCAGATCCAGCAGCTGCTCGATGGTCGCGGCGTCGGGCGGTTCGACGCCCAACTCCCCCGCGAAGCCGGCGATCCACTCGTTGGCATCCACGGGGGAGAAGGTAGCGCAAGTGAACTGAGTGCTAGCGGGTGACGACCCCGCAGGCGACGCGGCCACCGGAGTCACCCGTCGCCAGGGTGGCGGCGTCGGGCCCCGGAAGCCCGGTCGTCGACGACGTGTACCGGGTCGGGATGTTGGCGTAGTTGTCGGCCACCGCGTGGACGATGATGGCGCTGCCGTCGGCGTCGAACAGGGACGCCAGCGTGAACCGGTCGGTCTGCGCCGCGCTGTTGGCCGTGCCCGACTGCTGCGCGAGCAGGACCGGCAGGTCGCCGGCGTGGTCACCGTGGTTGGCGCCGGTCGGGTTGTGGTGCCCGCCGGCGGTGGTGAACGGCGCCACGCACTGCCCGACGGCGTGGACGTGGAAGCCGTGGAAGCCGACCGTCAGCCCGGTGGCGTGGACGGCGACCACGACGGTGCCTCCCGCCTGGGTCAGGATGACCCGGCCGACGGTCGCGCCGGTGGCGTCGCGCAGGACGGCGGTCGCCGTCGACGGGTCGGTCTCCCCTGCGGCCGAGCCCGGGGCCAGCACCGTCACGGCCAGCGCAGCTGCGCCGATCGCCGACAGGTAGCGGGCGTTCCGGAGTCGCTGGATGATTGGCATTGCGGTTCCCCCCTTGTGATCGCAGTGCGGAGACCAGCGAACTCCTCGAAACTAAGAGGACACGAAGAACCGATCGGCCACTTGAAGTGGTAAGGATGGGTGGTGGCTGGCCGCGGCCACCGACTGTGGAACCTGCGTACGAGGAGCGCCGGGTGGACGGACAGGCGGTGGCAAGGGCGGCGGATCGTTTGGTGGGGCGAACGCACGAGCTGCGTCAGCTCCGCGCGGCGTTCGCCGCGGCCCGGGAGGGCCACGGGTCGGTGACGGTGGTGTCGGGTGAGCCCGGCATCGGCAAGACCCGGCTGTGCGAGGAGGCAGCGTCGCTCGCCGGCGCGATGGGCCTCCAGGTCGTGACGGCCCGTTGCTGGCCCGACGGCAGCGCGCCGGCCTTCTGGCCGTGGCAGCCGATCCTGCGGTCGCTGTGCGGCGAAGCGACCGCGGCGCAGCTGAGCGTGGGCGATGCCGACCGGTTCAGCCGCTTCGTGGCGATCGTCGACCAGCTCGAAGCGGCCTCGGTCCACGTGCCGGTGTGCCTCGTCGTCGACGACGTCCACGCCGCCGACGCCCCCACCCTGCTGCTGGCCCGCTTCGTCGCCCGGGCACTGCCCCGGTTGCGCATGGTCCTGGTGCTCAGCCGCCGGGCCGGCGAGCCGACGCCGGGCAGCCTGGAGGCCCGGCTGCTCGACGACATCGAGGCGGAGGCGTCGCCACTCCCGCTCGCCACCCTCGACCTGGCCGAGTCGTTGGACTTCCTCGACGCCCACGGCCTCGGCCACCTCGATCCCGCCCTGGCCCGCACGGTGGTGCGGATCACCATGGGCAACCCGCTCTACCTCCGGCGCATCGCCGCGCTCGGCGTGCCCCGGGGTGAGGGCGCGGTGCCCGAGCAGCTCCAGATCGCCATCCAGCGGTCGCTGCAGGAGCTCCGGCCCGACACCCAGCGCATCCTCCGGGCCAGCGCGGTCCTCGGCCTCTCGGTGGCGGTGCGCGAGGCCGCCGCCGTGGCGGCCACCGACCCGGCGGCGGTCCTCGACGCCGTGGGCGACGCAGCCCGTGTAGGGCTGGTCAGCACCGACGGCACCGACCACACCGACCGCTTCGGCTTCGCCCACGAGCTGGTCCGGGCGACCTTCGAGGCCGGGCTGACCGCCGCCGACCGCCTCGACGCCCACGCCCGCGCCGCGGCCGCGGTCGCCGGGCCGCAGGTCGCCGACGGCGCCCGCCGCGCCCACCACGCCCTCGCGGCCGCGCCCCGCTCGCCCGACGACGCCCGGATCGCGGTCGATGCCTGCCGTACCGCGGCCCGCTCGATGCTCGCCAGCTTCGCCTACGAGCAGGCCGACCACCTGCTGTCGGCGGCGGTCGGGCTGCACGACCGGGCCGGCCTGACGCCGCCGCCCGGCTGCCTGCTCGTCGAGTGGGCGCAGGCGGCGTCGTTCTCCGGGCGCATGGCCGAGGCCCGGCGACGGTTCGACCGCGCCGCCACCACCGCCGAGCACGAGGCCGACCCGATCGCCTTCGCCGAGGCGGCGCTCGGCCTGGGCGGTGTCTGGCTCAACGAGCACCGCAGCCCGCTGGCCCGGGCCCGGGTCCTCGGCCTCCAGCGGGCGGCGCTGCACCGCCTGCCCGCGGGGGACGACCCGGACGACGAGGACGCCGCGGCCGCCGCCCCGCTCCGGGCCCGGCTGGAGGTTCGGCTCGCGGGCGAGGCGGTCTACGACGGCGCGCCGGTCGAGCCGGTGCTCGCCACCCTCGAAGGGGCGCGGGCCTGCGGCGACGCCGGCGCCCTGGCCGAAGCCCTGTCGCTCTGCCACCATGCCCTGCTCGCCCCCGCGCACGCCGACCGCCGGCTGGCGCTCGCCGACGAGCTCATCCAGGTGGCATCCCGGGCCGGCCACGGGGTCCTCGGGCTGATGGGCCTGTGCTGGCGGGCCGTCGACCTGTTCCTGGCGGGCGACGGGCGCGCGATCCGGGCGCTGGAGGAGCTCCGGGCCCAGGCCGACGCCCTGGCGTGCCAGAACGTCATGTACATCGTCCGGGTCATCGACGTGATGCTCATGATCCGGGCCGGCCGCCTCGACGACGCCGCGACCGCCAGCCAGCACGTCTACGAGCTGGGCCACGAGGTCGGCGAGGAGGACGCGTTCGGCTACCTCGGCGCCCACACCCTGGCCATCCGGTTCATCCAGGGCAGCGACAGCGACCTGGTCGACCTCGCCGAGTCGGTGGCCGGCTCGACGTCGCTGATCGAGGGCGAGTTCTCGCTGCGGGCGAGCGCCGCGGCCATCGCCGCCCGGGCCGGCCAGCACGACCGGGCGCGCATCGCGCTCGGCAAGCTCACCAAGCACGGGCTGGCCGCGCTCCCCCCGTCCAGCACGTGGCTCATGGGCATGGTCGCCATCGCCGAGACGGCGGGGGTGCTGGGCGACGCGGCGGTCGCGGAAGAGGCCTACGAGCTGCTGCACCCCTACGCCGGCGTGCCGACGATGCCGTCCCTGGCGGTCGTCTGCCTCGGCTCGACCGAGCGGGCCCTGGGCACCGCGGCCGAGGCGTTCGGCGACCTCGACCTGGCCGCCCGCCACCTGGTCGCCGCGATCGAGGCCAACCGGCGGATCGCCAACTGGCCGCTGGTCGCCATCTGCCAGGCCCAGCTCGCCGGGGTGCTCGTGCGCATCGGTGGGCGGGCCGCGGCCGAGCGGGCGGAGAAGCTCCTGCACGACGCCATCGCCGCGGCCGACGAGTTCGACATGCCGGTCCGGGCGGCGGCGTGGCGGGCCGAGCTGAACGAGGTCGTGGCGTCCGGCGCGGCGCCGCCCCCGGCGCGGGACGGGGCGTTGCGGCGCAGCGGCAAGGGCTGGCTGGTTGCCGTCGACGGCCACCGCGCCTTCGTCGGCAACCTCGTCGGGCTGCGCTACCTGGCCCGGCTGCTGCGGCATCCCGGTCACAAGATCCCGGCTGTCGACCTCGCGGGCGACGGGCCGTTCCCCCAGGACGGCTCGCCCCAGGCTCTGCTCGACGACGAGGCCAAGGCGGCCTACGGGGCGCGGATGCGGGAGCTGGGTGCCGAACTGGCCGAAGCCCAGGCCCACGCCGACCTCGGCCGGGCCGAGGTCCTGCGGGCCGAGCTGGACGTGCTCGTCGACCAGCTCGAGGCGGCGGTCGGGCTGCACGGCCAGTCCCGTACCTTCGCCGGGCCGGCCGAGCGGGCCCGCACCGCGGTCCGCAAGGCCATCAAGCGGGCGATCGACGAGATCGACGGCGCCAACCCCGTCGTCGGCCAGGCCCTCCGGACGTCGATCGTGACCGGCTTGAGCTGCGCCTACCTCCCCGACCCCACCGACCCCATCACCTGGTCCGTCACCGAGGACTAGCTCCCGTTCAGCCCGCCTTGCCCGAGTTGTGGGCATCGCCACCGAAGCGAGGCCACGCGCCCAGGTCGGCGGTCGGCTGCCGGGTGTGCCAGACGAACAGGGCGCCGTCCCGGCGCACGATCGCGATCTCGGCCGTCCCGTCGCCGTCGAAGTCGCCCAGGCCCGGCGTGCCGACGACCCAGCCGCCCTGCAGCTTGGGCCAGCCCGCCGGCCGGGAGCCGTCGGCCTCGTGCGCGGCCACCAGCCCGAGGCCGTTGCCGGCGATGGCCTCGTTGTGGCCGTCGCCGTCGAGGTCGGCGATCGCCGGGGTCACGAAGAACGCGATGTCGGTGGTCACCTGCGGGAACCCGGCGAGCGCGTTGCCCGTGTCTCCGCCCTGCCAGGCCAGCAGCTGGTCGTCGTTGGGCAGTTGCATGTCGGGCAGCGCCTGGTCGAGCAGGCGCGACAACCCGCCCGTCGAGCTGACGAAGTCGGCCGTGCCGTCGCCGTCGAGGTCACCGATCGACGAGCCGGCGAACACCGTCGGCGTGATCTGGATGTCCTGCGAGTTGCGGGCGGCGCCATAGCGGTTGTTCTGCGACGGGGTGAGGACACCCCCGGTCCACAGCGCCGGGTTGTCGGCGCCGCCAAGACCGGTCCCGTAGACGCTGCGGCCGTCGGCGCCGAAGACGTACGTCGGGCCGACGGCGGACGCGGCCACGATCTCCGGTCCGGGATGCGACGGCACCACGTCGCCGACCGCGGCCTGGGCCACCACGCCATCGCCGATGACCGGCAGCGTCTCCAGCAGCAGCTGGCCGACCTTCGTCGGCCAGCCGGGCAGGTAGGCGGTGTCGTCGGGGTGGCCGGGGTTGCGGTCCGGGTTAGGAGCGTTGCGGCCGTCCGGCGACAGCGCGTACAGCCGGGCGTTGCCGGCCTCGCCGCCGACCGACGTGATGAGGCCGATCTCAGGGGTGTCGCCGATGTTGATCGGTTCGGCGTAGCTCTCCTGCGCGCCGACGACCACCTCGTCGCGGCCGTCGCCATCGAGGTCGGCCAGCGCCGGGGTGGCCACGATCTCGCCGCCCTCCTTGGCGCTGCCGTCGGCGAACGTCACCTTGTGGGAGGTCCGGTCGACGGCGCCGGCCTTCGCCGGGTCGACCAGCAGGACCGGCCAGCCGGCGACCGGGCTGCCGTCGTGGTTCCAGGCGTAGACGTGCCGGTCGAGGCCCGCGGCCACGACCTCCAGCTGCCGATCTGCGTCGAGTTGGCCCAGCGCGGCCGAGCCCGCGAAGCCAGGCTTCGTGCGGTTGCGGCTGTCCTGGCTGGCGACGTCGTCCACCGACCATGCCGGGTTGATGTGGACCTGGCTGCGCCGGGCGCCGCGGGGCTTGCCCGGGCCGCCGAGGTGCTCGGTCCGGAAGCCCGGCAGCCGCTCGCCCTCGTTGTCCCAGGCCCACACGTTGCCGTCGGCGTCGGTGACGACCACGTCGAGGCCGCCGTCGCCGTCGACATCGCCCACCGCGGGCGCTCCGACCATGATGGCGCTGCGCATCGGCTGGATGTGGGCCTGGCGCGCCGTCGGCGACCCGATCGGCCACCAGGACGCCACCGTTGTCCGCACCGGCCAGCCGGCGACCTCGCTGCCGTTCGCCCGGTAGGCGTGGACGTCGCCGTCGGTGGTGGCGATCAGCAACTCGTCGCCGCCGTGGCCGTCGATGTCGGCGAACACCGGGCTCGACCCCGATGCCCCGGCCACCTGCCGGGGGTAGCCCGTGGCCAGATCCGGGTCGTCGTGGACGTAGACCTGCTTCTGCATGGTCCCGGCGAGGCCGTCGGCGGCCGCGCCCTCGCCGGTGACCACGACCCGGACGCGGACTGCGAAGCGGTCCTCGTCCGGTAGCCCGGTGCTGGTCAGGGGCTCCCCGGCCCCGTTGCCCGGCAGCGCCGCGGCGACCTCGGCGAGGTCGATGCGGGCGAGCGTGCCGTGGCGGGGCCGGGTCTCGCCCTGGCGCTGGGCGACGACGTGCCACTGGTCGGTGCCGGGATGCGGCGGCGGGTTGGCGCCGACCGCCCACTCGACCCGGTAGCTGTAGCGGTCGGCGAAGCGGGTGCCGACGTCACCCTTCACGGTCAGCGTGCCGTGGGTCGGCAGCACCTCGAAGAACTTCGGGCTGCTGAGCGCCGCCTCGGGCGGGATGCGGCCGGCCTTGGTCAACCGCACGGCCTCGTAGGCGTTGATGCGGCCGTAGCCGTAGACCTCGTCCCAGCCGGCCCGGGTCGGGTAGCGCTGCGACGGCACGAGATCGCCGCCCGAGCTGGCGTAGTTGTTGGCCGGCTCGTTGCCGTGGGGCGTGGCGAAGTCGACGTCGTCCGCGTTGGCCTGGACCACCTGCATGATCTCGTTGGCCGTCAGCTTGGGCAGGCCCGCCTCCCGTGCCGCCGAGACGACCAGCCCGACCATGCCGGAGCCCAGGCCGGTCGCCTCGGACGAGCACGAGCCCGACGGCACCGCCACCCAGGTGATGGCACCCCAGTTGGTGCAGCCGTTCAGCGCCAGCCAGCCGTCCTGGTTCCCCGAGAAGTGCTCCCGCTTGGTGATCGAGTTGACCGGCATCGTGCGCTCGAGCGCGGCCGGCAGGTTGGGGTGCTTCGAGGCCTCGTCGGCCATCGAGGCCACCACCACCACGCCGCGACGGTACGCAGCATCGATCGCCTGCTGGGCCTGGCGGGGGTTGCTGGTGACGCCGAGGGCCTCCTGGATCACGTCGGCGTGGCTGTCCAGGGCGAACAGGACGCCGGCGGCGAAGCGTCCGCCCTCGGTGATGAACGAGTCGCCGACCCGCACGGGGAGCACCCGGCAGTCGGGGCAGGTGCCGACGTCGCCCTGGCCGTTGGCCGCCGCGGTCGAGTCCTTCGCCTCGCCGGTGCCGTGGCCGAACTCGACGGTGTCGAGGGGGTTGTTGTCGCCGTAGAGGAAGTCCCAGCCGGCGATGTCGTCGACGTAGCCGTTGCGGTCATCGTCGCGGCCGTTGTTCTGGGCGGGGTCGAGGATGAGGTCCTCGGGGTCGGCGAGGCCGTTGCCGTTGCGGTCCGGGAGCGTTGCGCCGTTGGCGGTGAAGTCGGTGATTTCGAAGCGGCCGTCGTTGTTGCAGTCGCCGCTGCGCTGTTGGCATGGCGTCTTGAGCTCACGGCGGTTCAGTCGGACCTTGGTGGCGAGGTCGGCCATGTCGCCGGCGTCGCGCCACTTGATGCCCGAGTCGAGGACGGCGATGGTCACGTCGTCGCGGCCGGTGGTCACGCCCCAGGCGAGGTCGACCGCCGCGCCGATCTGGCCGCACTGGTTCTGGATCGAGCTGCGGATCGCCGGGTCGTCGTCGCGCAGGGATCCGAGCTTCCAGCCGGCCTCGGTGCGGGGGTACTCGGCCGGGACCTTGCCGGCCGCAGGCTCGTCGGCGGGGCCGTAGCGCCAGTTCGTGCAGTCGGTCGGGGGGCGGTAGGCGTCGTCGCTCAGGGGTGGCGGCGCGCCGGCGGCGGCACTGTCGGGCGGTGCGTCGCCACACCCCGCGAGACCCGCCCCCACCAGGGCCACGACGAGCAGGACCAACCGCTTCCGCATTTCCCCCACAGGCCCATCATGCGCGCCCTGCCGGTGGGCGTCTCCTGGCATCCGCCCCCAAATCCGCCTGCTCGTCTTGTGCTCCCGCACAAGACGGGTGCGTTCGGTGCTAACACATGCGTCATGGGTAGGGGGACCCTGTCGGCGCGGATGGCGCCGCATGTCGTGTCGCTGGCGCGGCAGGCGGTCGCGCAGTTCGCCGCGGAGGTGCCGCTGTACGGGTTGCTGCCCCGGGAGGAGCTCGAGGGCGAGATCCTCGACGTCACGCTGCACAACATCCGGCTGTTCTTCCGGGGGTTGGAGGAGGGGCGGCTACCGACCCGGGAGGAGGTGGCGGGGATCGTGGCGTCGGCCGCCCGGCGGGCCGAGGAGCGGGTGCCGCTGGCCGACGTCCTGGCGGCGTACCACATCGGCGCCCGGCTGGGCTGGCAGGCGATGGTCGACGCGGCGTCGCCCTCCGATGCGGACGACGTGGCCGAGCTGCTCGCGGCCGGGAGCCACCTGTTGCGCTACATGCAGGAGCTGACCAGCGCGGTGTCGACGGCCTACCTCGACGTGCAGCAGACCATCCACGGCGAGGAGCGGGCGGCCCGGCAGGAGCTCACCGAGGCCCTGCTTTCCGGGCGTCCGACCGACGCCTTGGCGTCCTTCGCCGACCGAGCCGACGTGCCCCCGCCCGCGACGCACGTGGTCCTGGTCATGCTGGTCGACGTCCCCGAGGCAGGACTCGACGCGGGCGCGGCGGTCGCGGCCCGGCGCCGGGAGCGCGAGCTGCAGGCGACGCTCGACGGCTTCGCCGGCGTGCCGGTGCTGGGCCGCCTCTCGGGCCGGGGCGGCGTCGCCCTCCTCCCGGTGGCGTCGATCGAGGGCCTCGACGACCTGGCCGATGACCTCACGAAGGCAGCCGGGGCTGCGGTCCACGCGGCCGCCGTCGTGGCCCCGGCGCACACCGACATCCCGGGAGCCGCCGGCCTGGCCCGCGATCTGGCCGAGCTCGCCCGCCAGCTGGGCCGGCCGCCGGGCCTGTACCGGATGGACGACCTGCTGGTGGAGTACCAGCTGACCCGGCCAGGGCCGGCCCGGGACGCGCTGGCCCGCAAGCTCGACCCGATCCTCGATCAGCCCCAGCTGCTCGACACCCTGCGGGCCTACGTCGACAACGGCCGCCAGCGCCTCCGCACTGCCGAGCTCCTCCACGTCCACCCCAACACCCTCGGCTACCGCCTCGGCCGCATCGCCACCCTCACCAACCTCGACCCCACCCACGCCCCCGACGCCCAGGTCCTCACGGCCGCGCTCCTCGTTCTGTGAACCGTCGTGGCTCATGGTGAGCCACGACGGTTCGAAGAAGCCCTAGGTCGGTGGCGGGTAGTTCTTCCAGTAGCCCGGGAAGTCGGGGTTGACCTGCTCGGGGTGGGCGTCGCCGGTGAGCGCGGCGACGGCGGCGAGCATGTCGGCGGCCAGGTCCCAGCCGGCGGAGTTGGTCTCCTCGTAGTGGGCCTTGGCCTCGCCGAGCGCCTGGCCGTAGCGACAGCTGGCGCTCACCGCCAAGGCGGCGTCGGGCGGGTAGGCGTCGAGGCGGGACGGGTCCTCGGTGATCGCCTTGCAGGTGGTGCCGGCCACGGCGTCGGGGAACTCGATGACGCCGGCGTCGTGCAGCGCCTGACAGGTCCCCGGCCCAGCCACCTCGTCGGCGACGCACTTCACCCGCCAGTTGCTGATCGGGAAGATGTAGCCGAGCTCGTCGTTGCCCAGCCCGATCGTCCACTCGTAGCGGTCGTGCATGCGCTTGTGGACGTAGCCGGGCGTCACGTAGTCGGCGCCGAAGGCCTCGTCGCCGAGCGGCCCCTCGTACCAGCGACCCGGGTCGGTGCGGAAGTCGGCGGGCAGCCCCTGGACCAGCTCGCCGGCCGACTCGCCGGGCAGGAACATCATCCCCACCGGTCCGATGTGCAGGTAGCCGACCTCGCTGCGGAGGTGGTCGCCCTTGCGGATCGTCCCGACGAACGGGTCCTCCTCGGTGGCGACGCCGACGTCGGTGCAAGTGGCGTCGGTCTTCGGGCCGATGGCCGGGCACGTGTAGGCGGTCGGCACGGCGTGGCCGAGGCGGGTGAAGCCGGTCGCCGGGTCGGGCACGAGCAGCACCCGGAAGCCGATGTTGCTCAGCCGGGAGTAGAAGGTCTGGCGCCGGAAGTCGATCGACGGCCGCCGGATCCACTCGGCATGGCCGAGGATGCGAAGCGCCGCCGCGGCGGTCTGCTCGCCGAGCACCACCGTCCGGCGGAAGTTGCGCGACGTGTAGGTGAACCCGTCGCCGCCCGGCACCGCGGCACCTGCGGGCGGGTGGAACTGGTCGCCGAGCGGATGGGCCTTGTCGACCTCCCAGATGTTGGCTCCGCCCGGTCCGACGAGGTGGCCGAGCGCCCCGACGAAGTACAGGGCCTCGCCGCCGACCTTGTCGTGGATGCGGCGGGAGAGGATGCCGGGGTAGTCGGCGGTGAAGTAGCGGCCCTCGGCGTTGCACTGGTCGCCCGTCCAGCCGAGGACCGCGCAATCGGCGGAGAGGTCGGATGTGGGGGCCCAGTTCAGGGTGGTCTCGGGGTGGTTGTTCCACTGCACGACGGTGGCGACGACGCCGCGCCCGTCGGCCCGGACGGCCTGGAGGACGTTCATGGTCGGATCCATGATCTGGGGGTCGCCGTCGTCCATGCCGAACCAGTGCTGGCCGCTGGCGACCCGCAGCCGGGCGAGCCGCAGCTTGCCGAGCGAGCTGACGACGGCGTCGGCTGCCTGGTCGGTCATGTGCTCGTACCAGGCGTGGTTGACGTCGAAGGCGGTGTCGGGGCCGTGGTGGTTGTGGGTCGAGCCGACAAGGACCTCGACCTGGACTCCCCGGCGGCGCAAGGCCTGCGGCAGCCGCTGGCGGACCTTGGCCCGGATGGCGTCGGCGTCGGCCCGGAAGATCATGTAGAGGTCGGCCGAGAGCAGGACCGTGATGCGCTTGCTGGTCGGCTCCTGGAGGGCGAGTGCCCGGACCCTGATGTCGTCGTGGACCCAGTGCGACACGCTGTCGCCGTTGCCGACCGCGATGCGCCCGTCGTCCCACTCCGGGACGAGGACGCCCGGGTCGACGGCGTCGTGGTCGCTCGGCAGGCCTGCCTTCAGGTAGTCCTGGCGGCCGTCGACCAGCGGCAGCACCGACCGGCTGGCGGCCCCGGCGAGGACGATCCCGCCCTTCTGGTGGTGGCTCGCCTGCGCGTCGACGGGACGCCCCGGCATCCCCAGCACCAGCAGCGTGACGGCGATGAGCGCCGCGACCCCTCTCCGCATGACGTCCCCCTCGTTTGTCGCCCACCCCAATGGTCCCGTCATCCTGCCGACAGCAAGCGACCCTGTCTCTTGGGCACCCACCAGAAATCCAGGCAGCCGCCTTGTGCACCACCCCAAAGTCAGAGGGTCTCGTCGCTGCGGTAGGGGTCGGTCAACCAGGTGATGAAGGCAGCCACGATGACGGCCAGGATCAGGCCGCCGGGGACGCCGAAGAGGAGGACGCCGACGCCGCCACCGACCAACGAGCCCACCGCACCGATGGCGATCGTCCGCCAAATGTGCATCGGGTTCGGGCCCGGCACCAACCACCGTCCCAGCCAACCCACGAACAGCCCGAGCACCGCCAACGCCACGATGTAGAAGACCACGGCTCCAGTCTCCCCCGCGTCGGACCCGCGAATCCCTCAGGGCTCGGGCGAGCTGAGGTACGACTCGACCAGCAGGTCCCCCAGGGCGTCGTCGACGTCCTCGGGGCCGCGCACGTTGGCCACGTGCCAGAACCGGCCGCCGTAGTTGTTGACCTTGCGGGTGATCGTCCGGTGCTGGGCCCGGCGGGGTAGCGAGAACGCGACCGCGACCCAGCGCTCCATCGGTCGGAGCTCCGCGAAGCTCGCGGCCCGCTTCAGGAAGATGCCCACCGACACGGGCTCGATGTGGATCGGCCCGACATCGTCGAGCCGACCCAAGATCGCCTCGAAGACCGGCCGCTCGTGGGGCGGCCCGGTCGAGAAGTACTCGTCCACCGTCATGGCGGGCGAGCACTCGTGGCCCTGCCGCACCCGGCCGAACTGCCGCCCGCAGTCGGGGCACGTCCATGCCGGCATGGCTCCATCATGCCCTTGCGGGTTGGTTGCGGGCTGCCAGGGCGGGCAGCCCTACGCCATGCACAGACTTCGTCACGCAGCTAGGTGGATCGTCGCCGCGCTCGTCGTCGCGACGCTTGCAGGTGCGTCACCCGGTGTGGCGCGCGCGACCGGGCGCTCGTCGGTGATCGTGCTGCCCGGAGCACGGGGGGCCGAGGGCATCACCGCCGGCCGGGGCAGCACGTTCTACGCCGGCGACCTCGTCGAGGGCGACATCTTCCGCGGGAACGTGCGCCGAGGCACCGCCGAGCGGTTCATCGACGCCCCGGCCGGGCGCCAGGCGCTGGGCATGGTCGCCGACCTCCGCCACGACCTCCTGTTCGTCGCCGGCGGCCCGACCGCTCAGGCCTACGTCTACGACCTCCGCTCCGGAGCGTCGGTAGCCACGTACCAGCTCGGCACGGCCGGCACTGCGTTCATCAACGACGTCGCGCTCACCCGCCAGGGCGCCTGGTTCACCGACTCGCTGCAGGGTCGTCTGCACTTCGTGCCGGTCGTCCACGGCGTCCCCGGGGCGGCCCGGATCTTGCAGCTCAGCGGCCCGGCCGCCGACACCAGCGGGCAGTTCAACCTCAACGGCATCCAGGCCACAGCCGACGGGCGGACGCTGGTGGTCGCTCACTCCGGCAACGGCGCGCTGTACACGGTGAACCCCCGGACCGGCGCCAGCGCCCAGATCGCCGGGGTCAATGTGCCCAACGTCGACGGCATCGTGCTCAGCGGCCGGCACCTGTGGGCGGTCCGCAACTTCGCCAACCGCATCGACCGCTACCGGCTCGCGGGCGACCTGAGCTCCGGGGTGTTCGAGCGGGCGATCACCAGCGACTTCTTCCAGATCCCGACGACGGCAGCCCGCTTCGGCCGAACCCTCGCCGCCGTCAACGCCAAGTTCGACACCGGCGTCCCCCCGACCGCGACCCAGTTCGAGGTGGTCCTCGTACGGGCTTGAAGAACGCGCGTTATTGAAGATCTCGGGTCTTAACCCTCATTTATTGACCTTCACCTCCAGGAATGTCCTATTGTGGACGAGGCGGGTGGCGCTGGGGTCGCTCGCCGCCGGCCTGGACCGGGCGTTTCCTTGGGGGAAGCACATGAGACCGAGATCTCGTCGGTTGATCGCGTCAGTCGGCGTGGCCGTCGGGGCGGCCACGCTCGCCTTCGGCGGGGTGGTGGTGACACCGCTCACCGCCGGCGCCCAGACCCCGAACCCGTTCCAGCGGGGGCCGGCGCCGACCGTCGCCAGCGTCTCAGCGCCGACCGGGCCGTTCACGATCAGCACCGCCACCGTCGCCTCGCAGGGCAGCTTCGGCGGCGGGACCATCTACTACCCGAACGACACCAGCCAGGGCACCTTCGGGGCGGTCGCCGTGTCGCCCGGGTTCTTCTCGCCGCAGGCGTTCATCGCCTGGGCGGGGCCGAGGATCGCGTCGCAGGGCTTCGTGGTGTTCACGATCGACACCAACACCATCTTCGACTTCCCGGGCAGCCGGGCGTCGCAGCTGACCGCCGCGCTCAACTACCTCGTCAACAGCAGCCCGGCGGCGGTGCGCAGCCGCATCGACCCCAGCCGCCTGGCGGTCATGGGCCACTCGATGGGCGGCGGCGGCACCCTGGAGGCCGCCCAGAACCATCCCGAGTACCAGGCCGCGGTCGCCCTGCAGCCGTGGGACATCTTCATGAACTTCGGCAACGACCGGGTGCCCAGCATGATCGTCGGCGCCCAGAACGACTTCATCGCCGGCGTCGGCTCGTTCGCCGAGCCGTTCTACGAGCAGATCCCGGCGGCGTCGGAGAAGGCCTACGTCGAGGTGGCCGGGGTCGACCACTTCCTCGGCACCAGCAGCAACACGACGCAGTCGAAGTACGCCATCTCGTGGTTGAAGCGCTACGTCGACAACGACACTCGCTACGAGCAGTTCCTTTGCCCGCGACCCGTCGACTCGACCCTCGTGGAGTACCGGGACACCTGCCCCGGCTGATTCCCAGTTCGCACACCCACATGCGAGATCCGGGACGGCGCCCCACAGCCCAGGAGTGGGGCGCCGTCCCGCGCTCGGGCCACGCCACGAGATCGCCCTGTCGCTGGCGCGCCGCTGATGCTCAGACGGGGACGGTGAGGGTGATGGTGTAGCCCTTCGTGGGAGTGCCGGTGACGGTGGCCATCTCGTCGTCGGCGCCGTCTGCGAAGACCATGTCGTCGGTCAGCGATGTGCCACCGAGGTTGTCGAGGCTCGGGCCGTAGCCCTCGAGCGCGTAGACCGCCTCGCAGGTCTCCTGGGGCAGTGCCAGCTGAGAGGTCGCCAGGACCTCCTTGCCCTCGCTCGCCAGAGCGGCGCTCGGGTAGACCTCGAAGTGCATGTGCGGCCAGCGGCCCGGGTAGCAGCCCGGGAACACGCTGGTGAAGCGCACCTTGCCGGCCTTGTCGGTGACCTGCACCCCGCGCAGGTAGTTCTGGTCCTCGACGGTGTAGAGCGAGTAGCCCCCGACGCTGTCGCAGTGCCACAGGTACACGGCGACGCCACCCATCGGCGCGCACCCCAGGGCCGTGTCCTGCACCGCGAGCTCGACGGTCACGGGCACCCCCTCGGCCGTCCCGCGGAACTTGCCGTAGCTCGACCGGATGTCGCTGCGCATGATCTCGCCGTCGCTCAACACGTCGAACTCGTTGGAGCCGTCGGCCGGGTACGGTCCGGCGGTCTCCTCCGGGATCTCGTCGCAGCTGCCGTCGTCACCCGTTCCGGCGCCGGCGCCCGGGGTGGCGGCCGGTCCCGCCGACCTCGTGGTCGACGACCGTCCGCCGCTTGCCGCATCGTCGTCGTCCGAGCTGCAGCCGACGACCGCCACCAACCCGGCCCCGGCCAGCAGCCTCAGCGCGTGACGCCGCTCCAGTTCGTTCACGATCGGTCTCCCAACGACGGATGGAGCTGGGGGCGATAGCCGTGCCTGAGGACCTCGACCGTCGCCGCCGGGGTCAGGAGCGTCGCCTCTCCCCCGGCGGGCCGCTCGGCGACGGCTCCGTACCCGGCCGTCGACCATGGCACGACCTGGTCGGCGAGCACCAGCACCGGCCCGTCGGCCAGCACAGCGAAGGCGCCCTCGGGCAGCGAGGCCCAGGGCTCGCGGTGGCGACGCTGCACCCGGCCGTCGATGCGGTCGTCGTGGAGCCGGCGGTCCATCGGGTCGACCTTGCACCGCTCCCCGAAGGCCTTCTCCCAGGCGTCGACCCACCGGGTGAAATCGGGGTGCCGGCACAGCGCGCACGGTCGATGCCCGGCGGCGAGCGCCACCGCCTCGTCCCAGAAGAAGAGCGGCGTCCAGCGACCGGGCTCCCACTTGGGCGCCACCCAGCCCTTGTACTCGAGCTGGCACGTGATCCAGCGCCGCACCTGCCACGGGCGGGCGATGTCGCCGACGCCCCGATGGATCGACCCGCGGTTCCCCATGAACGTGCCCCGCTGGTCGATGGCGACGATCTCCCCCGTCGGCGTCACACGGTTGCGGGCGGCCATGTCAGTACCGGCTCGGACCGGCCGCCGTCACGCGCGACGGCATCGGGTGGCCCAGCGTTTCGGCCAGCCCCCGGGACGCAGCCAGTAGTCGCTCGAGGTCGATGCCGGTCGTCAGGCCCAGCTGGTCACAGAGGTTCACCAGGTCCTCGGTCGCGAGGTTGCCCCCGGCGCCCTTGGCGAACGGTGAGCCGCCGATGCCGCCCACCGCGGTGTCGAACCGCCGCACCCCGGCCTGCAGCGCGGCATAGGCGTTGACCAGGGCCGTGCCCCGGGTGTCGTGGAGGTGCAGGCCGACGTCGGTGCCGACGAGCTTCAGCAGCGCCTCGACGTGGCGGGGGCCCGCCATGCCCGTGGTGTCGGCGAAGGTCAGGGTCGTCGTTCCGGCATCGGTCGCCCGCCGGGCCATCTCGGCCACGGCCTCGGGAGCGATGTCGCCCTCGTACGGCGACCCGAACGCGCACGAGATGACGGTGTCGAGCGGTAGCGCCTCGCCGACCACCGCCCGCACGGCGGCGACCTGCGCGAGCGACTCCCCCACCGACATGTGCACGTTCCGCTGGCTGTACGCCTCGGACGCCGACACGGTCAGCGACAGCCCGTCGACCCCCGCCGCCAGGGCCAGCTCCGCGCCCTTGGCGTTGGGCACCAGCGCCAGGTAGCGGACGCCCGGCTGCCGCTCGACGGCCGCCAGGACGTCAGCGGCCTCGGCCATCTGCGGCACGGCGCGGGGCGACACGAACGCCACCGCCTCGACGGTGGTGACCCCGGCGTCGACGAGCTCCTCCACGAGTCGAGCCCGCACTCCGGCCGGTTGCGGGGCCTCCGGCTGCAACCCGTCCCGCGGCCCGACCTCCCGGATCGTGATGACCCCACCCGCCGGGTCAGCTGCGCGCGCCGGGCCTGCCAGGGGCTCGGGGCCCGCGGTGTCCGCCGGGCCGGGCCTGCGCTCGGTCGGACCGTCACGGTCGCCGTCGTGGTCGCCGTTGATGGGCACCGGGCGGGTGGTCATACAGGGGGCACTCCGTGGCGGCGGTCCGAGAAGGACCGGTCCTTGTCCTCGGCCAGCTCGAGGCGGCGCACGCACTCGGCCCGCAGGTCCCCGAAGTCGACCACGGCGTCGATGACCAGCTCCGATGCCAGCCGGTAGAGGTCGACGTCGGCCTCGTACTCCCGCCGTCGCTCGGCCACGAACGCCGCCTGCTCCTCGGGCGACTCGATGGCGGCGATCTTGTTGGCGAACACGGCGTTCACCGCGGCGTCGGGCCCCATGACCGCGATCCGGGCGGTGGGCAGGGCGATGGTCGCCTCGGGCTCGAACGCCGGCCCGGACATGGCGTACAAGCCGGCGCCGTAGGCCTTGCGCACGATGATCGACAGCTTGGGCACGGTGGCCTCGCTGACCGCCGTGACCATCTTGGCGCCGTGGCGGATGATGCCCTGGCGCTCGACCTCGGTCCCGATCATGAAGCCGGGCACGTCGGCCAGGAAGAGCAGCGGCACGTTGAACGCGTCGCACAGCCAGACGAACCGGGCCGCCTTGTCGGCCGAGTCGACGAAGAGCACCCCGCCCTTGTGCTGCGGGTTGTTGGCGACGATGCCCACCGGCCGTCCGTCGAGCAGCGCCAGCCCGGTGATCAGCTCCGGGGCGAAGAGCGGCATCCGCTCGAAGAACGACTCGGCGTCGACCAGCCCGTCGATGACGTCGTGCATGTCGTAGGCCAGCTGCTCCTCGGCCGGCACGGTGGCGGGGGTCAGCGGTGAGGCCGGCGGCCGGGGCTCGTAGCGGGGCGGCTCGTCCCGCCAGGTCTGAGGGAAGTACGACAGCCAGGCCTTGGCCTGGTCGAGGGCGTCGGCATCGTCGACCGCCAGGTTGTCCCCGCAGCCCGACTGGGTGGCATGCATGCGGGCGCCGCCCATCTCCTCGAGCGTGGTCTTCTCGCCGATGACCATCTCGGCCATCCGCGGCGAGCCGAGGTACATCGAGGCGTTGGCCTCGACCATGAACACCACGTCGCAGAAGCTCGGTATGTAGGCGCCGCCGGCTGCCGACGGTCCGAACAGGCAGCAGATCTGCGGCACCCGGCCCGACAGCCGGATCTGGTTGTAGAAGATCCGGCCCGCCCCCCGCCGCCCAGGGAACAGCTCGACCTGGTCGGTGATCCGGGCGCCCGCCGAGTCGACCAGCCAGAACACCGGCATCTCGTGGCGCAGCGCGTACTCGGTGAGGCGCACGATCTTCTCGACCGTGCGAGCGCCCCACGAGCCGGCCTTCACCGTGGGGTCGTTGGCCATGACGCAGACCGGCCGGCCGTCGACCCGACCCACGCCTGTGACCACGCCGTCGGCCGGCAGGTCGTCGGCCTCGGTGTTGGCCAGCAGCGCATCCTCGACGAACGACCCCTCGTCGAGCAGGAGCGCCAGCCGGTCCCGCACGAAGAGCTTGTGCTGCTGGGCGAGCTTGTCGCCGACCTTGGCGAGGTTGCCGGCCAACGCCCGCTCGACCCGCTGGGCCAGCTCGCTCGACCCATCGGGCAGGTCAGCCTGCGATGCGTCGGGGCCGGGAAGCGGCTCAGGTCCAGTCGGGCTCATGGGACCGAGCGTATATGTGGGCCGTGACAGTTAAGGGCGGCGCCAGCCGACCGCAACTGGCACGCCCTCGAGCGGAAGCTTCACGCAAGAAAGGACCGCGAGGGGTCGCGAGCCGACGTAGCGTCGTGGCATGCCTGGGGGCAGTCGGTGGCGACGGCAACTGCGCTAGCTGCGAACCCAGGCGAGGCACCCGTGAGGGTCTCGCTTCGGGACGGTCCCCGCCGAGCGTGGACCTGGTTGCTCGCGCCGGTGCTGCTGGCCGGCCTCGTCGCCGCCGTCTCGGCCTACCACCTGCTTCCCCACGGCAGCCTCGACGTCGACGAGCTCGTCTACCTCAACCAGGCCGAGGCCCTGCGCCACGGCCAGCTCACGTTCGACGCGACCGAGTACACGCCCGACTTCCGGCCCTACATGACGGGCGTCGCCGGCGACCGGGTCGTGTTCAAGTACCAGCCACTGTGGCCTGCATGGCTGGCGCTGTCGGTCGGATCGACCGGCGACCACCGGCCCGGCCTCGTCGTCGCCGCGATGGCCGCGGCGCTGGCGTTCTGGCTGCTCGCCCGCGAGCTGACCGAGGATCGCCGCCTCGCGACCGCCGCCGCGGTCGGCGTCGTGGTGTCCCCGATCTTCGTGACCCACAGCGCCACTGCCCTCGCCTACCTGCCGTCGGCCGCCCTCGCCGCGACAGCCCTGGCCGCAGCCCTACGAGCGGTCCGGCTCGGCGGCGCCCGCTGGTGGGTCGTCGCCGGCACCACGCTCGGTGCGCTCGCCTTCCACCGCCCGTTCGACGCCGTGCTCGTCGGCCTGCCGCTCCTCCTGTTGGTCGCGGCGCCGGCCAGCCGGCGGGCAACGCTGCTCGTGGCGGTCGCGGCCGCGCCCTGGCTCATCCTGGCGGGCGCCTACAACCACGCGGCCACCGGTTCCGTGGTCACGCCGGCCTTCACAGTCGACGCCCCGCACGACACGTTCGGGTTCGGGCCCCGGGCCAGCTTCGAGCCCGCCGGTCGGCCAGTGGTGTTGCCGACCGAGGACCCCGAGCCCCACGACGAGACGGTCGACTACACGCCCGGCGAGGCGGCGCGGACCACCGGGAAGTTCGCGCTGATCACGCCGCTGTGGATCGCCGGCGGCGTCGTGACCCTGGGCCTGGCCGCCTACGCCGTGGTCATCGGCTGGGCCGACCGCCGGCGCCGCGTGCTCGCGGGGGTCGTGGCCGCCATCGTCGTCGGCCACTTCTTCTGGTGGGGCACCAGCAACCTCCTGATGTTCCTGCTCCAGACGAGCCTCGGGCCGGCGTACTGGCTGGCGGCGCTCGGCCCGACCGCGGCGCTGGCCGCGGCGGGCGGGCGCGACCTGGTCCGACGGGTCCCCCGACGCCGGGTCCTCACCCTGGTCGGTGCCGGGCTGGTGGTCTCGCTGGTCGGCGATTGGGCCGTGGCCGCCGTGCGCATCGGCGACGCCCGCGAGAGCCGGGACGAGCAGCGGGCCGAGTGGGAGGCGGGCGCCGCGACCGTCCCGCGCATGAGCCTCACGCTGGTCCCCGGCCCGCTCGGCAACCCGTTCGTGCACACCGTCGTCCCCGCCGACCTCGATGCCGCGCCCCGCCTCCGGGCGATCGACCTCGCCACCGCCCGCCAGGTGTTCCGCCTCCGCGACCGCTTCCCGGACAGGTCGCTCTGGGCCTGGCTGCCCGTGCGCCCGCCGGGCACCGGCCTCGAAGCGCCCCGGACACAGGAGCTGACGGAGCTGCCCGACCTGGCCACCGCCGAGGTCACCGTCCACGTCGACGTGCCCGGAGCGACCACCCAGTGGACCCGGCTCCTCGACGACGGCGGCCACGAGCTGCGCCGCTTCAGCACCGCCCATCTGACTGCCGAAGACCTCCGCAGGGTGCCGAAATCGGCCGAAAGTCCTGGTTGGCTGGCTGCCGGGGCCATGGTTCGACACCGAGATGGCCGGAGAGATAATGTCGAGGTCCGTTGGATGCTCAGGTTGAAGGGCCACCGAATTGAGATCGTCGGCCCAGGCCGGGGCTTCCGGCGCTTCGACTACGGCGGCCGGCACTGGCTGGCCGAGGACGTCGACGACGTCCTCGTCGCCCGCGTCGAAGGACTATCAGAGCCGAGAATCCTGGCGCGACAAGCGCTGGCCCACGATTCGCGGTAGGACTAGGCCCCGGCGGGCGCCACGGACAGGAACCAGTAGGCGAGTAGGTAAGGCGAGAGGCATGGGCGGAATGCGCGGCCGCGGCCGTTTTCAGATCGGAATCCTTGGCGCGGTCATCACCACGCTGGCGGCGCTCACCGGCTGCACCAGCACCCCCGGGACCGCCACAGTGTCGCCGACGTCGTTGACGTTCGCGTCCACCGTCATCGGCAGCTCGTCGAGCAAGACGCTCACCATCAGCAACTCGGGCAGCCAAGGCCAGGTGGTCGTCGAGTCGATGGGCGTCGCCGGCGACGACGCGGCCATGTTCTCCGACAACTTCAACGACGACTCGTCGGTCACGCTCGACCCGGGTGAGACCACCACGGTCACCGTCACCTTCAAGCCCACCGCCACCGGCACCCAGACCGCGACGCTGCGGATCAACCACTCGGTCAGCGGCACGCTCAACGTGCCGCTGTCGGGCACCGGTGCTGCCGCGCCGCTCGGCGACCACCCGCTGGTGCCCTCGCCGACCTCGGTGGCGTTCCCGACCACCACCTTGGGCACCACCGCCACGCACAACGTCGTCGTCACCAACACCGGGTCGAGCGGCTCGGTCACGCTGAGCTCGACCGCCATCAGCGGTACGCACGCCGCCATGTTCTCGGACAGCTTCGCCGACACCCCGGTCGCGCTCGGACCCGGCGAGAGCACCACCATCACGGCCCGCTTCACCCCCACGGCGGCCGGCGCCCGCAGCGCCAACCTGGTGCTCACCCACAGCGGCACCAACTCACCGGTCACCATCCCGCTCAGCGGCACCGGCCAGATGTCGAGCCCGCCGGTGGTGCTGCACCGGGTCAACGCCGGCGGACCGGTCGTGGCCGGTGGCTCCGGTCCCGCCTGGGCGGCCGACACGGTGGCGGACCCGTCGTCGCTCGTCAACGCCTCGGCCACGGGCAACAAGGTCGCCACCACCACGGCCACCATCGACATGACCGACCCGTCGGTGCCGGCCGGCACGCCCATGGCCATCATGCAGGACGAGCGCTACGACGAACCGCCGACACCCAACATGTCGTGGTCGTTCCCGGTCGCCTCCGGGTTGCCGGTGCAGGTCCGCTTCTACCTGGCCGAGACCTACAGCAAGGCCCAGGTGATCGGGGGCCGGCTCTACGACGTGAAGGTCGAGGGAGCCACGGTCTACAAGGATCTCGACGTGTACGCCCGGGTCGGGGCGAACAAGGCCATCGTGCTGTCGACGCCGACGGTGTCGGACGGGACGGTCAACGTCACGTTCAGCCACGGCGTCCAGAACCCGGCGCTGGCGGGCATCGAGGTCGTCACGGCGTCCAACGACGCCCCGCCCACGCTCGCAGTCTCGAGCGGAGCGAACTTCTCCAACGCCGTCGTGCACCAGATGGCCCACAGCAACGTGGTGCTGACCAACGTCGGGACGCTGGGACCGCTGACCATCTCGTCGACGTCCATCGGCGGCACCAACGGCAAGATGTTCACCGACCGCTACCCCGACGGGCAGGCCACCGTCCTCGACCCGGGCGAGTCGACCACGGTGCTGGTCGACTTCCTGGCCTCCAGCACAGGGGCCAAGTCCGCGACGCTCTCGGTCACCCACACGGGCAGCAACTCGCCGCTGACCGTCGCCCTCAGCGGCACCGGCAACCCGCCGGCGACCATCGTCAACCCGGCGTTCGGCAAGTCGATGGTGGAGAACGCCGGCGTCGAGGCGCCGACGTCGCTGCAGTGGGGCCCCGACGGCCGCCTGTACGTGGCGCAGATGGACGGCAACATCAAGGCGCTCACCATCGCCCGCAACGACCAGAACGACTACACGGTCACCGCCAGCGAGACCATCGGCCTCATCAACGCCCTGCCCAACCGGGACGACAACGGAGCGCTCAACCCGTCGGTCACGGGACGGCTGGTCACGGGGCTGCTGGTGGTAGGCACCGCCGCCAACCCCGTCATCTACGCCAACTCGTCCGACCCGCGGATCGGCGCCGGTTCGAGCGGCGGGCCCAACGGCAACGACCTCAACCTCGACACCAACTCCGGCATCCTGTCCCGCCTGCAGCGCAGCGGAGGCACCTGGACCAAGACCGACCTGGTCCGGGGGCTGCCCCGCTCCGAGGAGAACCACACCGGCAACGGCCTCGCCATGCTGCCCGGCAACGAGCTGTTGCTCGCCTACGGCGGCAACACCAACAAGGGCGCCCCGTCGCACAACTTCGCCTTCCTGCCCGAGTTCGCGCTCTCGGGCGCCGTGCTGTCGATCGACCTCGACGTGATCGGCAACAGCACCTACACCCTGCCGACCCTCGATGACGAGGACCGGGCCGGCACCGCCGACGCCAACGACCCGTTCGGCGGCAACGACGGCAAGAACATGGCGAAGCTGGTGCCGGGCGGCCCGGTGCAGATCTACGCCCCCGGCTTCCGCAACCCCTACGACCTGGTGCGGACCGCGTCGGGCCAGCTGTTCACCATCGACAACGGCGGCAACGCCGGGTGGGGCGGCGTGCCCCAGCCCGACGGCGCGGGTGGCACGTGCACCAACGCCACGCAGGAGACCAGCGACACCGACCTCGACGTGCTGATGCACATCACCGGTCCCGGCTTCTACGGCGGGCACCCGAACCCCATCCGGGGCAACCTCGCGAACAAGCTCAACGCGTCGAACCCGCAGTCGCCGGTGTCGGCCGCCAACTCGGTGGAGTGCGACTACCGCACCGAGGTCGAGAAGGGCGCGCTCGCCAGCTTCGGCTTCTCCACCAACGGCCTCGACGAGTACACGGCCGGCAACTTCGGGGGCGCCATGCAGGGCGACCTGCTGGCCGCCGGGCACGACGACGCCATCTACCGGATCCAGCTGAACGGCGCCGGCACCGCGGTCACCCACACCTCGGTGCTGTTCTCGTCGGCCGCCAACCTGCCGCTGGACGTCACGGCCGCGGGCACCAACGACCCGTTCGCCGGCACTGTCTGGGTCACCGACTTCCTCGGCAACAACATCGTCGTGTTCGAGCCCGACGACTTCGTCTGCACCGGGGCCGACGATCCGGTCCTCGACGAGGACAGCGACGGCTTCGACAACGCCGACGAGATCGACAACAACACCAACCCGTGCTCGGCCGCCGACACCCCGCCCGACGCGGACGACGACCACACGTCGGACCTCAACGATCCCGACGACGACAACGACATGCTCCCCGACACCAGCGACCCGTTCGCCCGGGACACCGCCAACGGCCGGGGCACGCCGCTGCCGGTGTCGTATACCTGGGACAACGACGCCCCGCCGGCCGGCGGGCTGCTGGGCCTGGGCTTCACGGGGCTCATGACCAACGGCGTGGCCAACTACCTGTCGCTGTTCGACCCCACGAAGATGACCGCGGGCGGCGCCGCCGGCGTGCTGACCGTCGACGAGGTCGGTGACGGCGACGCCCTGGCCGGGGCCAACAACCAGACCTACGGGTTCCAGTTCGGGGTCGACGTCACATCGGGGACCGCGCCGTTCACCATCAAGACCCGCATACCAGGGCCGTTCACCGGGGTCACGGCCAACGGCTCCCAGTCCTACGGCGTGTTCTTCGGGACCGGCGACCAGGACAACTACATCAAGCTGACAGTGGCCGCCAACAACGGCGCCGGCGGCTTCGGCCTGGTACGAGAGGTGGGTGGCTCGGCCACGTCGTCGACCGCCACCGGCCCGGTGTGGCCGGGCAGCGGCCCGACGGTCGACCTGCTCCTGCACGTCAACCCGGCCGCCGGCACCGTCCAGGCGGCGTACTCCCTGAACGGCGCCGCCCAGGTCCTGGTCGGCAGCCCTCAGACGTTCCCATCGGGCTGGCTTACCGGCACCGCCGCCCCCGCCGTCGGCATCATCTCCACCTCCACCGGCCCCGCCGCCCCCTACCCCGCCACCTGGGACTTCCTAGAAGTCACCCCCGGCTGACCGAGGACCGCGGGACGGGCAATGAGAACGGCCCCCGCGCCAGCGGGGGCCTGGTTGCCGTGGGGACGACGATCGCGGAGAGGCTCTAGGCCCGGCGGATGGCAAGGATGGCGACGTCGTCGGACATGGGGTCCGAGGCGAAGTCGCGGGCGGCCTCGAGGAGGCTCTTGCAGAGGACCGCCGGGGTGGCGCCGGGATCGCGGCGGAGGGTGTTGGCGATGCGCTCCTCGCCGAAGATCTGCTCGCCGTTGCGGACCTCGGCGAGGCCGTCGGTGTAGAGCAGCAGCAAGTCGCCCAGCGCCAGCGGGATCTCCCGGCTGTGGTAGCGGGACTTCGGGTCGAGCATCAGCAGCGGCCCAGTCGCCCGCAGCGGCTTGACGCCCTTGTCGTGCCACAGCCACGCCGCCGGGTGCCCGGCCGAGGCGAAGCGCAGCGCACCGGCCTCGGTGTCGAACACCACGACCACCAGCGAGATGAACTCCTCACCCCGCTCCAGCGCCGACATCTGGGTGTTGAGCTCCTCCAGCGCCTGCGCCGGGTCCCGGTACTGCCGCAGGAACACCCGCAGCAGGTACTTGGCCTGGAAGGCCGTGATCGACGGCTCGATGCCCCGCCCGGTGACGTCACCGATGACCGCAGCGATGCGGTGAGGCCCCACCCGGAACACGTCGTAGAAGTCGCCGGCCATCATGCCGGTGCCGGCCTGGTACACCCGGCCGAGCTCGAAGCCGGGGAAGTCGGGCAGGTCCTCGGGCGCGAGGCGGGCGGCCCAGCGCTTCGGGGCCAGCTCCTCCTGGGTCAGGACCTCTTCGGCCCGGCGCTCGATCGACGCCCGGTCCTCGGCGAGGTGAGCGTCGCGCACGAACTCGCGGCTGAACCCCAGCGAGATGGCGACCGGCGCCAGCACCAGCGCGAACGCCACGGCGGCGGACGAACCCCACACGCCTCCGGCGGCCGCGCCTACCGCGACGGCGGCGTACAGCCCGGCGGTGTGGAGGTCCTTGCGGAAGGCCGACCGGAACAGGACCACCGTGTCGGCGTCGGATCCGTGCTCGCCTTCGACCCGCCGCCAGACCGAGCGGAAGCGGATCGCCGAGCGTGCCCACACGACAGCGGCAACGGAGCACGCGACGGCCACGAGGATGAGGACGGGACTCATGGGCACGCCGATGCTACCTGCGCGGCCCGCGCCGCGGGGAGTGCTCTGCCCCAAGTCGTAACCTAAGTAAAATATGGGTGAACGCGTACAAAGGCGCTTCGGTCATTCTCGTGCCCAGCATGACGGGACCGTCAGCTTGTACGTCGGCGTACCCGGAGTTTGACCGGCGTAGCCCCCAGGTCGAAGGCCTCGCGCAGCTTGCGCTCCAGGTAGCGGAGGTAGGTCCGGGGCAGCTCCCGGTTGGCGAACAACGTGAAGGTCGGCGGGTCGGTCGCGCCCTGAGTCGCGTACAGCACCCGGGCACCGCCCGGCGCCGAGTGGGCCTGCTGCGCCGCCTGGATGACCTCGTTGACCTTCCGGGTCGGCACCCGCCGGTGGTACGCGTCGATGCTGTTCTCGAGCGCCGGCAGCAGCTTGTGCACGCCCCGCCCGCTGATCGCGCTGATCGGCAGCACCGGCGCCTCGCCGACGAACCGCAGCTTGTCGCCGACCTGCCACCGCAGCTCGGCCCGCTGCTCGGTGTTGAGCAGCTCCCACTTGTTCAGCAGGATCACGATCGGGCAGCCGGCGGCGTCGATGCGCTCGGCCAGCCGCTGGTCCTGGCCGGTGACGCCATCGGTGCTGTCGATGACCATCAGCGCCACCTCGGCCTTGTCGACGGCGTCGAGCGCCCGGACCAGCGAGTAGTACTCGGTGCCCTCCGAGACCTTGGACTTGCGCCGCATGCCGGCGGTGTCGATCAGCCGGATGTTGCCCAGCTCGGTCTCGATGACCGTGTCGATGGCGTCCCGGGTGGTGCCGGGCATGTCGTGCACCACGGCCCGCTCGTCGCCGACCAGCCGGTTGAACAGGGTCGACTTGCCGACGTTGGGCCGCCCCATGATGGCCACCGCGACCGTGTCACCGTCGTCGTCCTCGGCCCCGTCCGCCGTGATCTGTTCACCTTCGGCGGCCGGCCCGGCGACTTGTTCATCTGTCGTTGGGGGCAGGTTGTCCACGACGGCATCCAGCAGGTCGCCGGAGCCCCGTCCGTGCAGTGCACTGACCGTGATCGGGTCGCCCAGGCCGAGCGACAGCAGCTCCCAGGCGGCGGAGTCGTGGATGGCGTCGTCGACCTTGTTGGCCACGAGCAGCACCGGCTTGCCCGACCGGCGGAGCAGCTCGGCGACCCGGCTGTCGTCCTCGGTGATCCCGGTCGTCACGTCGACGACGAGCAGCACCAGGTCGGCGTCGGCGATCGCCCGCTCGGACTGGAGGCTGACCTTGCGGTCGAGCGAGTCACCGCCGACCATCCAGCCGCCGGTGTCGACGATCCGGAAGTCGCGGCCCCGCCACTGGGCGTCGAGGTCCTTGCGGTCGCGGGTGACGCCCGGCCGCTCCTCGACGATGGCGGCACGCCGGCCGACCACCCGGTTCAGGAGGGTGGACTTGCCGACGTTCGGTCGGCCGACGATGGCGACGGTGGGTTGGTCCATGATCAGTGCGCCTACGCCAGGCCGAGCGCAGTGCGAAGGCCGGAGCCGTCGGCCGGAACGATCTCGACAGGGTGCGGCAGGTCCTCGGGCCCGGTGCCGTCGAGGAAGCGGCCCTGCGACAGGCACACGTCGGGCAGCAGGTAGCGGTGCCCGGCAGGCTCCCGCTGCAGCGCCCGGGTGAGGTCCTCGCCCACCATCAGCCCCGAGACCCCGATGTTGCCGCCGAAGTACTGGTTCTCGACCGGGATGACCCGGACGTCCTCTCGCCCGACCTGCGCCAGCAGCGGCGAGATCACCTGGGCGCCGTAGGGCGCCGTGAGGATCGCGACCGGCGCGTCCCGCCGGGGCCGCAGCTGCACCGCCGTCGGCGCCACGTCCGACCCGGCACCCAGGATCCTCCGTGTCCCGCCCGGACCGTCCTCGGTCAGGCGGGCGCCTGCGACCGGGGCTCGGACCGTGCGGTAGGGCTCGTAGTCGGCGCCGCAGGACGTCGAGATGTCGCCGTCGGCCCACTGGAAGAAGCCGCCCCGCTCGGCGGCGGATCCCGTGCTCGGGACAGGGTCGGCGCCGCCGAGCAGCTCGCGCTCGAACGCCCGCGCCATGCCGATGCCGTCCTCGTGCATGGCGAAGTCGCCGTAGGTCTCGGCGGCCGGGAACGGCCGGTCGGCCAGCAGGTAGTACTCGTCGGCGGCGAAGACCAGGCGCCGGCCCAGCGCGGCCCGGAACACGTCCTGCCAGTCGTGCACCGCGTCGACCACCGCCGCCGCCTCGGCCGGGGCGTGCGGCCGCATCCGCTCCTCGCGGTTGTAGCGGGACACGCCGAGCGGCACGACGCACAGGGTCGCCAGCTCGGGGTAGCGGTCGAGGACGCCGGCGAGGGTGTCGTCGAGCACCACGCCGTCGTTCACGCCCGGGCACACGACGACCTGGCCGTGCACCTCGACGCCGTGGTCGAGCAGCGCCCGCAGCCACCGCAGCGACGTGGCGCCCCGCCGGTTGCGCAGCATGTCGGCCCGCACGTCGGGGTCGGTGGCGTGGATCGACACGTACAGCGGGCTCAGGCCCTCGGTGACCACCCGCTCCAGGTCGGCCTCGGTGAACCGGGTCAGCGTGGTGAAGTTCCCGTAGAGGAACGACAGCCGGTAGTCGTCGTCCTTCAGGTAGAGGCTGCGGCGCAGGCCGGGCGGCAGCTGGTAGATGAAGCAGAACTCGCAGTGGTTGTCGCAGGTGCGGACCCGGTCGAACAGCGCCGAGTGGACCTCGACCCCCAGCGGCTCGCCCGGCTTCTTCGACACCTGCACCGTCGACTCGAGCAGCGAGCCGCGGCGGACGTCGAGCACCACGTCCGGCTCGTCGACGAGCATGCGCCACTCGATGAGGTCGCGCGGCGCCTCGCCGTTGACGGCGAGGATCTCGTCGCCCTCGGTCACCCCCGCCAACGCGGCAGGCGACCCGGGCGCGACGGCGACGACGCGGGGTACAGACACAGCCGACCAGTTTACGGGTGCTTTCCGGGCTTCTGGGTAGCCTGAGCGATGTGAGTCAAACCCCAGTCGACAGCGGAGTCGACAAGGTGTTGCTGGCGGCACCACGAGGGTTCTGCGCCGGGGTCGAGATGGCGATCAAAGCGTTGGCCTGGATGGTGCGCGCCTTCGAGCCGCCCGTCTACTGCTACCACGAGATCGTCCACAACCAGCTGGTGGTCGACCGCTTCCGGGACCTCGGCGTGGTGTTCGTCGACGACATCGCCGAGGTGCCCGCCGGCATGCCGATCATGTTGTCGGCCCACGGCTCCGCCCCCGAGGTGGTCGCCGCCGCCCGGGCCAAGGGCTCGGTCGTCGTCAACGCCGTGTGCCCGCTGGTGACCAAGGTCCATCACGAGGTCAAGGTGCGCGCCGGCAAGGGCTACCGCATCGTGTACGTCGGCCACGAGGGCCACGAGGAGGCGGTCGGCACCATGGCCGTCGCCCCCGACGCCATCGACCGGGTCGAGTCGGTCGAGGAGGTCGACGCCCTCAGCCTCGACTCCGAGCAGCCGGTCGCCCTGCTCGCCCAGACAACCCTCTCCCACCGCGACTGGGCCGCCATCGCCGAGCGCGCCGTCGAGCGCTTCCCCGACCTGTGGCGCCCCGGCCGCAGCGACCTGTGCTTCGCGACCACCAACCGGCAGTCGGCGCTGGCCGAGATCGCGCCCCGCAGCGACGCCGTGGTGGTCATCGGCTCGGCCAACTCGTCGAACACCCGGGCGCTGGAGCGGCTCGCCATCGAGTCCGGCTGTCCCCGGGTGTTCCGGATCAACAGCGCCGACGAGCTGCCCGACGACCTCAGCGGCGTCGTCGGCGTCACTGCCGGCGCCTCGGCCCCCGAGGAGTTGGTCGACGCCGTCATCGCCCGCCTCGCCCCCGCCGAAGGGGTCGAGGAGGTGCGCATCACCGACGAGGACGAGTACTTCCCCCCGCCCCGTGAGCTGCGCGACATGCTGTCGGGCCTCGACGTTGCGGCGACCTTCGGGTTCGGCGGCTCGGTCCCCGACCGCCCGACCCTCCAGGACCGCCACCTCGAAGCGAGCGACGTCCTCTCGATGCTCCGCTGAGCTAAGCGACGCCTGCGCGCTTGCGGGATTCGTCGAAGACCTGTTGCACCGACTCGTGGAGCTCGGTGGTCAGCTCGCGGATGACGCGGCGGGGGACGCGGCCGGAGCCGTCGCCCTTGGGGATCGGGATCGGCTCGCCGACCACCAGCACCACCTTGCGGGGGCGGATCATCTTTGCGCCCTTCGGCATGACCTCCTCCGACCCGCCGATGCCCAGCGGCACCAGCGGCACCCCGGTCCGGGCGGCGACGTAGGCGGTCCCGTCGTAGACCTCCTGCACCACCGGGCCCTGCTGGCGGGTGCCCTCGGGGAACATGACCAGCGGCTCACCGTGCTCGATGATCTCCATGCACGTGCGCAGCGCCGCCCGGTCGGCGTGGCCCCGGTGGACCGGGAAGGCGCCCAGCATGTTGAAGAAGCGGCCTGGCAGCTTGTACTTCCAGATCGACGCCTTGCCCATGTAGCGCATCCGGTTCGGCCGGATCAGCGCCGCCAGCAGGAAGTCGATGTTCGACCGGTGCACCGGCGCCAGCACGAACGGCCCGTTCTTGGGCACCTGCTCCTTGCCGTGGACCTCGACCCGGAACCACACCTTGCACAGCGCCACCAGCACGACGTGCAGGGCCCGGTAGGTGGCCTTCTCGTACCAGCGGGGCGGGTGGACGTCGATGGGCTCGGCCTTGGCCGTGTCCACCTTCGTCTGCTCCTTCGCCTCCCCGTCCGACGCCGGCTCCGACGCCGGGGCGTCCTCCTCGACCTCAGCCATCGTCAGTCCTCTCCCCCACCAACGCCACCAGCGCTTCCACGATGTCGTCCAGTGTCCTGTCGCTCGTGTCGATTTCCACCGAGTCCGACGCCTGCTGCAGCGGCGACGCCTCCCGCCCCGAGTCGTACGCGTCCCGCCGGGCGATGTCGGCCAGGACCGTGTCGTAGTCCAGCTCGGGCGTCTCGGCGGTGCGGCGCTCGGCCCGGATCTCGGGCCTCGCCGTCAGGTAGAGCTTGAGGATGGCGTCGGGGAACACGACTGTCCCGATGTCTCGGCCCTCGAGCACCCCGCCGTCCCGCTTCTGCGCCCACTCCCGTTGCCGGCGCACCAGTTCCTCCCGGACGCCCGGGTTGGCCGCCACCACCGACACCGCCCGCGACACCTCGGGCCCTCGGATCTCGATCGACGCGTCGACCCCGTCGACCCGCACCCCGGTCTCGCCCACCTCCATCTCGACGCTCTTGGCCAGCTGCGCCACCGGCTCGGCGTCCGCAGGGTCGATGCCCCGGCGCATGGCCGCGAAGGTCACGGCCCGGTACATGGCTCCGGTGTCGAGGTACTCGAGCCCCAACCGCGCCGCCAACAACCGCGCCACAGTCGACTTACCCGACCCGGCCGGCCCGTCTATCGCGATCACCATCACGTGCTCAGACCCTAGTGAGGCTCCGTAGGTGTGCTGGTCAGCCGGGCCAGCTCATCCCAGAAGGTCGGGAACGTCTTGGCGACGCAGCCGGGGTCGGCGATCCGGATGCCCTCGGCCCGCAGCCCGAGCAGCGCGAAGCTCATGGCCATCCGGTGGTCGTCGTAGGTCTCGACGATCGCGGGGCGCGGCTTGCCCGGGTGGATGAGGAAGCCGTCGGGTTCCTCGTCGGCGTCGATGCCGCAGCGCCGCAGCTCACGCACCACGTTGCCGACCCTGTCGGTCTCCTTCTTGCGGATGAAGCCGATGCCCCGCACCCGGCTGGGGCTGCTGGCGAACACCGCGACGGCGGCCAGGGTCTGGGCGGTGTCGGAGAGGTCGGCCATGTCGACGTCGACCCCGACCAGGTCCCGGTGACGCTCGACCGTGGTGTGGTCGGGGTGGCGCTCGACTGTGCAGCCCATCGCTTCCAGGATGTCGACGAAGTGCAGGTCGCCCTGGAGGCTGTCGCTTCCGAGCCCCTCGACCGTGACCCGGCCCCCGCAGATCGCCGCGGCGGCGAAGAAGTAGGAGGCGGCGCTGGCATCCGGTTCGACGTCGTAGGTGGTCGGCCCGGCGGCGAAGGCCTCGATGACCTGCCGGGTCATCTCCGCGTAGGGCCTGGATACGAGCGGGCCCTCGACCTCGACGTCGAAGCCGGCCATCAGGAACCCCGAGAGGAACTGCGACGAGGCGTCCCCGCGCACTAGCAACGATTTCGGCGGTTCGCCGAGATCAGGGTTCGTGACGCGGACCGGGAGGTGCCCGGGCTCCCCCTCCTCTGTGACGACTGCACCCATTTCCCGCAGCGCGTCGATGCCGTCAGCCATCGGCCGGGCCCGCAGCTGTGGCGACCCGTCGAGACGGCTGGTGCCAGGCGCCAGGGCCAGGACCGGGAGCAGGAACCTTGCGGTCGTCCCCGACTGGCGGGCGTCGACATCGCCGGCCGACAACGTCCCGCCGGTGACCACGAGGTCCTCGCCGGCGACCTCGATCGTGATCCCCAGCGCCCGCAGCCCCTCGATCATTGCGTCGGTGTCGTCGGCGGCCAGCGCCCCGCGGATGACCGACTCACCCGGGGCCAGCGCCGCACACACCAGCGCCCGGTTGGTCAGGCTCTTGGAGCCGGGGGGCCGCACCGTCGCATCCAACGGCCCCGCCGCCGGAGCCACGACGTAGGCCATCAGTCCACCGGGTGGGCGGACGAGAGGTAGCCCTTGGCGGCGAGGGCCTGGCGGAAAGCGGGGACCGCGTCGGCGGCCACGAGGAGGATGAGGACGCCGCGGGGGCCCTCGGACGAGTGGGCGATCTCCAGGTCGACGATGTTGACGTCGAGGTCCGTGGCCAGGGTGGTGACGTCGGCCAGGCTGCCGGGCCGGTCGGGCACGGGGATGCGCAGCTCCCGCAGCTCGTCGGCCCGCTGGATGAACACGGGCAGGTTCACCCGGGCGGCCCGGGCCTCCTCCAGCGCCTCGATGAGCGCCGCCCGGTCGCCCCGCGCGACCACATCACGCATCGACTGCAGCGCGGCCAGCAGCTCGTCGAGCACGTCGACGATGGCCACCTGGTTCTCGCCACAGATGTCGGGCCAGATCGCTGAGGACCCGCCAGCGATGCGGGTCATGTCCCGGAAGCCGCCGGCGGCCAGGCGCAGCAGCGCCCGCTGCTCCTCGCCCCGGCCCGACGCCAGCCGCATCAGCGTGGCCGCGGTGAGGTGGGGCACGTGGGAGATGACCGCCACCAGCTCGTCGTGGCGCTCGGGGGCCAACGCCACCACCTCCGCGCCCAGCGCCACCACCAGCTGCTGGACCTGGGCGTAGGCGCCGACGTCGGTTCCGGCGGTCGGCGTCAGGACCCACGTGGCGCCCTGGAACAGGTCGGGCGTGGCGCCCTCGACGCCGTCCTGCTCGGAGCCGGCCATCGGGTGCCCGCCGACGAAGCGGGGGTCGGCGACCGCGTCGACGATCGGCGCCTTCACGCTGCCGACGTCGGTGACCAGGCCCGGCCCCTGGGACAGGGCGTCGAGCGCCTCAGCGGCCACCGACCGCACGGGCGTGGCGACGAACGTGACCGCGGCGTCGGGGTCGTGGCCGACGGCGTCGAGCGCCCCGAGCTTGAGGGCCAGCTCCGCCCGGTCCGCGTCGAGGTCACGCCCGGTGACGTGCCAGCCGAGCCGGCGCAGGCCCATCCCGAGCGACCCCCCGATCAGACCGGTGCCCACCACCACGGCGCGGCCCGGCAACGGAGGCTGACCCAATGCCATCTATGCAGGAAGGTCGTCGCGCAGCGAGCGCGCGCCTTCGAGGTAGACGTGGTGCAGCTCGGCCCGGCTGCGCTCGGTGTACAGGTGGACCAGGACCCTGATGCAGCGGGGGGTGGCGCCGACGACGTCGAGCTCACGGGCGCACAGCAACGGCACGTCGCCCAGACCGAACTTGCGGGCGGCCTCGGCCGGGAACGCGCTGTGCACGTCGTCGGTGGCCGTGATGATGACGCTGACGATGTCGTCGTGGTCGATGTCGTTGCGGTCGAAGAGGGCCTCGAAGAGAGTGATGACGCGCTCGAACAGGTGGTCCTTCTCGTCGACGTCGACCGTCGTGGCACCACGCAGAGCGCGCATCGTGGGCGGCATAGCTGTTCGAGGTTAGCGGCGCGCCGGGGCCGGGACCGAGCCCGGCTGACGGCTGGTCGCCCGCTCCAGGTCACGCACCTCGGCCTGGGTGAGCTCACGCCACTCGCCCGGCGGCAGCGTGTGGTCGGTGATCGGCCCGATGCGCACCCTGACCAGTCGGATGACGTCGTGGCCGACCGCGTGGCACATTCTGCGCACCTGACGGTTGCGTCCCTCGTGCACCACGATCCGCAGCGTGTTGTCGCCCACCTGGGACACCCGGGCGGGCGCGGTACGGCCGTCCTCCAGTTCGACGCCCTCCCGCAGCAGGCGCAGGGCGCCCCGGGTCGGGACGCCCTTGACCTCGGCCAGGTACTCCTTGTCGACACCCTGGGATGGGTGGGCGACCCGCTGGGCCAGGTCGCCGTCGTTGGTGAGCAGCAGCAGGCCCTCGGTCTCGGCGTCGAGCCGACCCACGGCGAACACCCGGGGCTCGGGTGGCACCAGGTCGACGACCGTGCGGCGACCCTGGGGATCTGCCGACGTCGACACCACGCCCCTGGGCTTGTTCAGCAGGTAGTAGACGAGGCCCGGGCGAACGCCCACTGGGACCCCGTCGACCTCGATGCTGTCGTTCTCGGGGTCGACCCGGGTACCCACCTGGGCGACGACGCCGTTCACCCGGACACGCCCGGCGCCCACCATCTCGTCGCAGACCCGGCGGCTGCCGAACCCGGCCCGCGCCAGCACCTTCTGGACCCGCTCGCCCTCGGGATGCTCGGTCAACGGTCCGCGTCGGGCGGCGACAGCTCTTCCTCGCCGTCGCCCCAATCGTCGTCGTCTTCCTCGTCCCAGTCGTCGTCGGGGTGGGCCGCCCGCTCGGCCAGCACCGCGTCGGCGACCTGTCCGGCGAGGTCGAGCGCGTCGCTCGCCTCGTCGGTGCCGTCCGTGATCCCGTCGGTGATCCCGTCGGTGCGGGCCATGGCGTCCTCGGGGCGCAGCTCCTCGCGGTCGGGGCGCAGGCCCCGCTCCAGCTGCTCGACGACGTCGGCGCCGGGCACGAAGTCCCGCAGCGCGGGCAGCTGGTCGAGGCTGTCGAGGCCGAGCTTCTCCAGGAACCGCCGGGTGGTGCCGAACAGGATGGCCTGGCCGGGCCCGGGGTCCTTGCCGATCTCGTCGATGTAGCCCCGCTGCTGCAGGGTGCGCATGACGCCGTCGACGCTGACGCCCCGGATCGACGCCACTTGTGCCCGGGACAGCGGCTGCTTGTACGCCACGATGGCCAGGGTCTCGAGCGCCGCGGCCGACAGCTTGCCCGACTGGCCTTCGAGCACCAGCCGCTCGACGTAGGGGGCCTGGTCGGGATGGGTCTGGTAGCGCCAGCCGCCGGCGACCCGGACCAGCTGGAAGCCATGGCCCTCGGCCTCGTAGCTGTCGGCCAGCTCGTGGCACAGCTCGTCGACCACGGTCGGCGACACCTCCAGCAGCTGGCCCATCAGCTGCGACGGCATCGGCTCCTCGGCCACCAGGACGAGGGCCTCGATGGCCCGCTTCGTCGCCGCTCGGAGGCGGTCACCCAGGTCACTCATGTCTGCCTGCTCACCTAGCCCTCGTAGGCGTCCATCGCCTCGAGCTGGCCGAGGTCGATGTGGTCGCGGTCGGGGCCCTGCCAGACGATGGTGATGTCGCCGAAGCGGCCGACCTGGTCGAGATCGACGAGACCCCGCTTGAACATCTCGAGGATCGCCAGGAAGCGGACGACGATGTCGAGCCGCTCGACCAGCTCGCTGGTGAGGTCCCGGAACGTGATCTTGCCGACCCGGGGCAGCTCGTCGATGAGCTCGGCGATGGCGTCGGTGACCGAGACCCGGATGGGGGCGACGTGCTCGAGGTCGACCCGGGGCTTCGGCTTGGGCGTGAGCGCCTTGATGTAGGCCTTGCGCAGGTCGAGGGCGGTGACCGAGGCGAGCAGGTCGGGCATGAGGCCGACGAAGCGCTCGTCGACGCCGAGGGCCCGGGGATACGACCGTCCGGCCTCGCCGGCCAGCACCTGCATGGCGATGGCGGCTTCCTTGAAAGTCTTGCACTCGACCAGCCGGTGGAGCAGCAGGTCGCGCTCCTCCCACAGGGCCAGCTCGTCGTCGAGCTCCATCTCGTCGACGGTGGGGAGGAGGCGGCGGCTCTTCAGCTCGACGAGCGTCGCCGCGATCATGAGGAAGTCGGTGGTGATCTCGAGGTCCAGCTCCTCGATGTTCTCGAGGTAGGAGATGTAGCCGTCGACGATCGTCGACAGGCTGACCTCGTAGAGGTCCACCTGCTCGCGCAGGATGAGGTGCAGGAGCAGGTCGAACGGCCCCTCGAACACAGGGGTCTGCACCTCGTAGGACATCGGACCGATGTTAATCACAACCGTGTCATTCGCTCGCCACCCAGACGGACTACCCCAAGCGTAACCCCGGGTCACCCCAGCTCAGCCCCACTTCCTCCCTTGACCTGATCGAGCCCCACCGGCCGACAGGCGACCGCACCTCGACACCATCTCCTCGACCACCGGCGCCGGCTCCCTCCCGACCGACGCGACCCACGACGTTCTCGGCGCCACGCCGAGAACCAGCTGAACGACAGCGGCCCCCACCGGCTGGCGAGTGACGGCACCGCAGAGCAGCACGAGTCGGCCGAAGGCCGACACCGCTTCCCGACCACCGGTGCCGGGTCCCTCACCACCGACGCGACCCACGACGTCCTCGGCGCCACGCCGAAAACGAGCTGAGCGGCCGCGGCCTCCGCCGGCCCACCGACGACAGCATCGCGACGGCCCCGCAGAGCAGCACGAGTCGGCCGAAGCCGACGCCACTTCCCGACCACCAGCGCCAGGCCCCTCACCACCGACGCGACCGAGGGGTGACCCACACCGCCGCCGCCGGCCCACCGACGACAGCATCGCGACGGCTCCGTAGAGGAGCACGAGTCGGCGAAGCCGACGCCGCTTCCTTCGGCGATTAGTCGTCGTCGGCGGCTTTCAGGGACCGGGCGATGGCGGGCGGGAGGGTCCAGCGGGACTCGGGGAGGTGGTGCTCCCGGGTCCAGGTCACGGTGAGGGGGTCGGCGCCGGCGGTGGTGAGGAGGTCGGCGCCGATCTGGTCGTGGCGGAGGTAGCGGGCCATGCGGCCGGTGCCGGCCGACGCCCGGCGGTGGCCGAGGAGCCAGCTCCAGACCGTCGCCAGGGCTCGGCGGATCGGGCCCAGGCCCGAGTCAACCTTGCCGACATCGTGCAACAACGCAGCGGCCAGCACCGGGCGGGTCGCCTCGGGGCCCAGGTCGGCGGCTACCCGGCGGGCGACGCCGACGGCGTGGCGGCGGTCGAACCCGGACATCCGGCGCCACAGCTCCCCCTCGCCGTCCAGCAGCAACCCGATGGCCCACAGCTCGTCGGAGGGCGCGGGACCGCCAGGCCACAGCGAGCCGAAGAAGCGGCGGACGAGGTGCCAGAGATACGCCATCGCGGCTCCATCATGGGCCGCCGGGGACGCGTCAGGCGTGGTCGATGCAGTAGCGGGTGGCCGGCATCGCTTCGAGCCGGGCCTCGGCGATGGGGTTGCCGCAGCGTTCGCACAGGCCGTAGGAGCCGTCATCGAACTTGGCGAGGGCCCGCTGCATCTCGGCCAGCTGCTCCCGCAGCTGGTTCAGCAGCGCCTTGTTCTCGCCCTGCTCGGCCGCGACCTGCCCGGAGTCTGCGAAGTTCTCGTCGTAGGACAGGTCGCCCTCCCCGCTGAGCTCGGCGATCTGCCGACGCAAGCGGTCGCTCTCGCGTTCGAGTTGACCGCGCAACGTCGAGAGGAGAGTTCTGTCCGGCACCTGACGAAGGGTACCGGACCCGACGAAGCCACGTCCGACGTGTCACGGAGAGTGGTCAAGAAGGCGGCGACCAGCCACGACGCACGCTCCGAACGAGGCCGACTACGCTCGCTCGCACAAAGGCGGACAGAACCCAGGCGGACAGGGGGAATCTCATGAGCGTCAGTTCGATGGCCAACGTCGCCGTCGCGCGGCGGGACGACGACCTCGGCCAGAAGGACGAGGCCGGCGATCCGGCGCCGCCCACGACCATGGCCAAGCTGGCCGAGGCAACGGGCGGCACGGCCAAGACCGAGACCACGGCCAGCGCCACGCTCCAGTCGATCGCGACCTACATCCCGACCGAGATCATCGGCCTCTATCTCGCGGCGCTCGCCGCGGCCCGGGCCGGCATCAACCCGGCCACCGAGCGGGCCAGCAGCACGGATGCCGACCGCGTCGGCAGCTTGAGCCTCGCCAGCAACAGCGAGGTCGTCATCGCCGTCGTCTTCACGATCTTCACGCCGCTCATCGTGTGGCTGGTCTACGCCGGCAAGGTGCGGGCCGGCGGCGGCAGCATGCCGATCAACCCCCGGAAGTGGCCACTGTGGGAGATGTTCGCGGCGACCGCGGGCTTCATCGCCTGGTCGTTCAGCCTCCCGGACTCCCCGTACGGCCGCTTCGACTGGTACAGCGTGGCCTGGGCGACGTTCGTGGTCCTGGCGGTGTCGACCGGCCTCGGGCTCATCGGCCCGGTGGTCCAACGGTCGCTCAAGACATGATCGCCCGGGGGTGGGCGGCCCGGTAGGCGGCGAACAGTCGCTCGGTCGACACCTTCGTGTACACCTGCGTCGTGCTGATCGACGCGTGCCCCAGCAGCGTCTGCACGGTCCGGATGTCGGCGCCGTGATCGAGCATGTGGGTGGCGCACGAGTGCCGCAGCACGTGGGGCGACAGCTTGGCCCCCAGTCCCACCGCGTCGCCGTAGCGCTTGACCACCAGCCACGCCCCCTGCCGGGTCAGACGCCCGCCCCGGCGGTTGAGGAACACGGCCTCCTGGTCGCCTCGCCGCGCCCACTGCTTCGGCGACATCGCGCCCCGGCCCGACGGCGCCAGCCACTCCCCCAATGCCGCCACGGCGTGGCGCCCGAGGGGGACGAGCCGCTCCTTCGACCCCTTGCCGAAGGCTCGCAGCAGCCGGGACTCCAGGTCGACGTCACCCAGCGAGAGCCCGACGAGCTCCGAGATGCGGATGCCGGTGCCGTACAGCGTCTCCAGGACGGCACGGTCCCGCCGCCCCCGGGGGTCGTCGCCGACGACGGCGTCGAGGAGGCGGGTGACCTCCTCCTCGTCGAGCGCCTTGGGGATGCCCGCCGGCACGGGCGGGACGGCGACGTCGGCCGCGGGATCGGCCACCAGCTGCCCCTCGTCGGCCAGGAACTTGTACAGCGACCGAACCACCACGACCGCCCGCTTGACGGTCTCGGGAGCCAGGCCCGAGGACTTCAGCTCGGCGGTGTAGCGCTCCAGGTCGGGCTCGGCGACGGCGTCGAGCCGGGCGACCTCGTCCTCCGCCGGCGCCAGCCACCCGCAGAAGCGCCGGGCGTCCCGCCGGTAGGCGGCCAGCGTCGACGGCGACCGCCCCTTCTCGACCGCCAGCCACGAGAGCCACTCCTCGACCTCGAGCGGGAGCAGCGAAGCCAGCGGAGCCTCCGCTAGTCCGACCGCGAGACCAACAGCAGGCCGATGACCGTCTTCGAGTCGGTGATGCGGCCGTCGAGCACCATCGCCAGCGCCTCGGCCAACGGCAGCCGGGCAACGACCATGTGCTGCTCCTCGGCCCCCTGACGGTCGTCGGCGACCGCCCTGAGCCCGGTGGCGAGGAAGATCTGCACGGTCTCGTCGGAGAAGCCCGGCGAGTTGTGGAACGTCGTCAGGTGGGTGACCTCGTCCGCCGCCAGCCCGGCCTCCTCGACGAGCTCCCGCGTCGCCGTCTCGACGGGCGGCTCGCCCTCGACGTCACGCAGCCCCGCGGGCAGCTCCCAGATCTCGGCGTCGACCGCAACCCGGTACTGGCGGACCAGGGTGACCGTCCCGTCGTCGTGCAGCGGCAGCACCGCCACCGCGCCCGGGTGGTGGAAGACGTCCCGACGCAGCTTCTCGCCTTCTGGCGACTCCACAGTGACCTCGGCCAGCGACATCAGCCGGTGGTTCGACCAGAGGATGTTCTCGTCGACCACGTTGAACTGGGACCCGCCGTGGTCGGTCACTGGACCGCCCGCAGGGGCTCCGGCTCGGGCTCGTCGTCGATCGGGAACAGGTGCGGGCGCCGGCCCTCGGCCCGGTCGATGGCGGCGGCCACGAACTCCCGGAACAGCGGTGCCGGCCGGTTGGGGCGGCTCTTGAACTCGGGATGCGCCTGGGTGCCGACCCAGAACCGGTGCCCCTTCAGCTCGATGAACTCGACCAGCCGGCCGTCGGGCGACTCGCCCGAGCACACGAAGTCGGTGCCCTCGAACTTGGCCCGGTAACGGGGGTTGAACTCGTAGCGGTGACGGTGCCGCTCGGACACCACCGTCTTCTCGTAGGCCTCGGCCACCTGCGAGCCCGGCACCAGCTCGGCCACGCAGGCGCCCAGCCGCATGGTGCCGCCCATGTCGGTGACGTCCCGCTGGCTGTCCATGAGGTCGATGACCGGGTGCGGCGTGGCCGGGTCCATCTCGGTGGAGTTGGCGCCGGTGAGGCCCAGCACGTTGCGGGCGTACTCGATGGTCATCATCTGCAGCCCGAGGCAGAGGCCCAGGCACGGGATGTTGTTCTCGCGGGTGTAGCCGGCCGCGGCGATCTTGCCCTCGGTGCCCCGCTCGCCGAAGCCGCCCGGGATGACCACGCCGTCGAGGTCGTGCATGCGGCCGTCGGCCAGCAGGCCCTCGACCTCCTCGGCCTGGATCCACTCGATCTCGATCTGGGCGCCGTGGTGGAAGCCGCCGTGGCGCAGCGACTCGACCACCGACAGGTAGGCGTCGGGCAGGCTGACGTACTTGCCGATGACCCCGATGCGAACCGTGCGGGTGGCCGACTCGGCCCGGGCCACCAGCCGCTCCCACTCGGTGAGGTCGGCCGGCTTGGTGTCGAGGGCGAGCAGCGAGCACACCTGGTCGTCGAAGCCCTCGTCGTGCAGCACCAGCGGCACCTCGTAGAGGTTGCGGGCGTCGGCCGCGTTGACGACGGCCTCGGTAGCGACGTCGCACAGCCGGGAGATCTTCTGCTTCAGGGCGTCGGACAGCGGCCGCTCGCTGCGGCACACGATGATGTCGGGTTGGATGCCCCGGGCCCGCAGCTCGGTGACGGAGTGCTGGGTGGGCTTGGTCTTCTGCTCACCCGACGGGCCGATGAACGGCACCAGCGTGACGTGCACGTAGCAGACGTTGGCCCGGCCGACGTCGAGGCGGAACTGCCGGATGGCCTCGAGGAACGGAAGGATCTCGATGTCACCGACCGTGCCGCCGATCTCGGTGATGACGACGTCGACGTCGTCACTGTCGAGTCGGTTGATCCGCCGCTTGATCTCGTCCGTGATGTGGGGGATGACCTGGACGGTCTTGCCCAGGTAGTCGCCCCTACGCTCCGCGGCCAGCACGGCCGAGTAGATCGAGCCGGTGGTGGCGTTGGACGCCCGCGACAACGGCTCGTCGATGAAGCGTTCGTAGTGCCCGAGGTCGAGGTCGGCCTCACCGCCATCGTCGGTGACGAACACCTCGCCGTGTTCGAAGGGGTTCATCGTCCCCGGGTCGACGTTGATGTAAGGGTCGAGCTTCTGCATCGTGACCCGGAGACCCCGGGACTTCAGCAGCCGACCCAGAGAGGAGGCAGTGATGCCTTTGCCGAGCGAACTGGCGACGCCGCCCGTGACGAAGATGTGCTTGGTCACGGGATCCCAGCATAACCCGGGTCCCCCGCCGGACCTGGCATCGCGCGCCCGTATCTACATGGGTTTTCGCGAACGCACTTGAGAACTAGCCCGCGTTGCGCCACGCCTCGTTGGCTTCGGCGAACTGCTGCCGGGCGTCCTCGATGTCGTAGGGCCGCTCCTCCACCGGGCCCGGGCCCCACTGGCTGCGGGGCGCGTTGACGAAGTCGCCGCCGTACACGTGGATCGCGCCGGTCAGCGCGGGCACCGGGTTCTCGACCGCGTGGATGACGTCGTCGCCCAGGAGCAGCACGTCCCGCTCGGTGATGCTCTTGCCGCCCGACTCGGTGAGGAAGCGGCTCCCCGGCTCGCTGCGCCGGTAGAAGGTGTTGTCCTCCCGACCGGTGTAGATGCCGATGGCCGCCCACATGCGGTGGTCGTGGGGGAACAGCCGCATCCCCGGGGCCCACACGACGTTGATGACCGTGAGGTCGGGCGCGTTGTGCAGGATGTTCAGCCCGCCTTCGGTGGGATCGAACGCCTCGGCGATCTCGCTCGGCCGGGCCAGGGCCCGGTCGAGCACCTCCCGGATGGCGAGGCGCGGCTCCCCCTCCCCCAGCGCCGCCCGGCATTCCTCCACGAAGGCGTCGACGTCGAACATGCCACCAAGCGTGGCACGCGTCAGCCGATGTGCAACGCCGTGCGGACGCCCTTGCGATCCTTCAGGTTGCCGATGGCGTCCTCGACCTGGTCGAGGTCGTAGCGGTCGGTGATCATGCCGGCGAGGTCGAGCCGACCGCGCTTGGCCAGGTCGAGGAGCTTCGGGATGTCCCGCTGGGCGTTGACCGAGCCCAGCGCGCAGCCCAGCAGCTTCTTCTCCGTGATCACGAACGCCCCGGCGATCGGGATCTTGATGCCCTGGGTGATCGGCGGGGCGCCGATGCACACCGTCGTGCCGCCGATGCGAGTCGCCTCGAGGCCCAGCTCCGCGAGCGCCGCGAGACCGGCCGCCTCGAAGGCGTAGTCGACACCGATGCCCCCGGTGACGTCCCGGCAGTACCCGATCACGTCGGTGCTCTCCGGGTCGACCACGTGGGTCGCGCCGAACGCCTTGGCGCCTTCCCGCCGCGCGGCCACGGGGTCGGCGACGATGACGGTCGCCGCGCCCGCCAGCCGGGCACCCTGGGTGACGGCGATGCCGATGCCGCCCGCGCCGGTGATCAGCACCGTGGCGCCGGTCTCCACGTCGGCCGTGTTGAGCACCGCGCCGACGCCGGTCTGCACCGCGCAACCGATGACGCACGCGTCGGCGAGCTCGACGTCGTCGGGGACCTTGATGGCCGCCTCCTGGGGGACCACCGTGTACTCGGCCCAACCGCCGACGCTGAGGCCCCGGTACACGGTGTCACCGCCCCGGGACAGCGGGCTGGTGCCGTCGAGCCGGGTGCCCATGTGCATCGTCATCGCGTACTTGGCGCACAGCGTCGGCTGGTTGCGCACGCAGTAGTAGCAGCGCCCGCAGTTGGGCAGCGGGCAGAGCACCACCTTGTCGCCGACCGCGACGGTGTCGACCGCGTCGCCGACGGCCTCGACGATCCCGGCGGCCTCGTGGCCCAGCACGACGGGGAACGGGCTCGGGAAGCTGCCGTCGAGGTAGCCGTAGTCCGAGTGGCAGACGCCGCAGTCGCTGACCTTGACCAGGACCTCGGTCCCCCGGGGCTCCTCGATGTCGACCTCGTCGACCTTCAGCTGGCCGACGCTCTCCAGCACCGCTGCACGCATGTCGTCCTCCCCTTGGATCGTCCCTACGACCGCCGCGCGACCCGGACGGCCGACACGATCAGCGGTATCTGTAGTGGCAAACGGGCCAGCGCCACCAGCCGGAAGCGGTCGGACGGCATGTCGGGGACGGCCTGGTGCTCGGTACCGGCGTCCAGCGCCATCTGCAGGTTCGCCGGGAACACCGCCACCAGCAGCGCCGCGGTCAGCCAGCCGCCCAGCCGGGACGTGCGGCGGTTCAGCAGCAGCGCCCCGCAACCCAGCTCGGCGAGGCCGCTGAGCACCACCACCCGGCGCTTGTCGCCCGCCCAGCGGGGCACGATCTTCTCGTACTGCTCGGGCACCACGAAGTGCGTCACGCCGGCGCTGAGCATCAGCCCGGCCAGGCGCAGCCTTCCCCGCCGCTCTCCCCCACGGTTCGCCATGGCCGGGACCCTAGTGGTCCCGGCCGGCGAGGACGCGAGAACGTCAGGGGGCGGCCGGGGCGACGATCCGGGTCGGCGGCGGTACCGCGATGCCGGCCGGCTCGGCCGCCGCGAAGGCGGCCACCAGGGCGTCGATGTCCTGGGCTCCGCCGAGCGGGTCGGTGCCCTCGTTGAACACCCGGAAGCCGTCGCCGCCGGTGGCGAGGAAGTTGTTCATCGTCACCCGGAACGTGGCCGTCGGCGTGACCTCGACGCCGCTGACCCACATGCGGCCGATCTTGTCGGCGCACGTGGCGCCGGCCGCGTTCTGCTCGTAGCGGAACGTCGCCGACACCTGCAGGATCCGCTGGGTGGTCTGGCTGCCGCAACCGACGAACTGCTGCTCCAGCAGCCGCCGCAGCATGTCCCCGGTCATCGTCTTGGTGACCATGCTGTTGCCGAACGGCTGGACGAGGAACGCCTCGCCGTAGGTCACCTCGCCGATGGCCTCGCCGCCCGACGAGATGTCGGTGGTGCGCAGGTCCTGCCGGATGCCGCCCGGGTTCTGGAAGGCCACCTGGGCCCCGCCGAGGTCGGCCGGTTGAGTGGCCGCCAGCTGCGCGTCGGCGATGACGTCACCGAGCGCCGACTCGCCCTGCGGCGAGCCCGCCCGGGTCAGGTCGCCCTGGATGCGGCCGATGACCCGGTTCGAGAGCGGCGCCGAGGCGGTGACGTACTGGTTCACGACCGCCTGCACCTGCGGGTCCTCCTTGGACGTGTCCGGCTGGCGGACGACCCCGGGGCCGGGCGTGTTCAGCGCGTTGCCGACGACGACGTTCGCGGCGCTGGCGGCGACCAGCTTGCCGGTGCGGTGATCGACGGTGAGGGTGACGTCGCTGAGGATCCGCCCGAACGACGCGGCGCTGGTGATCAGCCGGGTAACCCCGCCCGCCGTGATCGTGCAGCGGTACTCGGCGTGGGTGTGGGCCGAGACGATGACCTTGATCGACGGGTCGAGGCGGCTCGCGATCTCGGCGATGTCGCTGCCCTCGAGGTTGCCGGCGCAGCCGTTGAGCGCCGCGGTCCCGCTCTGGAAGCCGCCCTGGTGGATGACCAGGACCGAGGTCTGGATGCCCTTGTCCTTGAGCCGCTTCGCCGCCCGGTTGGCGGCATCCGCCTCGTCCTGGAAGGTCAGGCCGGCGACCCCGGTGGGAGTGACGATCGTCGGCGTCGCTTCGAGGACCTCGCCGATGAACCCGACCCCGAAGCGGTGGCCGTCGCTCGACCGGAACCGCTTGATGCCGGTAGCCGGGAACAGCGTGCGGCCGGTGGCGTCGACGACCACGTTCGCCGACAGGTACTGGAAGTCGGCGCCCGGATAGGTGTTCGTGGTGCCGCCGTTGGCGAGGGCGTAGGGGGCGGCGGTGCAGCCCTCGGGCCGGCAGCCGCCGTCCTGGATGCGGCGCAGCTCCGCGCTGCCCTTGTCGAACTCGTGGTTGCCGACCGACGCGAAGTCGACGTGCATGAGGTTGCTGGCGATGGTGATCGGCTCCTCGAAGAAGAGCCCGTTGGCCAGCGGGCTGGCGCCGATGTTGTCGCCGGCGAACACCGTCGCCTGGTTCCGGCCGTAGGTCGCCTGGCGGTCTTTGACGGCCTTGGCGAGGTAGGCCGCGCCGCCGGCGAACTGGCCGTAGATGTTGTTGCCGGCGGCCTCGAGGTTGCCGTGCAGGTCGTTGAACGCCAGGAGGTGGACGTCGGTGGTGCGGCTCTTCGCGGTGTCGGCGTACTTGACCGACACCTGATCGCTGAGCGATCGCGCCCCCGAGATGACCACGGCCCCCGCCTTGGGGTTGTCGCTCCGGGCCAGCGGTGCGACGACCACCACCAACGCCGCCAGCACGACCAAGAGAACCTGCGTCTTCTTCCCGCCCATCGGTGCTCCCCCCGATCCGGTCCGTGTCCGCTCCAGCCTGGCGCGCCCGAACGACCTCTGCTCGACCGCGGGGTTAACCAGCGGCGAACGGGGCCTCAAAGCCTGGCCAGAGCGGTCGGCCGGCCCGGGGGTGGTCGAAGACCTCGACCTGGTTGGTCGTCAGCCCTGGGGCGTCCGCGGTGAGGATGGCGCCGGCGAGGTGCCGGAAGCCGGCCCGGAAGTGCTGGCTGGACTTGAGCCCGACCACGGAGCAGCGGGTGACGTCGATGCCGTGGAGCAGGAAGACCTCGGCGTCCATCGTCTGGAAGGGCTCGGACGTGACGATCACGTCGACGCCGTCGCAGCGCAGCCGGGCCGACGGGCCGAGGTCGACGAGCACGCCCCTCATCATGTGCTGGAGCACGATCCGCCCGTCGGTGAGCGTCCGCACGACGCAGGACAGCTCGATCGGTGGGCCGTGCAGATCGCCGTGCTTGCCCCCGAGGCGGACGTCGAGCCGCGCCCCGACCCCGGCCCGGTGGGCCTGCTCGGCGACCTCGGGGTCGGCGACGAAGCCGAAGGCGGCATCCTGCAAGTCGGCGTCGAGCATGGCCCCCAGCAGGTGGGTCCCGTCGCCAGGGGCGCCGCCGCCCGGGTTGTCGCAGGTCTCGTTGATGACCACCGGCTGGGTGCCCGCGGCCGCCAGCTGGCGGGCGGTCTGCACCGCGCTGTCCGGGGAGTGGGCCTCCTTGCGGAACCGCTCCCGGTTCTCCCAGATCCAATTGCCGACCTCCCGTGCGCACGCGGCGGCCAGCTCGTGGTCCTGATGGGTGGTGACCACGACGTGGACACCGACGTGCGGGACGTCGACGTAGGGGAAGCCGTGGAACACCGTGCAGTCGATGACGCCCGGGCGCTCCTCGGTCGCCCGGCAGAGCTCGTTCATCTCGGCGGCCGGCTCGCCCGGGTCGGTGGTCGCCGGCGGGAGGAGCATCGGCAGGTGCTCGACGTGGATCACGGGCGCCCAGGTGCCCGCCAGGATGTGCGGTATCGCGGCGACGGCCTCGTAGCCCCGCTCCCGCCCATCGGTGTGGGGGTAGAGCTGGTTGCCGAAGAAGGCGTCGAAGGTCTCGGCCATCCGGTCGGTGACGTTGCCGTGGAGGTCGAGCGCGGCGACGATCGGCACGTCGTGCCCGACCAGGCGGCGAACCTCGGCGCCGAGGTCGCCCTCCAGGTCGTCGTTCCCCTCGACGACGCCTGCGCCATGCAGCTCGAGCACGACCGCGTCGACGGGCAGCGTCGCCGCCAACCGGCTGAGGAGCTCGTCGCGCAATGCGAGGTAGGTGTCGGCGGTGATCGTGCCGGACGGGTTGGCGTAGGCCCAGAGCGTCGGCACTGGTTCGGCCCGGATCTCGTCGCAGGCGTCGAGGAAGCCGGCCATGAAGGTCTCCGTCCCTCGGGCCTTCAGCAGGCGGTCGCCGCGCCGGACGACGAAGCGGTCCAGATCGGTCAGGCCGCTGATCGGATCGGCGTAGGTGTTCGTCTCGTGGCTGATGCCACCCAGGGCGATGCGCATCGCTCGGGCTCCTCTGGGCTTTTCCGTACGCGTACAGTAATTTGTTGCCGTGACGTCGACAAGGTCGGGCTCGGGGCAGGGCCGGCCGCCCAAGATCAGCCGTCAGGACGTCGTGGACGCCGCCGTGGCGCTCGCCGACGAGGGTGGGCTGGCGGCCATCACGATCCGGGCGGTCGCCGCGCGGCTCGGCGTCGCGCCGATGACGCTGTACGGGCACGTGGCCAGCTCCGACGAGCTGGTCGACCTCGTCGTGGGGGCAACGATCGCGGGTGCTGTGGCCAAGCCCGAGCGCCCGCCGTGTGACGGTCGTGGCGCGTTGCTGTCCTTCGCCCACGGGCTGCGGGAGATGCTCCTCGAGCATCCGGCGGTCCTGGACGCCTACCGGCGGCGACCGGTCCAGGACCCGACCGGGGTGTCGGTGACCGCAGGCGTCCTGTCGGCGCTCGTCGCCGACGGGCTGGACGAGGACGTCGCGCTCAGCGTGTACGCCACCGTGTACGCCTTCGTCATCGGGTTCGTGTCGCTCGAGACCCGCTCGGTCGACATCGACCCGGCGGCGCTGGAAGGGCATCCGGTGCTCCAGCGCCTGAGCCCCCGGCTCGCCGACCTGTTCGATCGAGCCGCCTTCGACCGGGGCCTGACGGCGCTGGTCGACGCGGCCGAGGAAGGATGATCCATGCGTCGTTTGGCGCTCGCCCTCGTCGTCGGTGTTGGTCTGACCCTGGCGGCTTGTTCCGACTCGCCGTCCTCGTCCTCGTCCTCGGAGACGACGACCGAGCCGGGGTGGGCGAGGATCGACGATGCCCTCGCCGAGCTCGGACCGGACGTGGGCTTCCTTGCTGCACGCGTGTCCCCGGACGGGAGGTGCCATCCGGTCCACGAGCTGGCGGCGTCCACGCCTCGACCGACGGCGTCCCAGTTCAAGCTGTTCGTCCTGGGCGCCCTCGCCGATCGGATCACGGCTGGGCGGGTCTCCTGGGACCAGACCCTGACCGTCCAGGACGCGACGAGGAGCCTGGGCAACGCCGAGGGCTCGCTCCAGGTCGAGCCCGCAGGCACGGTGGTCTCGGTCGAGGAGACCGCGACGAAGATGATCTCGATCAGCGACAACACAGCCGCGGACATGCTGATCGGGCTGGTGGGCCGGGACGCAGTCGAGGCTCAGGTCCGGCGGTGGACGGCGCACCCATCGGCCAACGAGCCGTTCCTTACGACGAGGCAGATGCTCCTGCTCCACTACGTCGAGGGTCTCGCCGATCGCTACCTGGCCGTGCCGCGAGGGCAGCGGGAACGTTTCCTCGCCTCGACGGTCGATCCGCTGTCGCTTGGTGAGATCGGCTCGGGCTATTCGGACGAGCCTCGCTACATCGACGAGATCGAGTGGTTCGCCTCACCCGACGACGTGTGCCGCACCTTCGCCGGCTTGGAGGGCCTGTCGAAGGAGCAGGCGCTCGCCCCCTTGTCGCCCGTGCTGTCCCGCCAAGTGGCCGGGATCGGCCTGGACCGGTCCGACTGGCCGACGGTCTGGTACAAGGGCGGCTCCGAGCCCGGAGTCCTCACGTTGGGCTGGCTCGCCACCAACGGTGACGGCACGACGTTCGTCGTCGAGGCGATGGTGTCCAACCCCGACGCCGCTCTGGCCCCTGACTCGATCAAGGACCTCGTAGCCCTCGCCCAAGAGGCCTTCGCCCTCCTCGCCTAGCTGGCCGGCTGGCTACGGTCGCGCCCGTGGGGCAGGCGATCCGCGAGGCGGGAGCTCGGGTCGAGCGGGGGGTGGACCGGGGTGTCGTCGGGGTTGCGGGAGTGGTGCTGGCGGCGGCGGTGGGGAGGCCGGTCGTCGAGGGATTGCTCGATCGGCCCGCGGTCGGGAATTGGGCCACGTTGTTCGTCGCCCTGGTCTTGCAGGCGTTGCCCTTCTTGGTGCTCGGGATCGGGATCAGTGCCGGGGTCGCGACGCTTCTGCCGGCTGGGTTCTTGCCGAGGTTGCTCCCGAGGCGGCGGGGGCTCGCAGTGCCGGCCGCGGCCGCGGCGGGGATGGCGCTGCCCGGGTGTGAGTGTGGGTCGGTGCCGATCGCTCGACGGATGGTCGGGCAGGGCGTACCGCCGGCCGCGGCGTTGGCCTTCATGCTCGCGGCGCCGGCGGTCAACCCCGTCGTCCTCGTCGCGACCGCGGTCGCCTTTCCCGGTCGACCCGCGGTCGTTCTCGCCCGGCTCGTCGCCAGCCTGCTGGCCGCCACGGTCGTCGGGCTCGTCTGGAGCCGTTGGGGCGACCACCAGGTCGCCCCGATGCCGACGCCCGAGCGGTCACGCTTCCTCGCAACCGCCCAGCACGACCTCATCGACACCGGCGGCTTCCTCGTCATCGGCGCGGCCATCGCCGCGACCCTGCAGACCGCAGTCCCCCGCACGGTCATCGACAGCATCGCCGACCACGGTGCCGTCGCGGTGCTGGCGCTCGCCGGGCTCGCGGTCGTCATGGCCATCTGCTCCGAGGCCGACGCCTTCGTCGCCGCCAGCCTCACCCAGTTCTCGCTGGCCGCGAGGCTGACGTTCCTGGTCGTCGGCCCGATGGTCGACGTGAAGCTCGTCGCCATGCAGGCCGGCACGTTCGGCCCCCGCTTCGCCGCCCGGTTCGCGCCCCTCACGCTGATCGTGGCGGTCGGGACCAGCGCAGCCGTCGGCTGGTGGCTGTTGTGACGGCGGCCCGGGGTGCGATCAGCGTCGTCGTCGGGACGGTGCTGCTGCGGCTGGCGCTCACCGGCGTGTACCAGCGCTACCTGCGGGTCGGCATGCGGCCGTGGCTGGTGATCACTGGCATCGTCGTCGTGGTCCTGGGCATCGCGGCCGTCCTGCGCCCCGACGACGACGAGGGCGACGACCACGAGCACGATCACCACGGCAGCGGCCGCCTCGGCTGGCTGCTGCTCGCCCCGATCGCGGTCCTGCTACTCGTCGCACCGCCGTCGCTCGGCAGCTTCGCCGTCGACCGTGCCAACGCGGTCGACATCCGGGCCGGCAAGACCACCTTCGACCCGCTGCCCGCCGGCGAGCACGACCTCACGCTCCTGGAGCTCAGCCAGCGAGCCGTCGACCACGACGGCGCCAGCCTCGAGGGCGCGACCGTCCGACTCACGGGCTTCGTCGCCGCTACCGGCCGACCGTTCCGCCTCGCCCGCTACCAGATCGCCTGCTGCGCCGCCGACGCGGCCCCGATCGTCGTCCGGATCGCCGGAGCCCACGGCGACCCGCCCGAGCGGGACCAGTGGGTCACGATCACCGGCACCTACCGCCCCGGCAGCGCCGAGGGCGACCACTTCCCCATCGTCGACGCCACCAGCATCACCGAGATCCCGCCGCCCGAGGACCCCTACGAGTAGCCGGAGGTAGCCAGGCGAGCTACGGCTGCCGGCCCACCTGGTCGACGAAGCGCAGCGGCGGCACCCGGTCGATCACCTTGCTGAACGACACCACCTCGCTCACCAGGTTCAGCGCCACCAGCACCCCGAGGATGACGTCGTTGGTCAGCGACGAGCACGTCAGCACGGCCCCCAGGCCGAGCGCGGCGCCCAAGACGTTGGCCCCGGCGTCCCCCAGCATCAGCTCCTCACGCAGGTCGGGCCACAGCAGCCCCACCCCCGCGCCCAGCACGAGCGCCACGCCTCCCAGCTCCGGCTCGAGCCCGACGCCCAACACCAGCAGCACCCCGGCCAGGAGGCTGACCTTCACCACCCGGCCCGGCCGGCGGTCGAACAGGTTCGCAAGGTTGGCGGCCAACGCGACGAGCGCCCCGTCGAGGAACAGCCGAGTCAGCGAGTCGTCGGCGAGCGGCGCGGCAGCGATGAGGCCCAGGGCCGCCCCCACGAAGAGCTTGGCGCCACCGGTCGTCAGTCGACCGTGGGCCAGCGCCCGGAGGTGCGCCTTGAAGCCGCCGCTCTGACCGACCCCGCCCAGGTCGTCGAGAAGCCCGAGGAGGGCGAACCCGACCGCCACCGGCACGGTCGCCTGCAGGCCGAACACGAAGCCGCCGGGCGGGTCCCATCCCGCGTTCTCGGCCACCGCGACCACGGCAGCACCGGCCACCACCACGAGCGCGATCACGACCCCGACCGCGGTCGGCAGGCTGCGGTCCCGGAAGTTGACCCGGGTGAAGACCTCGGCCGCGAAGGCGTCGGTCAGCATCCGCCACAGCAGCAACGCCAGCACGGCCCCAGCCAAGAACGCAACGACGACGGCCACGGCCGCCGACCCTACTGAACACCACGAACCCCGGGAGGCCACCGCAGGGCCTCCCGGGGTTCATCTCGGGGGCTACTCCGCCTGCTCGTGCAGCCCGCTGACCATGGCGAGCGCCTGATCGCCGAAGAAGCCCACGGTGACCACGACAGCGACCGTGTCGGCGTCCTCCTGCCAGGCGAAGACGCTGACCTGCTGCGCCTGGCCGTCCCCGAACCCCGACGCGGCGGACTCCTGCCAGTAGACCTGGCGGCCGCCGATCTCTTGGGCCGAGGTGCCGAGCACCCACTGGATCGCCCTGAGGTCGTCGCCGGTGGCGTCGGTGTAGGTGGCGATCTGAGCGATCGGTCCGGACAACGGCCCGTCGGCCGATGCCC
>Ga0075421_100000181_pt1 | contig 58459 bp, 59 predicted proteins | sample SoiMetdeltSBSDD5_FD_75292 | JGI IMG/M metagenome (GOLD analysis project Ga0075421, IMG submission 75292) | Bulk soil microbial communities from a Populus tree surrounding site in Tennessee, USA - Soil MetaG P. deltoides SBSDD5 | ecosystem: Environmental > Terrestrial > Soil > Tree plantation... | reverse complement strand
CACAAGTCGCTGCGCGACTCCGATCCCGACGCCTCGCTCTACTGGATGACGCGCATGCTCGACTCGGGCGAGGATCCGCTCTACGTCGCCCGCCGCCTCGTGCGCTTCGCCTCCGAGGACGTCGGCAACGCGGACCCGCACGCGCTGGCGCTGACGCTGGCCGCGAAGAACGCATACGACTTTCTCGGCTCGCCGGAGGGCGAGCTGGCGCTGGCGCAGGCGACGCTCTACCTCGCGCTGGCGCCGAAATCGAACGCCGCCTACGTCGCCTACAACGAGGCGCGGGCCGATGTCGATGTCGCGCCCGCCGAGCCCGTGCCGTTGCACATCCGGAACGCGCCGACCGGCCTCATGAAGGACCTCGGGTACGGCAAGGGTTACCAGTACGCACACGACGCCCCCGACGCGCGCGTGGATCAGGAGCACCTGCCCGAGTCGCTGCGCGGCCGCCAGTACTACCGCCCCGTGGAACGGGGCCTCGAGACGGAGCTCGCACGTCGACTCGCCGAGTGGCGGCGCTGGCGCACGGAGCATCGATCGGGATAGGCATATCGGTACTGGCGCTGGCCCGCAGTTTGCGGTACACCTTCACGCCATTCGATCGTGGAGGTGTCTATGAGATCGCTGCTGCTCACACTCGCTTCGCTGCTGCTGCTGACCGAGACCGCCGCTGCGGCTCCCGGCGACCCTCGGCTTTTGACGGGTACTCTGGAGTGGCCGGCCACTTTGGCAACCGAACCGATCGCCGTCGTCCGCGGCGACGATGGCGTCCTCTATTATGTGGAGGCCAGCTCCGCCGAGCGTCTGGGGGCGCCGATCACCGGACGCGTGTCCGTGGTCGGGATCGAGGGCATGAAACCCCAGGAATTGTCTGCCGTCATCATCGGCAGCGGCGACAGCGCCGTCACGTCGGTCCAGACGCCGAGCATCCCCGGTGAGGTCGCCGCCTCGCCGCGGACGGACTCCACCGACGACCTCTGGCGCGTCCAGGGCAAGGTCCGAGCTGTCACCGTTTCCGACATCATCGTCGAGACGTCGTACGGCGAGGCGGTCCGGGTCAACGCCAGCAAGCTCAGCGCGTGGACGCGACAGACACTGCGGCCCGGCGACGAGGTCAAGCTCTACGGCGTGCCGCAGGCGGACCGCCAGCTGGTGGCGAACGGTTTCATTCAATTGATGCCGTCGGTTCCGTAGGCGTCCCGCTTCGCGCTGACCTTCCGACGTGACGGGAGACGGCCCCGGGTTCGCCCCCGGGGGCCGGCGAGCGGCCGGGGTGTGGGCCATTTCGGGGCCCCCACATAGATAACCTGGCCGCCCTGCCCTGCTAGAATGCAGGGCATGTCCCCGCTGCGCGTGGGGGTGATTTTCGGTGGGAGGTCGGGCGAGCACGAAGTGTCGCTGGCTTCCGCCGCATCCGTGATCGCCGCGCTCGAGCGTCGGGGCCACGCGGTCGTTCCAATCGGAATCGCCCGTGACGGCCGCTGGGTCGTCGGGGGCGATCCCCTACGGGCTCTCGCCGCCCAGGCCCGGGCCGCCCTCCCTCAGAACGGCAGCACCGGCGCCGTCAAGAAAGCGCTGGCTGACCGCGCGGAGGCCGTCGAGGTCGCCGCGTCGAGCGCCCTCGTCCGCACCGAGCCGGCCGGCGGGATGCCGGCCGAGCTGCGCGCCGGCCTCGACGTCGTCGTGCTCATGCTCCACGGCCCCTACGGCGAGGACGGCACCATCCAGGGTCTGCTCGAGCTGGCCGACGTTCCGTATGTCGGCGCCGGCGTGCTCGCCTCCGCCGTCGGCATGGACAAGGCGACGATGAAAGCCGTCTTCCAGGCGCACGGCCTGCCGATCGTGAAGTACACGGTGGTGCTGCGGCAGGAGTGGCGCGCGCAGCCCGCCGTCGTCGCCCGCCGCGTGAAAGACGTGACCGGCTTCCCCTGCTTCGTCAAGCCCTCGAACCTCGGCTCGAGCGTCGGCATCAGCAAGGTGCGCAAGGCGAGCGAGCTCGCCGCGGCGCTCGACGAGGCGGCACGCTACGACCGCAAGATCGTCGTGGAGCGCGCGGTCAAGAAGCCGCGCGAGGTCGAGGTCAGCGTGCTCGGCAACGACGCGCCGCAGGCCTCGCTGCCCGGCGAGATCACCTACGACGCCGAGTGGTACGACTACGCGACGAAGTACACCGAGGGCGAGGCGACCGTCACCGTGCCGGCGCCGATCGGCGCCCGGCTGACGTCGCGCGTGCGAGACATCGCCGTCGCCGCCTTCCGCGCCGTGGACTGCGCGGGGATGGCGCGCGTGGATTTCTTCATCGAGGACGGACGCGTCATCCTCAACGAGATCAACACCATCCCCGGGTTCACGGCCACGAGCGCGTACGCGCGACTGTGGGAGGCGAGTGGAATCCCGTACGAGGACCTCGTCGAGCGACTCGTGGCGCTGGGCCTCGAGCGCTACCGGGACACGCGCTCGACATGATCGTCATCGCCGGGGGCGGCACCGGCGGCCACACCTCCCCCGGACTCGCCGTCGCGGCGCTCCTGCGCGCGCGAGGCATCGAGTGCGCGTGGGTCGGGAGCCACGGCGGGCTCGAGGCCCGGCGAGCCCCCGAGGCGGGCATCCCGTATCACGCCATCCCGACGGGCAAGCTGCGCCGCGCGTGGGCCTGGCAGAACGTTCCGGACGTGTTCGTCAACACGCCGGCGGGCGTCGCGGCCGCCTGGCGCCTGCTCCGACGGCTCCGGCCGCGCGTCGTCTTCGCCACCGGCGGCTTCGTGGCGCTGCCGGTCGCGATGGCGGCGCGGCTGGCGCGCGTGCCGCTCGTCGTCCACGAGCAGACGGCGGTGCCGGGACTGGCCAACCGCATCGCGGCGCGGCTCGCCACGCGGGTGGTCGTGACGTTCGCGGATTCGGCGCGGCTCTTCGGCGGCGCCGACGTCGCGCTCACCGGCAACCCGCTGCGGCCCGAGCTGCGGCGCGGCGAGCGCCAGGACGCCATCTCGCGCTTTGGCCTCGATCCGACGCTGCCGCTCGTCTACGTGACGGGTGGCGCGCAGGGCGCGCACGCGATCAACCGTGCGATCGGCGAGATCCTGGAGCCGCTCCTGGCCCACGCGCAGATGATCCACCAGTGCGGCGACAACGCCACCACCGGCGACCGCGCCTGGCTCACCGAGCGCCGGGCCACGCTGCCGCCGCACCTCGCGCAACGCTACACGCCGATTCCGTGGGTCGGCGACGAGCTGGCGGGCATCTACGCCGCGGCGACGCTGGTCGTGAGCCGCGCGGGCGCGGGCACGGTCAACGAGTGCTGCCAGCTCGGGCTGCCGGCGCTCTACATTCCGCTGCCGGGCACCCGCGGCGACGAGCAGATGGCCAACGCGCGGCTGGTCGGCCGCGCGCAGGGCTGCGCGATCGTTCCTCAACTGTCGCTGACGCCGGCGCTGCTCCTCGAGCGGATCCAGTCGCTGCTGTCCGACCCGGCGCGCCTCAAGGAGATGGGCGAGCGCGCGCGGACACTCGCCGTGCCCGACGCCGCCGAGCGCCTGGTGACGATCCTGCTCGAGACCGCGCGTCGGTGAGCGCGCGACGCTCGGCCTTCCCGGCGGCGACGAGGAGCGCATGGAACTCGTTGAAGAGCGCCGGATCGGACGGCAGGTGCGCCTCGATGAACGCGCGCGCGTCTTCGTATCCGGCGGTCGGGGGCAGCAACCCCTGCTGCGCGAGCGCACGACGCGTATAGGCATCGGCGACGAAGACGGGCCGGTGGGCCGCGTAGAGGAGGATGGCGTCGACGGTCTCGGGGCCGAGGCCGGCCACGCCCAGCAGCTCCCGGCGCAGCCGGCCGAGCGGCGCCCGGCGCAACCCGTGAAAGCGTCCCCGGAAGCGCGCCAGCAGCCATTCGGTGAACGCGTGCAGCCGCCGGGCCTTCAGACGGTAGGTCCCGGCCGGGCGGATCACCTCGGCCAGCTCGGTCTCCGGCACGGCGGCCAGTCGCGCCGGCGACAGCAGGCCGCGCGCGCGCAGCGCGACGACCGCGCGGGCGGCGTTCGTCCAGGCGGTGTGCTGCGTGAGGATCGCGCCCGCAGCGATCTCGAAGGCGGAGCGCCCGGGCCACCAGTGCTGCGGCCCATGGCGGCGCAGCAGGTCGCGGTACAGGTGCAGCAGCCGCGCCTTGACGGGATCGTGCGGTGGTCCGGGAATCGTCCGGCGCACGCGCAGCACGAGTGGAGCTGATCGCGTGCTGGGCGTCATCCTCCTGCTCCAGGCGCTCACGCTCGCGGTGAGCGGGCCGGCGACATCACCCGAATACCTGCCGCTGCGGGTGGCCGAGGCTGAAGGCTACTTCGCCCGGGAAGGTCTCGCGGTGACCCTCAAGACGACACGCGCGGAGCCCGGCGCCGCCGAGGCGCTCGCCCAGGGCCAGGCGGACCTGGCAGCGACGTCGCTGGAGGCGATCCTGCGCTTCGGCCCGCGGCTGACCAGCCAGTCGCCGCGGCTCGTGCTCGGTCTCACCGCCGCGCCGCCGGTCGTCCTGCTCGTCGCCGACGCGCACAAGACGATCATACGGTCCATCGACGACCTGCCCGGCACGCGCGTGGGCGTCAGCACGCCGGGCGCGCCGGAGCAGGCGTGGTTCGCCTGGCTTCTCGCGCGGGCGGGACTCAGCGTGGCGCAGATGTGGATGGTGAGCCACGGCGAGCGCGGCGTCGTCCAGGCCGTGGAGACGGGCGACGTGCACGCGGCGCTCGTCCCCGACCCGGCTGCCTCCCGGTTGATCTCCACCGGCCAGGCACATCCGCTCATCGACCTCCGCTCGCCGGCCGCCGTCCGTCAGGCGGTGGGCGTCCCCACCGTGAATGCGGCCGTCTTCATGCGCGCCGACCGCCGGCCGCGCGTGCGCGACCTGACCGCCTTCGCGCGCGCCGTGCTGGCCGCGCAACGTCGCATGGTCGACGGCGACGGCAAGGGGCTGGCCCGCAAGCTGCCGCGCACGGTCACCATCATGCCGGAGGCCTTCGAGGCCAGGCTGGCCGCCGCTCGCCAGATGTACCTCAAGGACGGTCTCGTGAGCGTGGAGCAGGTCCGGGAGACGCTGATCCTGATCCGGGCGCATCTGCCACTGCCCGTCACGGCGCGGGTGCCGCGGCCGGAGGACCTGGTTCACCTGGAGCCGACTCGCCGCGCCGTCAGTTCGTCGCCGGCGCGCTGACGGCCAGCCCGAAGTCCCGTAGCAGCGCAGCCGTCGCCGCCAGCGGCAAGCCGACGACGTTGCTCCGCGAGCCCTCGAGCCCCGCCACCAGCGCGCCGCCCAGGCCCTGGATCGCATAGGCGCCCGCCTTGTCGAGCGGCTCGTCGGTGGCGACATAGTCGGCGATCTCCGCCTCCGAGTAGGCGCGCATCGTCACGCGACTGGTGACGGTGCGAAGGGCCGTCGCACCAGTCGCCGCGTCCATCACGGCCACGCCGGTCATGACCTCGTGGGTCCGACCGCGCAGCCGCCGCAGCATGGCGGCGGCGTCCGCGCGATCCGATGGCTTGCCGAGCGGCTCGCCATCCACGACGACGACCGTGTCCGCGCCAAGCACGAGCCCGCTCCGCCGGCGCCCGGCGACGGCGCGGGCCTTTCGCAGCGCGAGCGCCGCCACCGCGTCGGCGAGCGGACCGGGATCCAGCGTCTCGTCAACGTGGCTGGACTCGATCGTGAAGTCCACGCCGAGCGTCCTCAGCAATTCGCGACGGCGCGGCGAGGCGGACGCGACGACGAGGTGGGGCGTGTCGTTCAGAGACGGCGCAGGGCGAATGCCGCGATCACGATCCCGAGGACACCGACCACGTTGACCTTGAACACGAGGCCGAAGGTCAGCGCCAGGAAGCGGAGGTCGAGCGTCGCGGGGCTGGTGAGGCCGATCGACGGCCCCTTGGTGAAGAACTCGCGCAGCGATCCCGAGGTCAGGCCGCCAAGCAGCTCGCCGAGCAGCGAGCCCATGACGAGCCCGGCGACGACCACCAGGATGACGACGCCGACGCCGCGCGAACTCGCCACCAGGCGGCTAGGTGACGATCAGCGGATTGGCGTCCGTGACGACGCGCGTCTGGGCGTCGACGGCGGTGCGGATGTGGCGCGGCAGGCTGTAGACGTGCTGATGCGTCAGGCCGTCCCAGTACTCGAGCCGCGTGCCGGGCAGCCGCTCCGCAATGATCTTGTCGACCACCGCCGGCGACTGGATGCGCGGATCGACTTTCTTGGTCGCCGTGATGAAGCCCCACGGCGTGCCGAAGCAGGACATGAAGATCTGGTAGCCGGCCACGACGGGGAAGACCTCGCGCAACGTCCGGTGGATGCAGGTATAGAACTCGAGCTCGCCGAGCTTGGTCATCCCGGCCTGGAGCGTCATGGCGCCGCCCGGCGTCAGCCGGTCGCGGACCAGCGTGTAGAATTCCTTCGTGAACAGCATGCACGCCGGCCCGGCCTCCAGCGGCTCCACGAGGTCGACGCTGATGAAGTCGAAGCGCTCGCTGCTTTTCTCCAGGTAGCCGCGCGCGTCCTCCGTCCGGACCTCGGTGCGCGGGTCATCGAAGGCGCCCTGGTGCATCTCGGGCAGGTGCTGCTTGCAGAGCTCCACGACCTCGGCGTCGATGTCCACCATGACCGCGCGCCGCATGCTGGGATACCGGAGCATCTCGCGCAGGGTGGCGCCTTCCCCCCCGCCGATCACCAGCCCGGACTCCGGCCGGCTCTCCGTGGCCAGGAGGCCCGGGTGGACGAGCCCTTCGTGGTAGATGAAGTCCTCTGCCTGGGACGACTGGATCCGGCCATCCAGCACGAGCAGCTTGCCGTAGGCGAAGGTATCCATGATCTCGGCGTGCTGATACTTCGTCCGGGCCTCCACGATGGTGCGGCGGATGGCGTGGGTGTGACCCTCGATGCTCGTGGTGGGCTCGAAGAACCACTTATAGTACTGCTGGTTGATCAACTGACGGCGACCGACGCCTTGTTCACGATCGGCGCCGAGGCGTTCAGGAACATGCCGCGCTGGACGTCGACGACCGAGGTGCGCTCGGCGGCGAACTGCTCGACCAGGTAGTTGGCGGCCACCTCCGGGTTCAGCACGTCGCCGCACGAGAAGATGTCGACGGCGGCGTAGCGGTACTCCGGCCAGGTGTGGATGGACAGGTGGGACTCGGCAATCACGACGACCCCGCTGATGCCGAACGGGTTGAACTCGTGGAATACCACATCGACGATCGTGGCTTGCGCCCGTCTCGCCGCCTCGACCAGGGCGCTCTTCACGGCTTCGAGGTTGGTGATCGCGTCAGGGTCGCAATCGAACAACTCCAGAAGCAGGTGACGTCCCAGTGCGTTCAATCCGATGACCCTCCTTTGTCCGTCCCGTCCATCTACCGCACCTCTCCTGCGACGAGCCGTCTCGCCGCCGCTTCGCGACGAAAATTGTTTTCGCCGCAAGTAAAAACTAATTGACTGTAGGGTCCGTTCGGAACCATTGCAAGAAAAAAACACGCCCGCCGACCGATTTTTCGCCGCTCGCCTCCGTGGTCGCGCGCCGCTGTCGCCGCCCAGACGGAGCGGAGGGCGGAGCGGCAGCTGGCGGCGCTGCGCGACCGTGCCTCAGGGCGTCGTTGTGTCGCTCGCGATGGAAGCGGGCGAGGTCAGTGGGACGGCGTGGTCGCGCGGCGCCGCCCGCTCCCTCGCCGACCGCCGCGGAGTAGTTTTCTCTTGCATTGGCCGCACGCGCCGGTAAATTGGCAACAGAATTTGTTGTCCCGTGTCGCGCGGGATTCGATTGGAGGCGAGAACCTCACGGTGTCGAGGAGGAGCGAATGACGGGGAAGGTCACGATGGCGGCGGTGACGGCGGGCCACGCGGAAGGCGGCACCACCCTCAATGCCTTCGACAACGCACTTCTCGCAGCAGGCATCGGCAACATCAACCTCATCAAGGTCTCCAGCATCCTGCCTCCTGAAGTGCCCGTGATCGAGCTCCCGAAGATCAAGCCCGGGGCCATCGTTCCCACCGCGTACGCGGCCATGACGAGCGAGACGCCCGGCGAGACGGTGGCCGCCGCCGTCGGCTACGCCGTGCCCGACGACCCCGCCAAGAACGGTGTGATCATGGAGTTCCACGGCGTCGCCTCCAAGGCCGAAGCCGAGCGGCAGATCAACGCCATGCTCGACGAGGCCTTCCAGGTCCGCGGCGAGATGATCAAGGAGCGGCGCGTGGTCGCGGTCGAGCACACCACCCTCCGCATCGGCTGCGCGCTGGCGGCCATCACGCTGCTGGCGGACGAGGATCTCGTCTAGCGGCGCCTCGCGCCCGCGCAGGCATGCGACCGGTCTCACCCCGCTTCATCGCCTGTTACGACCGCGCGCTGGCCGACGCCCGAATCGTCATCTACGGGATTCCATTCGAGGGCCGCGTCAACCTCCGCAAGGGGGCGGATAGCGGCCCGCTCGATCTCCGGCGGGCGTCCGACTCCATCGAGACCTACTCGCCCTTCCTCGACCGGGACCTGGACGACCTCCGGCTGGCCGATATCGGTGACTGCGAGCTGCCCGACGGCGCAGCGCCCCGCGAGCAGCTCGACGCGGCGCGCGACGAAATCCGCAGCTGGTGGAAGCCCGGGCTCATTCCCTACATGCTCGGCGGCGACCACACGGCCACGGTGCCCGTCATCGAGGCGCTCGCGCCCGCGTTCGAGGAGCTCCGCGTCCTGCAGCTCGACGCCCATCCCGACCTCCGCGAGGAGTTCCTCGGCGAGCGCTACAACTACGCCTCCGCGATGGCACGGGTCATGGACACCGTGTCGGCCGACCGTGTCTACCAGGTGGGCATCCGGACCGGCGCCCGGGAGGAGTACGCGCGCCAGCGCCCGCGCTTCTTCCCCGCCTTCGCCGTCCACCCGGTGGAGGCTGTGCGCGCGATTCTCCCGGAGCTGCGTCGTCACCCGCTTTACGTGACGATCGACGTCGACGTGCTCGACCCTTCGGAGGCGCCGGGAACGGGCTCGCCCGAGCCCGGCGGGCTGCGCGTGGGGGAGCTCATCGAGATCGTCCGGATGCTCGGGGAGTGCGACGTGATCGGCGGCGATCTCGTGGAGGTTGCCCACGCGTGGGATCCGAGCGGGCGCACCGGCATTGCCGCCGCCTGGGTGATCCGCGAGTCGCTCCTCACCTGGTGGGGCGACCGCCCGTGACGAGGCGCGGCCGCGAGCGCGAGTACACCGCCCCCCGCCTCTACGAGATCGCCTTCGACATGAATCGCAAGGGCGAGGTGGACTTCCTGGTCCACTGCTTCAAGCGGTTCGCGCGGCGTCCCGTGCGCCGCGTCCTCGACATCGCGTGCGGCACCGGTCCCCATCTGATCCGCCTGGCGGAGCGCGGCTATCAGATGTCGGGCCTCGATCTCTCGGCCAAGAACATCGAGTTCCTCGGCGAGCGCCTCGCCGCCAAGGGCCACCAGGGCGAGCTGATCGTGGGCGACATGACGGACTTCCGCGTGAAGCACCCCGTGGACGCGGCGATCTGCATGCAGGACTCGCAGGGCCACTTGCTCACCAACGAGCAGCTCGTGTCCCACCTGAAGAGCGTCGCCCGGGCCGTGCGGCCGGGCGGTCTCTACGTCTTCGACCGCTACATGGTCTCCTCGTGGACCGATCCCGCGCGACGCTGGTCGTGGTCGCGCCGGCGCGGCAAGGTCATCGTGCGTGCGTCGTTCTCGGCGCTGAACGACGTCGATCCGGTGAGCCAGGTCTTCCGTGAGCACATGGTGCTCGAGGCCATCGAGAACGGCACCCGGCGCGTCTACCGTCAGACGCACCTCTCGCGCATGCTGTTCCCACAAGAGCTGAAGGCGGTGGTCGCGCTCGCCGGCGGCTTCGAGTTCGTACAGTGGTTCTTCGGCTTCAAGCCGCACCAGGTCCTCGAGCGCTCGAAGCACCCGCTGCTGATGGTCGTCGTCCTGCGCCGCGCCCGCTGAGCCTCCTGTAAGCTGCGTCCCGTGGCCACCCTGGCCGTCCTCCGGCTGAAGCGCGGCCACGACCGCGCGCGCGTGCATCCGTGGATCTTCAAGGGCGACGTGGCGGAGGCCACCGGCGCCGAGCCCGGCGACGCGGTGACCGTCGTCGACTCCGGCGGCCGCTTCGTCGGGCGCGGACTCTTCAACCCGCGCCCGGGGCTCTGCTGTCGCATCGTCACCTGGCGGGACGAGCCGCTCGACGACACCCTGTGGCGCGCGCGCATCGCGGGCGCCGTGGCCCGTCGCGAGGGCAGAACCGGCGCCACCCGGCTGGTGTGGAGCGAGGCCGACGAGCTGCCGGGCCTGGTGGCCGACCGCTACGGTCCCGTCGTCGTCGTGCAGTGCCTGACGCTCGGCATGGCGCGCCGCCGCGCCGCGCTCGTGGCGGCCTTGCGGGCCGCCGTCGGCGATGTGACGGTCTTCTCCGCCGATGATGCCGCCTCGGCCGCGCTCGAAGGCTTCGTCGGCGCGACGGGATGGATCGATCGTCCCGGTCCGGCCAGCGTGGTTGTCGACGAGGGCGCCGCGCGGCTGCTGGTGCGGCTGGGCGCCGGCCACAAGACCGGCCTCTATCTCGATCAGACCGACAATCGCCTCCGGGTCGGCGCGCTGGCCGCGGGGCGAACCGTGCTCGATGCCTTCGCCTATACCGCGGGCTTCGCCTGCCAGGCGTTGAGCGGCGGCGCCACGCGCGCCGTCTGCATCGAGTCCTCGAAGGAGGCGCTCGCCGGCGCCATCGACAATCTCGCGCTGAATGGCGTGGCGGACCGCGCGGAGGTACGCGACGACAACGCCTTCGACGCCCTGCGGGCGCTCGAGCGTGCGGGCAGGCAGTTCGGGCTCGTGATCCTCGATCCCCCGCCGTTCGCGCGGACGCGCACCGCGCTGCCCGGGGCCCTCCGCGGGTACAAGGAGATCAATCTTCGCGCCGCGCGACTGCTCGGGCCGGGTGGAATCCTGGCGACCTTCTCCTGCTCATACCACGTCAGCGAGACGGTGTTCGAGGACACGGTGCGCAGCGCCGCCGGCGACGCCGGCGTGCGGCTGCGCCTGCTCGGCGCCCTTGGACCGAGCGCCGACCACCCGGCGCTCCTCACCGTGCCGGAGACGCGGTATCTGAAGGGCCTGCTGCTGCAAGCCAGCGCCGGCGCCTGGCCGATGGTACGCTGATCTCGCGGTCAGCCGCCGGCGCATCCGCGCTCGCAGGTCCTCACCCGGGCCATCCAGGGCGCCGAGGGCGGCGCCGGCCCAACCGTGTCACCGATCGGTTTGCGACGCCGCATCCACTGGGGGCACGAGGTCGACATCGCGCCTGTCGGCGAGATCCGGGCCCATGGCGTCTGCTTCAGGATCTGGGCCAAAGAGTCGGAGCAGCTGCGAAAGATCGCGTAGCTACCACGGCCGTGTCTCGCCGTGCGCGAGCAGCCATACACGGTCCTCGGGCAGATCCTGGGCGCGCGCCGCGGCGATGAGGCGGCTTGGCGGCTCGTCGATCGGCTCCTCGGCAAGGTCGAAGGTGCCCCAGTGCATGGCCACGAAGGTTCGCGCCCGGACGTCCGCGAAGATCCGCAGCGCGTCCTCCGGCGTCGTGTGCGTGAGCGCCATCACCGACGGCGGCTCGTAGGCCGCGATGGAGACGAGAGCCAGATCGAACGGTCCCAGGCGTTCGCCGATGCGGTGGAAGCCATCGTAGTACCCCGTGTCGCCGGCAAAGAACAGGCGCCGCGCGCCGCCCGCGATCGCCCAGCCCGCCCACAACCGCCGGTTCATGTCGAACGGCGTGCGCGCTGACCAGTGCTGCACCGGCGTCGCGGTGATGGTGACGCCCTCGACCCATGTGCTGTCCCACCAGTCGAGTTCCTGCGCGTCCGGAATGCCGATCGACGCGAACCACGCCGTCAGGCCGAGCGGCACGATGAAGCGCGGCCGGTGCGCCGCCGCCAGACGCTGGACGGTGGACCGGTCGAGGTGATCGTAGTGGTCGTGCGAGATGACGACGGCATGGATCGGCGGCAGGTCCTCGAACGCGACGCCGGGCGGATTCAAGCGCCGCGGCCCCGCGAACGCGACCGGGCTCGCGCGGTCGGAGAACTGCGGATCGGTGAGGATGTTCACACCCTCGAGCTGCACCAGCCACGTGGCATGGCCGATCCACGTGATCGTCGCCGCCTGCCGGTTGGCGCGGAGGCCACGGCCGTCGTTGGCGACGCGCGGGACGGACGGCACGGGCGCGCTGCCGACGAGGGAGGCCCAGAGCCGGCGGAATCGGAACGCCTGCACCGCCCAGAAGTCTGGCCGCGTGAACGTGGGATTCTCGTTGGCGAAGCCGCGCGCCCGATGGTGTGCGGGCGCGTTCGGCAGCCGGCCGCCCACGCCGATGCAGCCGGGCACGGTGAGACAGACGGCGAGCGTGAGCGCGACCATCGCGACCGGACGACCGCTCAGTGCTGTTCCCCGGTCGGCAGCTCCATGACGAAGGCCGCGCCGCCCTCCGGTCGGTTCTCGGCGTACAGCCGGCCCCCATGCTGGCCCACGATGCCGTAGGACACCGAGAGCCCGAGGCCGCTGCCCTCGCCCGGCGGCTTGGTGGTGAAGAACGGATCGAAGATGCGCGGCAGCACCTCCGGCGGGATGCCGGGCCCGTTGTCGACGACCTCGATGACGACGCGGTCGGCGCGCGGGCGCACGCGCACCATCAGCACGCGATCGCCGGGCTGCCGCAGCAGCGCGTGGCGCGCGTTCTGCACGAGGTTCAGCAGCACCTGCTGAATCTTGTTCTCGTCCGCCCACACGGGGGGGCACGGCGTGAACTCGGTGACCACGCGGATCTTGTCGCAGTCGAGCTGGTAGCGCTTGAGCGTCACCACACGCTCGACCTGGTCGGAGATCGCGCAGGGCCGCCGCTCCGGCGGATAGTGGCGCGCGAACAGCAACAGGTTCTGCACGATCCGGGCGGCCCGTGAGGCCTCGTCGGCTATCATCTCCACGCGCTCGCGCACGGGCAGCGGCACATCGCTGCGCCCGAGCAGGAGCTGGGCCTGACCGAGGATCGTCGTGAGCGGATTGTTGATCTCGTGGGCGACGCCCGACGCGAGCTCGCCGACGGCGGAAAGCTTCTCGGCGTGGACGAGCTCGGAGTAGAGGCGCGCGTTGTCGAGCGCGATGCCGATCTGGTGGGCGGTCGCCTCGAGCAGCGCGACTTCCTCGTCGTCGAACGGATCGCGCGTCTGCCGCCCGAGCGAGAGCATGCCGAGCAGCCGACCGCGCGCGAGGATCGGCACCGACACGAAGCCGTGGATATGGTCGCGCCGCACGGCGTCCTCCGCGCTCGGCAGGACATCCGGCGAGCCCTGCACGTCCGTCACCGTCACCGCCTTGCGGGCGGCGGCGGCGCTGCCGATCAGGCCATGCCCGACCGGAAGCATGCGGTTCACCTCGCGCAGCCGCGGGGAGAGGCCGCGCTGTCCACGCAGCTCGAGCGTGGTGCCGTCCGCGGAAAGCAGGTGGAGACTGGCGATCTCGTGGCCGGTGACGTGCGTCAACGCTTCGAGCGCCGTGCCGAGCACGGCCTCGACGTCGAGCGTCCGGCTCACCGTCTCGGCGACGGTGTAGAGGATCTTGAGGTGGGGCTCCATGGCCGCCGGCTCAGGTAGCCGGCAGCGCCCGGCGGGCGGCGCCGGTGATCAGCGCTGCCGCCGCTTCATCCTCGACACGGAGGTCGGATGCCTCCATGTCGGGATTTTATCAGGCGGCCTGCCGGCCGACCCAATCGTAGACGACGCCGAGCGCGGCATCGAGCTTGCTCGCATCCGGGGCGCCCGCCTGGGCGAGATCCGGCCGCCCGCCGCCGCGCCCGCCCGCGGTCTGCGCGACTTCCTGGATCAGCTTGCCCGCGGGGAAGCGCTTCGTCAGATCCTTGGTGACGGCGCCCACGAGCGCGACCTTGCCGTCGACGACGCTGCCCAGGCACACGACGCCCGAGCCGAGTCGGTCCCGCAGGGTGTCAGCGAGCGCGCGCAGCCCGTCGGCATCGAGCCCGTCCACGCGCGCGGCTACGACGGCGACGCCATTCACCTGGCGGGCGCCGGCCACGAGGTCGTCGGCTTTCGAGCGCGCGAGCTTCGTCTCCATCTCCGCGAGCTGACGCTCGAGGGTCTTCTGCTCGTCCAGCAGCTTGCGCAGCCGCTGCGGGGCGTCCTCGGGCGAGATCTTGAGGATGTCGGCGATCTCCTTGAGCACCCGCTCGCGGCGCGCCACCGTCTCGACGGCGGCCGTGCCGGCGACCGCCGCGATGCGCCGCACACCGGCCGCCACCGCGCCCTCCTCGGCCACCTTGAAGAAGCCGATCTGTCCGGTGGTGTCCAGGTGCGTGCCGCCACACAGCTCGGTGGAGAAGTCGCCGATCTTGATCACCCGGACGCGTTCGCCGTACTTCTCCCCGAACAGCGCCATGGCGCCCGCCTGCAGCGCTGCCTGCAGGTCCATCTCGGCGTGGGTGACCGGAGTGTTCGCCTGCACCTGCTCGTTGACGAGCTCCTCGATCTGCTCGACCTCGCGCTCCTTGACGGCGCCGCCGTGCGAGAAATCGAAGCGCAGATGATCGGGCGCCACCAGCGACCCCGCCTGGCTGACGTGGGTGCCGAGGACCGTCCGCAGCGCCGCGTGCAGCAGGTGCGTGCCGGTGTGGTGCTGGCGTAGTCCCTGCCGGCGGGGCGAGTCCACCGTTACCGCGACGTCCTCAGTCTCCCGGAAGCCACCCTGCCGCACCTTCACGCGATGGACGATCAGCTTCGAGCCGCGGTAGTAGGTGTCGACGATCTCGCCCTGTCCGCTGCGCCCGACCAGCGTGCCGGTGTCGCCGATCTGCCCGCCCGACTCGGCGTAGCCGGGCGTGCGGTCGAGGATCACCTCCACCTCGTCGCCGGCGACGGCCTCACGCACGCGCCGGCCGCCGGCGATCAGCGCCAGCAGCGTCGCCGGCGTCGTGAGCGTGTCGTAGCCGACGAACTGCTGCGGCCGCGCCAGCGCGCGCTGCACCTGCTGATAGAGCGCGACCGTCTCGGAGGCTTCACTGTCCACGCCGAACGTCGCCTTCGCGCGCGCGCGCTCGCGCTGCGCCTCCATCTCGAGATTCCACGTCGTCTCGGTCTCCTCGGTGACCCGCCAGCCCTGATCGCCGAGAATCTCCTCGGCGAGATCGCGCGGGAAGCCGTACGTGTCGTACAGCGTGAACAGGAATCGCCCGTCGATCGGCCGACCCGCCCCGGTGCCCTGCGCGGCCGCGTACTCCTCGATGCGCCGCATGCCATTGTCGAGCGTCTTGGCAAACTGCTCCTCTTCCTGGCGCACGACGTCGACGATGCGGTCACGCTCACGCGCGATCTCCGGATACGCGCCAGCCATGAGCTCGCCGACCCACTCCACGCCGCGCCAGAGGAACGGCTCGGCGAGCCCGAGCTTGCGCCCGTGGCGCATGGCACGGCGCATGATCCGCCGCAGCACGTAGCCGCGCCATTCGTTTCCCGGCAGCACGCCGTCCGCGATGAGAAACGTCGTGGCGCGCGCGTGGTCGGCGATGACCTGCATCGAGACGTCCGTCTCGCGCTCGGCGCCAGAGCGCTTGCCGGCCAAGCGAGCGACGTGCGCGATCAGCGGCGCGAACAGATCAGTCTCGTACGACGACCGCTTGCCCTGCAGAACGGCCGCGATGCGCTCGAGCCCCATCCCGGTATCGATGGACGGCCGGGGCAGCGGCGTCAGCCTGCCGCTCGCATCGCGGTTGAACTGCATGAACACCAGATTCCAGATTTCCAGCCAGCGATCGCACTCGCACGCCGGCCCGAGACAGGTGCGTCCCGCCGCCGCTTCGGCGCAGGGCAGATCGTCGCCCTGGTGGAAGTGGACCTCTGAGCACGGGCCGCAAGGTCCCGTGTCGCCCATCGCCCAGAAGTTGTCCTCTTCGCCCAGCCGGAGGATCCGGTCATCGCGCAGGCCGGCGACGGACTTCCACAACCCGAACGCTTCGTCGTCGTCCCGGTAGACGGTCGCCTTCAGCCGCCGCGGGTCGAGGCCGAAGTCCTTGGTCAGAAGCTCCCACGCGAAACGGACGGCGTCGGCCTTGAAGTAGTCGCCGAAGGAGAAGTTGCCGAGCATCTCGAAGAACGTGTGGTGGCGCGCGGTGCGCCCGACGTTTTCGAGGTCGTTGTGCTTGCCACCTGCACGCACGCACTTCTGGCAGGTGGTGGCGCGGACGTAGTCGCGCCGTTCCTCCCCGAGGAAAACGCCCTTGAACTGCACCATCCCCGCATTGGTGAAGAGCAGCGTCTGATCGCCGACGGGCACGAGGGGCGACGACGTCACGCGCGTGTGCCCGTTCCGCTCGAAATACTTGAGAAAAGCCTCGCGAATGTCGGCGCCGGTCATAGGAGGTCATTGTACACGCTCGCCCCGCCCCACCAGCGCGGGCGGCTCAGCCGTCGCCGTCCGCGCCGGTCACCTCGCGCACGACGCGCATCACCACGGAGCCGCTGAACCCGCGCCGGAGCAGATAGTCGCGCAGCCGCGACGGCAGTCGCTCGGCGCGGCCACGACGTAGCGCGGGCAGCCGTCGGCGCGCCACGTCGCGCGCGCGTCCGAGCGCCTCGTCGGCATCGAGGCCGCCGAGCGCCGCGTCGATGACCGGCGCAGCCACGCCGCGTGCCCGCAACTCGGCTCGCAGACGCGCGGCACCGTAGCCGCGCGAGGCGCGGGTGGTGACCCAGTGCCGTGCGTAGCCGGCGTCGTCGACGTAACCCCGCGCAGCAAGGTCGGCCACGACCTCGCTCGCCACATCCGGCGGAGCGCCGCGACGGCGGAGCCGCGTCGTGAGCTCCGCGCGCGTCCACGCGCGCCGGGAGAGCAGGTCGCCCGCCGCGAGGCGGGCGGCCTTGACGTCCAGAACCTTGCGGGACGCTACGATTTCAGCGGCGCCGGCGCCCTGAGCCCGAGCGTCTCGCGGATCTTGTTCTCGAGCTCGAACAGCGCGGCCTGGTTCTCCTGCAGCCATTTCTTGGCGTTCTCACGGCCCTGCCCGATGCGCTCGTTCTTGTACGTGTACCAGGTACCTGACTTTTCGATGATGTTCTGCTCGACGCCGGCGTCGAGGATCGTGCCCGCCTTGGAGATACCCTCACCGTAGATGACGTCGAACTCCGCCTCGCGGAACGGCGGCGCCAGCTTGTTCTTCACGACCTTCACCTTGGTGCGCACGCCGACCGACTCGGTACCGACTTTGATGGCGTCCTGGCGCCGGATGTCGAGCCGCACGGACGCATAGAACTTCAGCGCGCGCCCGCCGGTGGTGGTTTCCGGCGATCCAAACATTACGCCTATCTTTTCACGGATTTGGTTGATGAAGATCACCACCACGCCGGAGCGAGAGATGGCGGCGGTGAGCTTGCGGAGAGCTTGGGACATGAGGCGCGCCTGCAGACCGGGTAGCGAGTCGCCCATGTCGCCGTCGAGCTCGGCGCGCGGCACGAGCGCAGCGACGGAGTCGACCACGATGACGTCCACGGCATTGGAGCGCACGAGCGTCTCGGCGATCTCGAGCGCCTGCTCCCCCGTGTCAGGCTGGGAGATGAGCAGCTCGTCGGTGTTGACACCGAGCTTCTTGGCGTAGATCGGATCGAGCGCGTGCTCGGCGTCGATGAAGGCGGCGATACCGCCCAGGCGCTGGGCCTCGGCCACGATATGAAGCGCGAGCGTCGTCTTGCCGGACGACTCCGGCCCGTAGATCTCGACGATGCGGCCGCGCGGAACCCCGCCCACGCCGAGCGCGACGTCGAGCGACAGGGCGCCGGTGGGAATGACCGCGATCTCCTCGAGGGGGCCCCCGGCGCCGAGGCGCATGACGGAGCCCTTGCCGAACTGCCTCTCGATCTGCGAGATGGCCAGCTCCAGCGCCTGCCGCCGATCGCTCTTCACTTCCGCCATGCGCGCGCTCCTTTGTGGGGGCCCGGTCGTTTTCGTTGAATCACTGGCAGCATTCTAGGAGCCCCAACCGGTGGCGTCAATGTCCGATACGAGACACAGTCCTTAGCGGCTACACGTCTCGACGGACGGCGTAGCCCCGGCGCTCCATGCAGCGATTGAGGGCCTCGGCGTCGTAACGGCCCGACGGCCAGATCGAGAACCGCGAGGGGCGAAACGCCTGCTTCTTGCACTGGGCCAGATCGCGATCGAGCTGGGCGGGGGTCGTCCCGCGCTTGTCATAGGTGAAGGTCGGCCCCGCGCACGCGGCCAGGCTCAGCGCGCCGAGGATCAGCGCAAGCTGACAACGGCGACGGCGGCGAGCACCAGACAGAACGCCACGGCCTCGTTCCAGCGCGGGGCCTCGCCGAGCCAGAGCCATGCAAAGCCGACGAAGACCACGAGCGTGATCACCTCCTGGGCGATCTTCAGCTGTGCGGCCGTGAAGCGGCCGTACCCCCAGCGATTGGCGGGAACCTGCAGGCAGTACTCGGCCAGCGCGATCGCCCACGAGGCGAGGATCGCCAGCCACAGCGGCGCCGTCCTGAAGCGCAGGTGGCCGTACCAGGCAGCCGTCATGAAGATATTCGACGCAAAGAGCAGCGCGATCGTCGTCACGAGGCGAGGGGCTCCTTTCCCGTCGGCTCATCGGCCGAGCCGTGCGAGCTGGCCGGCCAGGCGGTCGAGCTCGGCTTCGGTGTTGAAGTAGTGGACGGAGGCGCGAACCAACTCGTGCAGGCCCCGCGCCCGCATGTCGAGCAGCGTCCCGCGCGCAGGCGAGACGTGGACGTTGATCGAGGCCGCGCGGAGCGTCGTCGTGACCGTCGCCGCGGACAGGCCGCGGACGGCGAACGACACGATGCCCCCGCGCACGATGCCGAGGTCATGCACGGTGACGCCGGGCAGCGCGGCCAGCCGCGCGCGCAGCGCCTCACCGAGGGCGTGGACCCGCGCCCAGATGCGGTCGAGACCGAGGGCGAGCGCATAGTCCACGGCGGCGCCGAAGCCGAGTCGCGCCGCGTAGTTGGCTTCCCACACCTCGAAGCGCCTGGCGTCGCGGCGGAGCACGTAGCGATCGGGCGCGACCCATTCGGCGGCGTGCCCCTCCATCAGCGGCGGCTCGAGCCGCTCGATCCACTCGCGAGTGACCCACAGGAAGCCCGTGCCGCGCGGCCCGCGCAGGTACTTGCGCGACGTTCCGGCCAGCGCGTGACAGCCGAGGCGCCGTACGTCGACGGGCAGCTGGCCCACCGTCTGGGTAGCGTCGAGCAGGAAGAAGACGCCGGCCTCGCGCGCGACCTCGCCCACGGCTTCCGCCGGCTGCACGAGGCCCCCGTTCGTCGGCGCGTGCGTGAGCGCGATCAGCTTGACGCGCCCGTGGATGCGCTTGCGGAGGGCACCCACGTCGATCTGGCCGGCCGCGTCCGCCGGCACGACCTCGACGACGACGCCGCGCCGGGCAAGATGCAGATAGGTGACGAACATCGAGTGGTACTCGGCGGTGGAGGTCAGGATGACGTCGCCGGCCGTCAGCGGGACAGCGTAGACCGCCATGTCGAACGCGCGCGTGGCGTTCTCGAGCAGGGCGATCTCATCCGGGCCGGCGGCGCCGATGAGACGCGCCACGGAGGCGTACACGGCCTCGATGCGTTGCTGCGCCTCTTCCTGCGCCTCGTAGCCGCCGATCTCGGCCTCGCGCTCCAGGTGGGCGAGGTGCGTGTCGAGCACGGACTGGGGCGGCAGGCTGGCGCCCGCGTTGTTGAAGTGCGCGACGCGCGCGCACCCGGGCGTCTCGGCGCGCACACGCGCGACCTCGTCAGCGGTCCAGCCTCCGATCACTCCGTCATTCTACCGGTGACCCCGCCCCCGCCAGCACAACGCCGGCGAGCTCCGTGTAGCGGGCGCCGTGCGGATGCAGCTCGCTCCGCATCAACGACACGCGCGACACGGTCAGGCGTCCGCAGTGCGTGGGCCGGGCGAGCGCGGCGGCGAGCGCCGGATTGCGGCGGCTCTCGCGCACACGACCGAGCGTGACGTGCGCGGCGAACGATCGAGACTCCCGGGCGAAGCCGAGCGCGGCGAGCGCGCCGTCGACCTCCCTCGCCAGCGCCGTCAGTGGGATCGCCGGCTCGAGACCGACCCACAGGACGCGCGGGCGGGACGGCGTAGGGAACGCACCGAGGCCGCGCACGTCGAGCGCGAAGGCCGGCGTGCGCGCGGCCACCGACGCAAGCGCCTCCGCAACGGCGCCCGCCCGTGTCTCCTCGATCTGGCCGAGGAACTTCAGCGTGACGTGGAGGTTGGTTTCGGCCACCCACGCGACGTCGGTCGCGACGTCGCGCAGGCGGCCGATCTCGACGGCGAGACGCACGCGGAGGGCGTCGGGAAGCCCGACCGCGACGAAGGCGCGGAGCCCGGCTATCGAGACGTTTCCAGGAGACGGATCAGCCGGCCGATCGCCTCTCGGCGCGCCGCGTCGGGCTCGAGCGCCTGGGCGGCGCTCAGATCTTGTAGCGCGCCCGCGTGGTCACCGTCGAGCTCACGGCTGATCGCCCGGCTCGTCAGCGCGCGCGCATCGATCGCCGCCGGCGACGCGGCCGGCTCTGCGGCCGCCACGTTGGGGAACGGCGCGCCGGCCGGCGTCGAGGGCAGGGGCGGCGTGCCGGGTCGTACGCCGAGCGGGGGCGCCGGTGCGATCGTCGCGGCCGTCGTCGGCTGTCCCACCGGCGCGGGAACCGGGACGGTCGGGCCGGCGGCGGCGACGTCGAGGCCGGTGCTGCGGCGCATCGACGACTTGACGTACGGGTCGCCCTCGAGCTGCACGGCTGCCTGCCAGTCGCGGCGGGCTGCGGCGGGCTGCCCGGCGAGCGCATACGCGGTACCGCGGTTGAAGATCGCGCGCGCGTAGCTCGGCATCAGGGCGATCGCGCGATCGAAATCCCGGATGGCGTCGGCGTACTGGCCGGCCGCCACCAGCGCGTCACCGCGGTTGAAGTAGAGCTCGGCATCGCGGGGCGAGAGCTCGATGGCCTGATTGTAGTCACGGATGGCGCCGTCGAGATCACCGAGGCGCACGCGGGCGACCGCGCGATTGTTCCAGGCGGCCGCCGAGCGCGGCTGCAGTCGGATGTCGTCGGTGAAGGCGTCGGCTGCCGCCAGGTAATTACCCGATTCGTAGAACGTTCGCCCCCGCTCTCCGCGCGATGCGCCGGTGACGCAGGCGGCCAGCGTGAGGCCCGTGAGCGCGAGCGCGGCGATCGACACGAAAGTTCGTTTCATGGTCGTACGCCTCCCAGGTTCCGACGAAGCAAATCGAGTGCCGTCTGCGCCGACTGCCACTTCACGCTCACGCGATCGCCGGCGAACCGGAATCGTCGCGACGTCACCTTCCCCGCAACCGCCACGCCGAAGAACACCGTGCCGACGGGTTTCTGCGCCGTCCCGCCGTCGGGCCCGGCGATCCCCGTCACCGCCAGCCCGCACGCGCTGCCCGACCGCTCGCAGATGCCACGCGCCATCGCCTCCGCACACGGGGCGCTGACGGCGCCGTGCGTGCGCAGGATGTCGTCGGGCACGCCGAGCAGCTCCTGCTTGGCGCGATTGGAGTACACGACGACGCCGCGCTCGAAGTACGCCGACGAGCCGGCGACGTTGGTCAGGCGATGACCGAGCAGACCGCCGGTGCAGGACTCCGCCACGGAGAGCGTCAGTCCGCGTGCCACGAGCAGTCGCCCCACGACCTGCTCGAGCGTATCGGCGTCGCGCCCGTAGCAATCCTCGCCCAGAGCCGCCGCGACTCGCGGCTCCACGCGCGCCAGCGCCGCGCTCGCCTCCTCGGCGCTCGCGCCGCGCGCGCGCAGTCGCACCCACACTTCACCGTCGGCGGGCACGGTCGCCACGCTGACGTCGCCGTCGGTGTGACCGAGCCACTCCGCCAGCCGCTCCTCGATGTCGTCGAGGCCGGCGCCAACCGTCCGCAGCGTCCGCGTCACTACCGGACGCGCCCCGGCCACCACGCGGGCGAAGTCGACCAGCGCTTCCGCGACCGCGGGCGACGGCTCGCCCGGAGGAACGACGACGAAGGCCACGCGTCCGCCCTCGAGCGCCCACACCGGATCGCCAACCTCGGTTGGCCAGACGCTGGCGCCCTGCGGAAGCAGGGCCAGCCGCTCGGCCCGCCGCGGCAGCGGGCGGTCTCGCCGCCGGTGGGCCTCCTGCAGCGCGGCCAGCATGCGCTCGTGCAAAACGAGCCGCGTGCCGCTGACCCGTGCGATCACGCGCCGCACCACGTCGCCGGCAGAGCCGCCCGGCCCCGCCACCACCACGGCCAGGCCGTCGGCGGCGAGCGCCTGTTCCAGCGCCGCCTCGTCGTCGTCGACCAGCACGCGACCGGCGACCGGCACGCCGGCGGCGACCAGCACGGCGTGCACGGGGGCGGTGGCGTCGCTGCCCGCGCCGGCACCCACGGCGGCCAGCCGCACCGCGCTCACGGCCAGCCCACGAGCGCGCGCGCTGCCACGAGGAGCAGCAGCGCGTAGACGCCGGCCACGACGTCGTCGAGCATCACGCCGACGCCGCCGGTCAGACGCTGGAGCGCGTTGGCCGGATACGGCTTGACGATGTCGAAGACGCGGAACAACAGGAAGCCCGTGAGCAGCACGGCGGGCGTGAGGGGCAGCACGAGGACCGACAGCGCCATGCCGGCCACCTCGTCGATCACGATTGCCCCCGGATCCTTGCCACCGAGCGAGCGCTCCGCGTCGTGCGACGCCCACGTTCCGATCACGATGACGGCGAGGACGAGAACGATGAGCACGGCGCGCGAGGGGGTCAGGAGTCCGAGCGCCAGCGCGGTGATCGCGCTGGCGACGGTGCCCGGGGCGAAGGGCGCATGACCAACGCCGCCGAGAGTGGCGATCAGCAGCGCAACACGTTGGACGGCGGTGCCGGGCGCGTTATCGAGGCGCGCCACGGCTCCGCCGGAGCGTGCCGAGCGACGGGGGGATGTGGGGGGCCACTTCGGGGCCCCCGACGTCAGAAACGGCAACGAGCTCGTGGCCTTCGACCTCGGCGATGCGCACGCGCGCGAAGCGTCCCGGCGTGCCGGCGTCGCGGCCGCGCAGGTAGACGACGCCGTCGATCTCGGGGGCCTGGCCGGCCGTGCGTCCCTCCCAGGCGAACGCCGGGTCCTCGCTGGGTCCGTCCACGAGCACGTCCACGACGGCGCCTGCGAGCTTGGCGTTGGCCTGCCACGAGATCGCGTCCTGGCGATCCTGCACGATGGCGGCGCGCTCGGCGGCGGTCTCCGGATCGACCTGGCCGGCGAAGGCGGGGGACGGCGTGCCCGCCTCTGGCGAGTACGTGAACACGCCCAGCCGGTCGAAGCGCACGTCCTCCACGAAGGCGAGGAGGTTGTCGAACGCCTCCGGCGTCTCGCCCGGAAAGCCGACCAGGACCGTCGTCCGGATGGTCACGCCCGGGATCGCGTCGCGGAATGCGGCCACCACGTCCCTCATGCGCCGCGCGGTGACGCCGCGGCGCATCGCGCGCAAGACGGCGTCGTCGCCGTGCTGCACCGGCATGTCGACGTACGGCACGATGCGCGCGCGCGACCACTTGTCGAGGAGCCGGTCGTTCACGTGCGCGGGATGCAGGTACATCGGCCTGATCCACGGCATCCGCGTGTCCTCGCCGAGCGCCAGCACGAGATCGCCGATGTCGCCGTGGCCGGAGCGGTCACGGCCATACGCGAGCGTGTCCTGCGACACGAGGATCGCCTCCTGCACGCCGCGCGCGGCCAGTCCCTGCACCTCGGCGACGATGTCGCCGAGCGGGCGGCTGCGGTGCCGCCCGCGAAACTGCGGGATCGCACAGAACGTACAGGCCATGTCGCAGCCCTCGGCGATCTTCACGTACGCATACGGCACGCGGCTCGTCAGCAGCCGCGGTGCCGTGGCGTCGTAGAGGTAGCCGGGCGGCGCGGCGGTGGCCCAGTCGTGGCGGTTGGCGGCCTGACCGACGAGGTCGACGATGCGCTCGAGGCTCGAGGTGCCGAGGATGCCGTCGACTTCCGGCATCTCGTGGAGGATCTCGGCGCCGTAGCGCTGGGTCAGACAGCCGGTCACGATGAGGGCGCGGCACGCTCCGCGCTGCTTCAGCTTCGCCAGCTCGAGGATGGTGGTGATCGACTCCTCGCGCGCGCGATCGATGAACGCGCAAGTGTTGACGATCACGCACTCGGCCTCCTCGGCCCGCTCGGTGATCGGATGGCCGGCGGCGGCCAGGCGCCCCAGCATGAGCTCGGAGTCGACCTGGTTCTTCGGACACCCGAGCGTGGTGAGATGGACCTTCACGCGCGAGCTCAGCTGCTGCGGTAGTTGTCGAACTGCAGCGCGATCCCGAGATCCTTGTCGCGCAGGAGCGCGATGATCTTCTGGAGATCGTCGCGCGCCTTGCCCGCCACGCGCACCTTGTCCTCGTTGATCGACGCCTGGACCTTGAGCTTCGTGTCCTTGATCAGCCGCACGATCTCCTTGGCCTTGTCGATCGGGATGCCCTGCTGGAGCGAGATCTTCTGCCGGAGCTGGTTGCCGGCTGCCTGCTCGACGGTCCCGTAAGTCAGGCCCTTCAGCGGGATGCCGCGCTTGTGGAGCTTCGACTGCAAGATGTCGGTCACCGCCTTGAGCTTCATCTCGTCGGCGGCCAGGAGCGTGATGTCGGTCTTCTCCAGCTTGATCTCGTTCCTGGTCCCCTTGAGGTCGTAGCGCGTCTCGATCTCGCGCCGCGCCTGATCGAGCGCGTTGGTGACCTCTTGCATGTCGATCTTGCAGACGATATCGAACGAATTCTCGGCGGCCATGACGCTATAGACTACCACCGCTGCGGCCGGGCGCGACTAGCGCAGCGGGACGGTCGCGGTGCCCTTCGGTGGCGTGAAGACGAAGAGCTTGTCGGGCAGTCCGCTGTTGACCATGAGCTTGGTGAAGGTCATGGTCACCGTGTTGTCGAACTGGTCGTACACCACGGCCTTGCGGACGTCGTAGCTCTTGGAATCGAGCGCCAGGACCAGGCGCGCCAGGGTCGGGAGCGGCTGCTTCGGCGTGAGATCGAGCACGACGTTGCCGTCGGCGTCCTTGGGCTGGGCCGGGTTGAGGAAGCGGACGTTGAAGTGCTGACGCAGCTTCCCGAGACCGCTCAAGAAGCTGCCTGCCGGCCCGGACAGCGCCTCGGGGGCGGCGCCCGTGTTGACCTGGTCGAGCTGCGGCGTGTAGATCCAGATCGTCTTGCCGTCGGACACGATCTCCTGCTTGGTCGGCTCGGCGTACTCCCAGCGCAGCTTGCCACCCTTCTTCAGATAGACGACGCCCTTGGCGTCGATCGTCTGGTTCAGGCTCTTGTTGAGCGCGGACTGGACGAACTCGCCCTTGAGGTCCGTCATCTTGCCGTACGCCGTCTCGACGCCGCGGATGACCTCGTCGAGCGTGGGACTCTGCGCGGCGGCCGGAAGGGCCAGCGCGACCAGCAGGGCGAGCGCGAGGGCGATCGTCTTCATGACCTCACTCTACCGGTGGGACGGACGTCGCGACCGTGAAATTCACGGGCCGGTCAACGACCGCCGCGAGACGGCGCAGATACTCGGCGCGCCGCACCGTCACCGCGCCCATCGACGAGAGATGCGCCGAGGGCATCTGCACGTCGAGCAGCGCCACGCCGGCGGCGCGGCACTGCTGCACGAGCGCGACCAGCGCGATCTTGGAGGCGTCGCTGGCACGATGGAACATCGACTCCGCGGCGAACAGGGCGCCGACGGTAACGCCATAGAGACCACCGGTCAGCGAGCCGTCGAGCGTCCACACCTCCACGCTGTGCGCCCAGCCGAGCGCGTGCAGCCGCTCGTAGGCCGCGCGCAGCGGCGGCGTGATCCACGTTTCCTCGACGCCGCGCTCGGCGCACGCGGCGACCACGGCGCCGAAATCCGCGTCGAGCGTCACCCGGAACCGATGCTGGCGCAGCGTCTGTCGGAGCCGCCGCGAGACGTGCAGACCATCGAGCGGGAGCACCGCCCGCGGATCGGGCGACCACCACAGCAGGTCGATGCCCTCCGCAGGCCATGGGAAGATCCCGCGTCGATAGGCCGCGACGAGAGTCGAGGGCTCGAGGTCGCCGCCGCTGGCCACGAGCCCGGTGGCGTCGGCGCGACGCGGATCGGGAAAGCGGAACCGGCAGGCGGTGACGGGCGCCGGATTGCGCATGCGCGCCGCGACGATCTGGAGCAGCGGAGGCGTCACCTGTCGACCCGCGAGCGCGGCAATGGCCGCGAATGCGAAATCTAGGACCGGGCAGTTCGCGCTGTCAAGCGAGCGTGAGCGCCCCGTGGGCGGCGGCGGTGGCGAGCGCGCGTCCGAAGGCCGCGGCCACTGTCTCCTGAAGCTCACACCAGCGCGCTTCCTCGGTCGCCACGGGGCCGTCGATCAGGGCGAGCAGCGCCGCGAACGGCGTGACCGCGCGCGCCCACGCCCGCGCCTCGCGGTCGAGGTCGAACGGCACGGCGTCCGTGATGGTGTCCCGGAGCGCCCGCGCCTTGTCCTGGCACGCGGCGAGCGGCGGGAACGCCGGCTGGTCGCGATGCACGATCGCCGGCACGCGATTCAGCACGGTGAACACGCGGCCCCGTGCGACATCGACGTGACGGCGGCGCTCGGCGACGTCGGCTGCGCGAGCCAGGGCGTCCATGAGCGGGGCCAGGTCGCGAAGCGAGGTGATCTCGCGCGATCGCACACGCGGCAACAGCTCGAGCGACGCGGCCGCGTCGAGCACGGCCGCCCGCACGGCCTGGAATTCGTGCGCGGCGTCCTGCGCCTCTCGCAGCAGCGCCGCGGGAGGCAGCGCGCCGGTGCTGCGGATCGCGTCCGCCGCCTGCTCCAGACGCGTGCCGAGCGCGGCCAACCGCGCGTGCGTGACCGCAAACCGGCGTCGCAGCGCCTCGAGCTGGCCGACGGGCGTCACGCTCACTCGGTCGCCTCCGATGTGCGGGTTGGTCCCATGGGGCGCCTGCTCACGGATGCAAGCGCGGCACCACGGCCCGCCGAGTCCCGAAAGGTGTGCCCGGCCGGCGAGTTAGCGCCAGCCTCGCCGGCCGCGGCCCGCGGCGCGCGGATGATTCCTTACCTCGGGCGGCGGCGACGCCGGACAGGAAGACGCCACGGCGGGCGACCATCACCGCGTGACGGCGATCTCGGACACGATGATCCGGTAGTCCGCGCGCGGCTTCAGGGTGACGCGCTTGCTCACGCCGTAGATGACGACCTCCTGGAAGAGCTCCACGAACGGCTTCTCGTCGTGGATGATGCGCGTCGCCTCCGTGTAGAGCTCCCTGCGCTTCCGGGCATCGAGCGTGTAGCGCGCCTGCTCCATCACATCGTGGAACCGCTGCCCGGGTTGGCTGCCGATCCAGTACTTCCCCGAGAAGCCGTTGGGATGCATGATGCGCCACAGCACGCCGTCGGCGTCGAGGAGGGTCGACTGCGGATTGGCGAGCAGCATCCCGTTCGGCGGCGTCGCGCGCTCGTTGAGCATTTTCTGCCGCTGCGCCATCTCCATCATCTCGACCTTCGCGCGGATGCCGGCCTTCGACCACATGTCGGCGATCGCCTCCAGCAGCTGCTTGTCGTTCACCATCGTGCCGCTGCCGGCGTACATCGTGACGTCGATCCCGTTGGGGTAGCCGGCCTCCGTCAAGAGCTTCTTCGCGCGCCCGGGATCGTAGGGATAGGGCTTCAGCGCGGGGTTGAAGCCGAAGTCCGTGTCCGCGAGGCCGCCGCTGAACGGCTTGCCCTGGCCGGCGAAGAGGTTCTTGACGATGGAGTTGATGTCCATCGCATAGTGCAGCGCCTGCCGCACGCGCTTGTCCGAGAGCGGCGGCTGTGTGGCATTGGGCTGCAGCGCGACGTAGCGCGAGGACGGCACGGTCACGGTCCGGACAATCTTCATCTGGTCCGGCGGGACGTTCGTGATGACGTCCACCTCGTTGCGCTGGAGCGCGGACAGCCGCGCGAAGTCGTCAGGGATCGGCTTCCACACCACGCGGGCGATGCCCGGCGCCTTGCCCTCCCAGCCCCACCACTCCTTGTTGGCCTCCATGACCAGGCGGTCGTCCTTGACCCACTCCACGAAGCGATAGGCCCCGCTCCCGATCGGCTTGCGCGCGAGCTCCTTCACGCCGTCGTCGGTCGCGAAGCGCGCCGGATAGATCTGCGAGCCCATCTGCGCCATGCGCACCGGCAGCAGCGGATCGGGCTTCTTGGTCACGACGCGGAGCGTCGTCGGGCTCGCGATCCGGACGGACTCGATCGTCGCGAACCCCGCCTGCACCACGGTCTTGCCGGGCGTGAGGTTGCGCTCGAGCGTGGCCTTGATGTCCTCGGCGGTGAGCGGCGTGCCGTCGTGGAACGTCACGCCCGGACGCAGCGTGAACTCCCACGTCGTCTCGTTGACGTTCTTCCACGCCGTGGCCAGGCCCGGCACGAGCTTCAGGCTCGCGTCCCAGCGCGTGAGCGTGTCGTACAGGTTCACGAAGTAGTTCACGGTCAGGACCTGGGTGGAGCGCCCCGGATCCATCGTCGTGGCGTCGGCGGGCTGCGAGATGGTCAGGGTGACGCCGGACTGCGCGCGCGCCGACACGGCGCCGCACAGCACGAGCACGACCGCAAGCGCGAAGCGCAGGGTTCGCATGACACCTCCTGTGTAGGCTCCGAAGATACGACGATGACAACGATGAAAGCCACGGCTTTGCCAGGGCGCTCCGAACGCCAGGGGTAGTCTTATGAGCCACGCGGATCGAGCCAGTCGCGCAGTCCGTCGCCCAGCAGGTTGATGGCGAGGACGACGAGCATGATGGCGATGCCCGGAAACGCCGCCGTCCACCACGCCTGCCGGACGTACGCGGCCGCATCGCGCAGATCCGACCCCCACGACGGCGTCGGCGGCTGCACGCCGAGGCCGAGAAAGCTGAGCGTCGACTCGAGGATGATGATGCGGCCCACGTCGAAGGTCGCGAGCACGATGATCGTCGGTAGCAGCTCGGGCACGAGGTGGCGCACGAGGATGCGCGGCGTCCCCGCCCCGAGCGCCAGCGCCGCCTGCACGAAGTCGCGCTCGCGAAGGCTCAGCACGAGGCCGCGCACGATTCGCGCGTGGCCAACCCAGGCGCCGATGGCCAGCACCACGATCAGCACCGGAATGGAAGGGCCCGCCACCGCGACCACGGCGATCGCGAGGAGCACGAAGGGAAAGGCGAGCTGGACGTCGATCAGCTTGGTGAGCACCGTGTCGACAGTACGGCGGTAGAAGCCGGCCACCAGGCCCACCGCGGAGCCGACCACGGCGCCGATGAGGGTGGCCGCCAGCGCGATGAGCAGCGAGACGCGCGCGCCCCACACGAGCCGGCTCAGCACGTCGCGCCCGAGCAGATCGGTGCCGAGCAGGCGGTCGGCGGTCCCGGCGTCCTGCCAGACCGGTGGCCGCAGCCGCAGCGCGAGATTTCCCGAGATCGGCGAGTGCGGCGCGATCCACGGCGCCAGGACGGCGACCAGCACGGCCGCGAGCACCGGAACGGCGGGGGCGACCACGGTCCACGGGATCGCCCGGCGCCGCGCGGGCACGGTCGCCGGGAGCGCGAGTGCCTTACTCACGACGGATGCGCGGGTCGAGGACGCCATAGAGCAGATCGACCACGAGATTGATGCCGACGAACGTGAGCGCGAGCACGAAGACGCCGGCCTGCACGACCGGATAATCGCGGACGAACACGGACTGGACGGCCAGGCGGCCGACGCCCGGCCAGGCGAAGATCGTCTCCGTCACCACGGCGCCGCCGAGCAGCGTGCCGAACTGGAGCCCGATCAGCGTGACCACCGGGACGGCCGCGTTCTTCAGCGTGTGGCCGAGCACGACGCTCCACTCGGAGAGTCCCTTGGCCCGCGCCGTCGTCACGAACTGCTGGCCGAAGACCTCGAGCATGCTCGTGCGCGTGAGCCGCGCCAGGGATGCGGCGAAGTGTGTGCCGAGCGTGATCGCGGGCAGGACGAGACGCTCGAGCCCGCCGCGACCCGAGGTCGGCAGCCACGCGAGCTCCACCGACACGATGAGGATGAGCATGATTCCCATCCAGAAATAGGGCGTGGCCTGCCCCACCACGGCAAACGCCATCGCGGCCACATCGATAACGCGGCCGCGGTACACGGCGGCCAGCACACCGAGCGGCAGCGCCAGCGCCACCGCGAGCAGGAGCGCGGCCCCGGCCAGCTCGAGGGTCGCCGGCAGGCGCTCGAGCACGAGCGGCAGCGCCGGCTGCTGATGGCGGAACGACGTCCCGAAGTCGCCGCTGAGCGCGCCGGCGAGGAACTGGATGTACTGCAGCCACAGGGGGCGATCGAGTCCGAGCTGCCGGCGCAGCGCGACCAGCTCGTCCACGGAGGCGTCGCCCGGCAGCATGGTGGCCGCGGGGTCGCCGGAGAGGCGCAAAGCCGCGAAGACGAGCGTGACGACGCCGAAGGCGACGAAGGCGGTGTGGAAAACCTTGCGAAAAACGTAGCCCACCATCTATGAAGGTCCAAGGGGACTTTACAATGCCAGGGGCCATCCGGGGACATGCGCTCGCCATGGCACTCGTGCTGGCCGCCGCCGGGGCCGCCGGCGCCAAGCCGGCCCGCGAGGCGACCGACGCGTGGGCGTTTCGCAAGTCGGTCAGCGTCCCGGCGCTGTCGCAGGCGAGCTTCGTGGAGGTGCGCCTGGACGCCGACGTTCTGCGTGATGCGACGCCGACGCTGTCCGATCTGCGCCTGCGTGACGATACGGGCGGCGATATCCCTTACGCCGTGCGGCGCCGGGAGCAAATCGGCGCCAGCGTGATGCGGGAGAGCCCCATGCTGAACCTCGTCACCACCCCCGAGGGGGTCGTCCGGTTCGTCCTCGACGCCGGTCCCGACCGGAGGCCCCACGGTCGCGTGCGCTTCATCATCCGCGACCAGGCACGGAACTTCCGCGTGCCGGTGCGCGTCGAGCTGGCCGACGACGGCCGCGCGTGGCGGCTCGTGCGCGAAGCGGGATTCATCTATCGCGTCGAGGGCGAGACGAAGACGGCCGATCTCTCCGTGCCATATCCGCTCTCGACCGCCCGCTGGCTTCGACTGACCATCGGCCCCGAGAAGGGCCAGGCCCTGCCGCTCGCGGGCGCCGCCATCGTGGTCGGCGACACCGCGCGCGAGGAGCATCGCGTTCCCGCCGCGCTCGTGGAGCGCGACGCGGAGTCGATGCGACGCACCACGCGCGTCGTGCTCGATCTCCGCTCACGACGCCCGGCCGATCGGGTCGAGCTCGACCTCGGCGAGCGCGCGTTCCAGCGCGTCGTGCTCGTCGAGGCTGGCGATGACCGCAAGACGTGGCGCTCGGTCGGCAGCGGCGCCATCAGCGCCGTCGACGTGGCCGGCATCCGCGAGCGGCTCTCGAGCGTGCGATTTCCGGAAACCTCCGCGCGCTTTCTGCGGCTGACGATCCAGAATCTCGACGAGCCGCCGCTCACGGTCACCGGCGCGCGGGTGTTCGTGGCGAAGCGCGCCCTCGTCTTCGAGGCGACGCCCGGCCGCACGTATGTGCTCGACTACGGGAACCCCGCCGCCGTGGCGCCGCGCGAGGACCCCCGCGTGCCGCTGCGGCGTGAGCCGTTGCCGACGGCCACGCTCGGCGCCACCCGGCCGGTCCCGGCGCCCCCGTCAGCGCCGTGGGCCGTGTCCCAGCTGTTCGCGACGTGGGCGACGACGGCCATGGCGGGCCTCGCCCTCGGCTCGCTCGGCTGGCGCATGGCCCGAGGGCTCCGCACCGCCGACTGACGGATCGCTGTGGTACGGTACCCGCGATGCTGAACGCGTCGAGGGTGCTCCTGCTCGCCGTCGCCCTCGCCGCCGTCGCGGAGGGAGCGGACACCATGAAGCTGAGCCTCGGCACCGCCACGCCCGGCGGTGGGTTTCCCGCTTACGCCGACGCCGTCATCACCGCCCTTCGCGAGGTCGACTCGGCGCTGACCGTCGAGCCGCGCAACACCAAGGGCAGCACCGAGAACGTGCCGCTGCTCGAGAAGGGCGAGCTCGACCTCGCCCTCGTCCAGGGCGAGGTCGCCTACGAGGCGCTGCAGGGCGTCGGCCGCGCGCCGTCCGCCATCCGCATCGTCGCCGCGATGTATTCCACACCCGGCATGTTCGTGGTCCGCGCGGACACACCGGCGCGGACGATCGACGATCTGCGCGGCAAGCCAGTGGCGTTCGGCGCGCGCGGCTCCGGTCTGGTCCTCCTCGCGCGCTACATCCTCGACGGCCTCGGGCTCGACATGGAGCGCGACTTCCAGGGCGTCTACCTCGAGCGCGCGGGCGACGGGCCCGTCATGGTGCAGGACGGCCGCGTGGCCGCGCTCTGGGGCGGCGGCATCGGCTGGCCGGGCTTCACCGCCGTCGCCAAGAGCCCGGCCGGCGCGCGCTTCATCGTGCCGGACGCCGACGGCCTCCGTCTCATCCAGGCGCGCCACGCGTTTCTCAAGCCGCTCATGGTGCCGGCGGGCTCGTATCCCGGTCAGGACGCGCCCATCGCCTCGCTCGGGTCGTGGTCCTTCATCATGGCCCGTCCGGAACTCCCGGACGATGCGGGTTACCGCGTGGCGCGCGCCCTGCACCGCGCCGAACGCGGCATCGCGCAGCGACTTCCGCAGGGCCGCGAGACGACGGCGGCGAACACCGCGGCCGCGGCGCCGCGCGCCGAGCTACTGCACCCCGGCGTCCAGCGCTATCTGCGCGAGGCCGGGCTTCTCCACTGACCATACATATATGAATGGGCGCGCCGGAGTGGGACGGAGGTCCGGATGACGGGCTACCTCATCACCAACGTGCGAATCTTCGACGGCAGCGGCCGCGAGCCGTTTGCCGGCGCCGTGCGCGTCGAGGGCAATCGCATCACCGCCGTTGCGCCGGTCACGACGACCGCCCCGCCGCAGAACGGCAGCCTCGTCATCGACGGGGGCGGCGGCACGTTGATGCCCGGCCTCATCGAATCGCACGCGCACCTGGGATTTGCCGACATCATGTCCCACGAGCTGACGCGGCTGCCCCCCGAGGAGCACATGCTGGTCACGGTGCGCAACGCCAGGCTCATGCTCGACTGCGGGTACACGAGCGCGTTCTCCGCGGCGTCACCGAAGCCACGCCTCGACGTGGTCCTCAAGCGCGAGATCGAAGCCGGCCGCGTGCCGGGCCCGCGCCTGCTCGCGAATGGCCCCGAGATCACCGTCACCGGCGGCCTCGGTGACTCGAACCTGCTCCACCTCCCCTACCACGAGACGCCGACGTTCTGCTGGGTCGCCGATGGCCCGGACGCGATGCGCCGAGTGTGTCGCCTGCTGGCGCGGGAAGGTGTCGACAATCTCAAGCTCAATCTGTCCGGCGATCTCGGCACGTCGAGCTTTCCGTCGGATCGGACTCCGATGACCGACGCCGAGGTCTCGGCGGCCATGGAAGTGGCGCGCGCGGCCGAGCTGCGTGTCGCCGCTCATTGCCGGAGCAACGACTCGGTCCGCATGGCCCTCCGGCACGGCATCGACGTCATCTACCACGCGAACTGGTCGGACGAGCGGACACTCGACGCGCTGGAGGCTGCGCGCGATCGCGTGTTCGTCGGTCCCGCGCTCGGCATCACGTGCAACCTGGCGCAGGCCGGCGGCCAATGGGGCGTGACCGCCGAGCGGTCGGCGATGTTCCAGCGGGAGCTGGAGGTGTCGATCGACGTGCTGACCCGGATGCGCAAGCGCGGCATCCGCGTCCTGCCCGGCGGCGACTACGGCTTTCCGTACACGCCGCATGGCACCTACGCGCGCGACCTCTGGATCTTCGTGAAGGTGCTCGGCTTCTCCGCGACGGAGACCCTGGTGGCCGCCACCCGCCTGGGTGGCGAGCTCATGGGGCAGCCGGGTGAGCTCGGCGTCATCAAGGCCGGCGCGCGCGCCGACCTGCTCCTCGTCGACGGCGATCCGCTGGCCGACATCGCGATCCTTCAAGACCGCCGCGCGCTGCGGATGATCATGCAGGACGGCGCCCTGCACAAGGCGGTCGCGCCGCGACCGACGGCGCGCTAGCTCTCCAGCTCGCGGTTCAAGCCGAAATCCTCCGGCACGGGCGGGCCCCAGCGATAGAGCGCGTCCTCCGGCGCAAAATCGCGCGGCTCCCATGCGCACGTCTCCGGGATGTGATCGATGTCGTGGAAATACTCCGCCCACGAGCCCCACGGATCGCGCACGTAGTAGAAGAAGTTCGAGCCGATCACGTGACGACCGAGCCCCCAGCCGGGCGGGATGCCGGCGTCCGCCGCGCGCTGCGCCCCCATCGCGATCTCGTCCACGCTGCCGACCTCGAACGAGCCGTGATGGAACCCGGGCCCGGCAGACGCGAGCAGCGCGAGGTTGTGGTGGTCCGGCGTGCACCGCATGAAGGCGATGATGCTCGAGCACCTGTCCGACAGCTTCAGGCCGAGCACGTTCGTGTAGAAGTCGATCTGCCTGGCGAGATCGGCGGTGAAGAGCAGCACGTGACCGAGCCGGCGCGGCCGCGCGTCGAAGCGATCGGGGCAGCCGCGCGCGCCGACGCGGCTGACGTGCCCGGGTGAGTTGAGCATCAGCGGCCGATCCGCCGGCGGCATCTCACCACGCTCGGGACGGACGTTCACGTCGTTGCCGTCGGGATCGCGCACCCAGACGCCGCCGGCCGGCGCGCCGCGCGGCGGATCGATCTCGCGCACGTTCGCGCGCCGCAATGACTCGCGCGTCGCCTCGTAATCGTCGCCGGGGGCGCCGAAGGCGAGATGGTGCAGGCGCTTCTTCGGTCCGCCGTAGAGCAGCACCGACTCGCGCTTCACCGGCGCCGGACGCAGGTGCACTGCGCCGTCGCGGCCCGGCTCGGTGAGCAGGCCGAATCCTGTATAGAACCGCTCGCCCACCGTCTGATCGGGGACCTCGAGCGCGTAGTGCAGCAGTGCCTTCACCGCCATCGCGGACCTCCCGTGTGCCAGCGAGTGTACCGCACGTTGACAGCCGCCTCCTGCGGCCCCTATCATCGCGCCACTCAAGGAGGACTCGACCATGAACCGTCGCGCATTCCTCGCCACGTCCGCCGCGGCCGCCGCCACCGCCGGCTTCCCGGCGATCCTCAAGGCCCAGTCGAAGGACCCGCTGCGCATCGGCTGTCCGCTGCCGCTCACCGGACCATTCGCCGCACTTGCCGCCGACATGCAGCGCGGCGCCGTGCTGGCGGCCGACGAGCTGAACACCAAGGGCGGCGTCATGGGTCGCAAGGTCGAGGTGCTCTTCCGCGACGACCAGCTGAAGCCGGCCGTCGGCGCCCAGCGCACGAAAGAGCTGATCGAGAACGAGCGCGTGCAGTTCATCGTGGGCGGCCTGGCCGCGCACGTGCAGATGGCCATCAACGAGCAGACGAAGAAGTCGAAGGTGCTCTTCGTCTCGACCAGCCAGTCGGACGAGATCAGCGCCAAGCCCGACACGAGCCCGATCACGTTCCACGAGGCGCTGAACCCGACCATCACGTCGCGCGTCGTCGGCCAGTGGGTCGCCCAGAACCTCGGCAAGAAGTGGTGGATCATCTACGCCGACTACGCGTGGGGCAAGCAGAACAACGCCGTCCTCACCGAGGTGCTGAAGAAGAACGGTGGCACGCTGCTCGGCACCACGCCCTACCCGCTCGGCAGCGCGGAGTTCTCGGCGCACCTGCCGAAGATCCAGGCGGCCAAGCCGGAAGTGCTGATGAACGTGGCGCCCGGCGCCGACAACGTGGCCCTGCACAAGCAGGTCATCTCCTACGGGATGAAGAAGGAGATGAAGATCGCGCAGCCCTTGCACTGGATCTCGTACCTGAAGGAGGGCGGCGCGGAGCTCTATCAGGATGTCTACGGCGGCATCAACTGGTACTGGGAGCTGCAGGAGCAGATCCCGACCGCCAAGAAGTTCGTCGACGCCTCGATGAAGAAGTACGGCCTGCCGCCCGGGGACTACGGCGCGTACTCCTACAGCGGCGTGCTCGAAGTCGCGCGCGGCGTCGAGCTCGCCAAGTCGACCGACGCCGATGCCGTCGCCAACGCGCTCCGCAAGAACCCCATCTACGATCACTTCAAGGGCAAGCAGTGGTGGCGCGCCTGCGACAACAAGTCGTTCCAGGACATGTGGATCGGCCGCGGCCGCGGGCCGGGTCAGACGAAGGGCGACTGGGGCCTGCTGGATCTCGTCGCGAAGGTGTCCGCCAATGAGGAGTACGACCGCACCTGCGCCGAAAAAGGACACGCGTAGCGCACAGTGCCTGACATCTCGCTTGCCGCGCTGACGGCGCAGCTCTTCACGGGGCTCGTGCTCGGCATGATCTTCGTGCTGCTCGCCATCGGTCTGTCCCTGATCTTCGGGCTCATGACCGTGGTGAACTTCTCCCACGGCTCCTTCTACATGCTCGGCGCCTACCTGGGCTTCGCCCTGGTCGGCTACACGAAGAGCTTCTGGTTGGCGCTGGTGGTGGCGCCGCTCCTCGTCGGGCTGCTCGGGCTCGGCGTCGAGCGGTTCCTCATCCGCCCGCTCTACGGGCGCTCCATCGATGACCCGCTCCTGCTGACGTTCGGCCTCTCCGCGGTCATCATCGAGGCGGTCCGCCTCGTCTGGGGCAAGATCGGCCTGTCGCTCGATCCGCCGCGCGCGCTTGGCGGCGCTGTGAACCTCGGCTTCGGGATGTTCCCCACCTATCGCCTCTTCGTGATCGTCGTCACCGCGCTCGTGCTCGTCGGCCTCTGGCTGTTCCTCGAGCGCACCACCGTCGGCCTCGTGATCCGTGGCGGCTCGCGCGATCCGCTGATGGTACGTGCGCTCGGCGTCGACCTCCGCCGTATCTGGCTGCTCGTCTTCGGCATCGGCAGCGCGCTGGCCGGCCTGGCCGGCATCCTCGCCGGCCCGATGCGCAGCGTCTACGCCGAGATGGGCGTCACCACCGTGATCGAGTCGTTCGTGGTGGTGGTGGTGGGCGGCATGGGCAGCCTGCCCGGCGCCATCGTGGCCGGGCTCCTGATCGGCCAGGTGGTGAGCGTCACCACGTTCTTCGCGCCGAAGCTGGCCGAGATCAATGTCTTCCTCGTCATGGCCCTCGTGCTGCTGCTGCGTCCGAGCGGGCTCTTCGGCGAAGCAGGTCTCATGGAATGAAGCGGACGATGGTGCGGGCCCTGGCCGCGCGCCCCGTGCTGACGTTCGCGCTCGTGTTCGCGATCTTCCCGTTCGTGGTTCCGTACAAGGCGCTGGCGACGCAGGTGCTGATCTACGGCCTCTTCGCGCTGGGCTTCAACGTGCTCTACGGCTACACCGGGCTGCTCTCGTTCGGCCACGCCGCCTACTGGGGACTCGGCGCCTACGGCACGGGCATCGCCCTCGCGAAGCTGAAGCTGGCGTCGGTCTGGGGCGCGCTCGGCGCCGGGCTCGTGCTGGCCGGCGTCGGCGGCGTCATCATCGGCTTCTTCTGCCTGCGGCGGCGCGGCATCTATTTCGCGATGCTCTCGCTGGCGTTCGCGCAGCTCCTCTACTTCATCGCCTTCCACATGGCCGATGTCACCGGCGGCGACGACGGCCTGCGCGGTATCCGGCTGCCGCCGATCTCGCTGCCCGGCCTGTCACTGTCGCTCGAGTCGTCGCTTTCGTTCTACTACTTCGCGCTCGTGCTCGTGACCCTCGCGCTGCTGGCGCTCAAGCGCATCCTCGACTCGCCGTTCGGCGCGGTGCTGCAGGCCATCCGCGAGAACAGCGACCGCGCCGTCGCCTGCGGCTACGACATCCGCAAGATCAAGCTGCTCTCGTTCGTCTTCTCGGCGCTCTTCTGCGGACTGGCGGGGGGTCTCGAGGCGCTGCGGCTGGCGGTGGTGCCGGTGGAGTCACTCTACTGGACGACGTCGGGCCAGGTCGTGATCATGACGCTGCTCGGCGGCGCCGGCACGTTCTTCGGCCCCTTCGTGGGCGCGGCCACGTTCCTCGTGCTGGAGGACCGGCTGAGCGTCTTCACCGAGTCGTGGCCGCTCTTCATCGGGTTGATCTTCATGGCCTTCGTGCTGTTCTTGCCCAAAGGAATCTGGGGTACGCTGCTCGCGCGGGTTCGCTGAGCTCTGAACGAAGGAGGATCCATGGCCATCCAGGTGCTCGAGCTTCACCACCACGGGATTCGTGTCGGTCCATCCAAGGACGACGTGGCGAAGGCGCGCAGGTTCTACGGCGACGTGCTCGGTCTCAGCCACGATCCCGGCCGTCCGGAGATTCCGACCATCGACGGCTACTGGATGGACGTCGGCGGCACCGCGCAGATCCACCTGATGGGCGTCGAGGGCCAATCGAAGTTCGCCAAGGGCCCGGGCAAGGATCCGTCACTGCCGCACGTGGCGCTCGCCGTCGCCGACATCCAGGCCGCGCGCAAGGAGCTCGATAGCCTCAACGTGGAGTACTGGGCGGCCGAAAGTGTCGTCGGGCCGCAATCCTTGCAGCTCTTCCTGAAAGACCCCTTCGGCAACATCATCGAGCTGCACCAGATCGACACCTGCCGCTGTGTCACGTCGCGCCGCCCGGCTGTCGGCGCCAGCAAGATGGCGTGAACACCGCGATCGTCCAGACGGCGGCGCGCCTGGCGCGCGAGAAGCTCGCCCCGCGCGCCGCCGAGTACGACCGCGACGCCAAGAACCCGCTCGACAGCTGGCGTGACCTCTGGCGGGACGGGCTGCTGGCGACCGCGATTCCCACCGCGTATGGCGGCCTCGGACTCGACATGCTGTCGTACGTCGCCGTGATCCGCGAGCTCGCGCGTGGCTGCGCGAGCACGGCCATGACCGTCCACATGCATTCCACCGTGATGCGCTTCGTCGACGCCCTCGCCGACGATGCCCAGAAGGCGCGCTACTTCGGCGAGGTGGTGACGCACGGCAAGCTCTTCGGCTCGTGGGGCAGCGAGCCGGCGGTGAGCCTCTCGCGCACGTTCTTCATGGAGACGGCGATCCGCCGCGACGGCGACGGCTGGCAGATCGACGGCGTGAAGCACTTCTGCACGATGGCCCTGGGGGCGTCGTACTACATGGTCTGGTGCGCCATCGACGGCGAGACCGACATGGGCAAGGCGCTGATCCAGGCCGTGGTACCCGCCGACGCGTCCGGCATGTCGACCGACGGCAAGTGGGACACGCTCGGCATGCGCGGGACCTACAGTCCCTCCGTCATCTTCAACGGCGTCCGGGTCGGCGCCGACGCCACCCTCGGCCGTCCCGGCGCCGCAGTGCAGGTCGGCGTCGTGGAGAGCTTCGGCCTCGGCTACGCGGCGGTCTACGTCGGCATCGCCGAAGCCGCGCTCGGCTTCGCCATCGACTATCTGAAGAAGCGCGTCGTCAAGCCCGAGAACATCTCGGTCGCGCAGGATCCGACGGTCCAGCGCCATATCGGCGAGCTCGCCGTGCGCCTGGACGCGGCGCGCCTCGTGCTGGAGCAGGCGGCCGGGGGCTGGGCGGGCGCTGACATGATGGAGCGCGGGATGCTGGCCAATCGCGCGAAGTATCTGGCGAGCGAGGTCGGGCTCGAGGTGACGTCCCGCGTGATCCAGACCGTCGGCGGCCGCGGCGCCTACAAAGAGTTCGTGGCCGAGCGCGCCTTTCGCGACATGCGCACGGCGACGCTCATGCCGCCGACAGTCGACCGGATGCTCGAGACGATCGGCAAGAGCGCGCTCGGGTTAGCGGACGGGATGTTTCGCCTGGGGACGGGACCGCAGGGAGCCTGACCCGGCCGCTTTTTGGTGCGCAGCGGACGATCGCGCTAACGTACGTGCATGGGCACCGTGCTCGCACACCTGATCGCCGGCGTCGCGGTGATCGGACTCGGCCGCTGCCTGCAGTGGCCCGGCTGGAGCATCGCCGCCGCCCTCGCCGCCTGCGCCACTGCGATCCACATCGCGCTGGAGCGCGGCCGGCGGGCCAGCGGCCATCTCGGTGCGGTTGGCGTGGCGCACGATGATCCATTGATGCTGGCCGCGCTCGACGAGGCCCGGCGCACGTGGACCGCATTTCTCCGCCTCCATCGCGAGCATCCCGACACCACGCTCGTGAAGTTCCGGCTTCGCACGGTCACGGGCGATATCGAGAACGTGTGGGGCGACTTGCTCGCGCTCGATGGCGAGCACGCGACAGTCTCTCTGCGCACGCCACCTGTCGGCAAGACCGACGTCCGCGACGCGCGGATGATGGTGCCGGTGGCCGATATCGTCGACTGGCAGGTCATGCTCGCGGACGGCAGCCTGCGTGGCGGCTTCACGCAGCAAGCAACCTTCCGCATCATCGAGCGCGATCGCGGGCGCCTGCCCCCGAAGTTTGCCGAGCAGCTCGCGCGATACCGCGCGCTGGAGGCGCCCGCGTAGATGGGCGCCAGCGATCGGCCGGTCGTGCTGAAGGCCGATCCGGCATACCGCCGGCGCGCGCTGCTGGTGTACGCCCTGGGCGTGCCGCTGGCCCTGGCGCTGTTCGTGCTGTTCAGGCACTGGGGGTTGCCGATGGTCGTCGAGCATCTCCGCCGCTCCGGCGACGAGGCCCTCCGCCTGTTCAAGCTGATCGGCATCGTGTCGATGGCCCTCCCCCTCGGCGCCTGCGTCTACCTGTTTCGCCTCGGCCGTCGCATCCAGATCAGCGAGCAGGTGCCGCTGCCCGGAGCCAAGGTGATCCGCGACACGCCGGTCGTCTCCGGACCGGCCGCACGCCGACTCGGCACGACGATCGTCGTCCTGAGCGTCGTCGCCACGCTGCTCGTCGTGGTCGTCGCCGTGCGCTTCGCGCGGCTGTGATGGCGCGCGAAGACCACCGCCTCTCGCAGCTCGCCACGGAGCGATATCTCAGCCTCGAGACCTATCGCCGAACGGGTCAGGCGGTGCCGACGCCCGTGTGGTTCGTCGTGCACCGCGGAGTCCTCTACGTGTACACGCTGGCGAGCGCCGGCAAGGTCAAGCGGATCCGCGTCAATCCCCGGGTGAGGATCGCGCCATGCGGCGCACGCGGGAGGCTGAAGGGCGCGTGGGTGGACGCGACGGCGCGGATCGTCGACGAGGCGGAGGCGGCGCAGGCCCACGCGCTGCTCGTCGCGAAGTACGGCTGGATGAAGCGCGTGGCCGATCTGTTCCAGAAGCTCAGGCCGAAGCCGCGCGCCGTCATCGCCATCGTCCTCTCCTGAGCGCCCGGCCGAGGCACCGCCCGCCGAAGTGTGGCATGATCGCGCCATGACAATGCTGGAGAAGGCCGAAGCCGCGGAGCGCGCGCTGAGCGAGGAGCTGGACCGGGTCGTCGTGAAGTCCGTCATCTATACGTCGGGCGAGCGGGATCCCCGCCAGCCCGTCCAGCGCCCGCCGGATCAGGGCAAGCTCTACATGATGGGCCACGACCCTCGACTGCCGCGGATGCCGGAGCGGCCGACGCTCTTCGACTTCTTCAAGTACCGCTTCGGGCCGGCCAACCACCTCATGCAGAGCGCGCGGCTGGCGCTGAAGAACGGCGCCGGCGAGAAGGTCGTGATGGCGTGCCTGGTGCACGACATCGCCATCGCCGGCTTCATCCGCGGTGACCACGGCTACTGGGGCGCCCAGCTCGTCGAGCCCTATGTCGACGAGGAGGTGAGCTGGGCCATCCGCTATCACCAGGCCCTGCGGTTCTTCCCCGACCGATCGGTCGGCTACGACTATCCGGCCATGTACGTGAAGCTCTTCGGCGCCGACTATCGGCCCGACGAGTACATCCAGCGCGACTATCGCTACGCGCGCGATCACACGTGGTACATGACGTCGCGGATGATCTGCGTGAACGACCTCTATGCGTTCGATCCGAGCGTGCAGGTCGAGCTGGAGGAGTTCACAGACATCGTCGGCCGCAACTTCCGACAGCCGAAGGAAGGCCTCGGCTTCGATGCGAGCCCGTCGGCCCACATGTGGCGCACGATCATGTGGCCGACGAAGTACCTGTAGCCGCCAGTCGCCCCGCCGCCCTCATCGATCCCATGAAACGCAGCGAGGACCGCATCCTGACCACCCACGTCGGCAGCCTGCCGCGGCCGCCGGCCCTGCGGGACCTGCTCGTCCGCCTCGATCGGGGCGAGACGGTCGACGCCGAGGCCCTCCGCCGGGAAGCCGAGTCCGCTGTCCGCCACGTCGTCGCCCGCCAGCTGCAGGCCGGCATCGACATCGTCAACGACGGCGAGCAGCCCCGCGCAGGCTTCTCCACCTATCCGGCCAAGCGCATGCGTGGGTTCGGCGGCGAGAGCAAGCGGCCGCTGTCACGTGACCTGCTGGAGCATCCCGACTATGCGGCGCGGCTCGCACGGCAGCGCGCCGGCGCCGCGCGCATCGGTGATGCGCCGCAGGCGGTCGCCGAGGTCGCCTACACGGATCTCAGCGAGGCGACGGCGGAGTGCGAGCTGTTTCACCGGGCCGTCGACGCCGGAAAGTACGCCGAGGCGTTCATGACGGCCGCCTCGCCGGGTGTCATCGCCACCATCATGCTGGACGCCTACTATGGCTCGCACGAGCGGTACGTCCGCGCGCTCGCGCGCGAGATGCGCAAGGAGTACGCGCTGATCGTGGCGCGCGGGTTCGTGCTGCAGCTCGACTGTCCCGATCTCGCCATGGAGCGGGCGCGCTTCTTTCAGGAGGCGCCGCTCGAGTCATTCCTGGACTCGGTGGCCCTGCACGTCGACGCGATCAACGAGGCGATCGCGGGGCTGCCCGCCGACCGCATCCGCCTCCATCTTTGCTGGGGGAACTACGACGGTCCCCACACCCACGACGTGCCGCTGGAGCCGCTGCTCCCGATCGTCTACCGCGCGCGCGTCGGCGCACTCTCGCTCCCGCTGGCGAGCCCGCGTCACCAGCACGAGCTGAAGGCGTTCCGGCGCCATCCGCTTCCGCCCGGGATGCTCTTCGTGCCCGGCGTCATCGATTCGACGACGAACGTCGTCGAGCATCCCGAGGTGGTGGGCGATCGCATTGTGGCCGCGGCCGAGGTCATCGGCGACCGCACCCGCGTGCTGGCCGGCGTGGATTGCGGCTTCGGCACCTTCGCGGGCTCGCAACTGGTCGAGGAGAGTATCGTGTGGACGAAGCTCCGCACCCTTCGCGAGGGCGCCGATCTCGCCACCAAGCGACTGTGGAGTTGAGGCCATGCGCACACAGGCAGAGAAGGCCGACGCGTTCCGCGCGCTGCACGAGCGTCCGGGCGCCTTCATCATTCCGAACCCCTGGGACGCCGGCACCGCGCGCCTGCTCGCCTCCCTCGGCTTCGAGGCGCTCGCCACCACGAGCCTGGGCCTGGCCAACACCCTCGGCCGCGTCGATGGGACGAATTCCGTCAGCCGGCGTGAGGTGCTCGAGAACTGCCGTGTGATCGCGGCCGCCACCGATCTGCCGGTCAACGCCGACCTCGAGAACGGCTACGCCGATGCGCCGCGCGAGGCAGCGGAGATGATCCCGCTCGCTGCCGAGGCCGGAATCGTGGGCGGTTCCATCGAGGACGCCACCGGCGACGCCCGCCGGCCAATCTACGACTTCAACCTCGCCGTCGAGCGCGTGCAGGCCGCCGTCGAGGTGGCGCGTGCCCTCCCGTTCCGCTTCGTGCTGACGGCGCGCGCGGAGAATCTGCTGCACGGGCGGATCGATCTCGACGACACCATCAAGCGGCTGCAGGCGTTCGAGAAAGCGGGCGCCGACGTGCTCTATGCGCCGGGCGTCAGGGATCTCGCGCAGATCCGCGCCGTCACGTCGGCGGTGAAGCGACCCGTCAACGTCGTGATGAGCGCCGCCGATCCGTCGCTGACGCTCGCCGAGCTGGCCGACGCCGGCGTGAAGCGCGTGAGCGTGGGCGGCGCGCTGTCGCGCCTGGCGCTGGCGTCATTTCTCGACGGCGCGCGCGAGATGAAGGACAAGGGCACGTTCACGTGGGTCCGCCGGACCGTGCCAAGCACGGAGCTCAAAGCAGTCTTCACGAACTGACGAACTGACGACGCGTCAGATAGGGTCGAGCGGAGGCGGATTCCGCCTCCCTCAGGCCACCCACGGGCGAGATGGACATAGCGCTTCAATACAGAGGAGGCGCCCATGCACCACGGCGTCGTGATGTTTCCCACCGAGTACGCGATCGCTCCGGACGAGCTGGCCCGCGCCCTCGAGGAGCGCGGCTTCGAATCGGTGTGGTTCCCGGAGCACACGCACATTCCCGCCAGCCGGCGCAGCCCATGGCCGGGCGGCGGCGAGCTACCGCGCGAGTACTGGTCGGCCTATGACCCGTTCATCGCGCTCATGGCCGCCGGCACCGCCACGCGGCGGCTGAAGCTCGGCACCGGCATTTGTCTGGTGATCGAGCGGGACCCGATCACCACCGCCAAGGAGGTTGCCACGCTCGATCGTCTCTCCGGCGGCCGCGCACTGTTCGGCGTCGGCGGCGGCTGGAACGCCGAGGAGATGGAGAACCACGGCACCGCGTGGAAGTCGCGCTGGCGCCTGCTCCGCGAGCGTGTGCTGGCGATGAAGGAGATCTGGACGAAGCAGGAAGCCGCGTTCCACGGCGAGTTCGTGAACTTCGACAAGATCTGGGCCGATCCCAAGCCCATCCAGAAGCCCCACCCGCCCATCATCATCGGCGGCGACGGGGCGACGACGTTCGACCGCGTCGTCGAGTTTGGCGACGGCTGGATGCCGATCAATCGGCCGAACAAGAACCCCGTCGAGCGGATCCCGGAGCTGCGCGAGCGCCTTTCGAAGGCCGGGCGCGACCCGAGGTCCGTGCCGGTCTCGCTGTTCTTCGCGCCGCCGAAGAAGCCGGCGCTCGAGCAGCTCGCGACGTCCGGCGTCGAGCGCGCGATCTTCGGCGTGCCGTCGGAGCCGCGCGAGGCCGTGCTACCGCGGCTCGACGCGCTGGCGAAGCTGATCGGCTGAGCCGCGAGCGTCTAGAGCACGGCCTCCGCGATCCGCGCCAGCTGTGATGCCATCTCGGCGTCCGTCTTGACGGCGTTCGGGCGCACCACGACCCGCGCGGCGCCCGCGTCGTGCAGCCGCCTGATGAGGTCGCGGTCGGGCGGCTGACCGTAGACGGAGATCGTCAGCGTTGCCGGATTGCGTCCCGCGTCCTTGGCGAGCCGATCGAGCGTCGCGCGGCGCTCGCCCAGCTCCGCCGGCGTGACCCGGTTCGGCAGCCAGCCGTCGCCCCACGCCACCACCCGCTCGAGGACGTTCCTGGCGGCGCCGCCGAGCAGCACGGGCGGGTGCGGCTTCTGTGCGGGCTTGGGATTCGACCTCACCGGCGGGAAGTCGTAATACGTGCCGTGGAACTCGGCTTCGGGCTTCGTCCACAGCGCCTTCATGGCCAGCACCGACTCGCGCGTCTGGGTCCAGCGGTGCGGGAAGTCGCCGCCGAACATCTCGGTCTCCTCCTTCAGCCAGCCCGCTCCGATGCCGAAGAGAAACCGCCCGCCGCTGAACAGGTCGAGCGTCGAGACTTCCTTGGCGAGGAGCAGCGGGTGACGCTCGGGCACCAAGACGATGCCGGTGGCGAGCTTGATCCGACTCGTCATGCCGGAGGCGCGCGCGAGCGCCACGAACGGATCGACGAAGTGCGCGTACGCCTCGGGAATCACCCCGTCGGCCGAGCCAGGGAACCGGCTGGTCGTCGTTACCGGCATCACGGGATGCTCGGCGCACCAGAAGGACTCGAAGCCGAGCTCCTCCGCCTTCCGGGCCATCGCACCCGGATCCACCCAGTACGCGGGCAACGGGACCGAGACACCGACGTTCATCGCCTCACCCTCCCCAGACGTCGCGCGCGACGTCGACGACGCGCTCGAGCTTGCGCCACTGCTCGTCCTCGGTGAGCGTGTTGCCGTGATGAGTGCTGGCGAACCCGCACTGCGGCGACAGGCACAGTCGCTCGAGCGGGACGCGCTTCGCCGCCTCGTCGATCCGGCGGCGCAGCGCGTCCTTCGACTCGAGCGCGCCCGACTTCGTCGTCACCAGCCCCAGCACCACCGTCTTGTCGCGGGGCAGCAGGCGCAGCGGCTCGAACCCGCCGGCGCGCTCCGTGTCCCACTCCATGAAGTAGGCATCGACGGGAATCCCGAACATCGCCTCCACCACGGCGTCGGCGTACGCGCCCTCGGCGAACCACGCGCTCCGGAAGTTCCCGCGGCACGTGTGCATCGTCACCGTCATGCCGCGCGGCCGGCCCTGGAGCGCCTGGGTGATGGCGTCGGCGTAGATCCGATGCAGCGGGCCGGGATCGTCGCCGGTGACGCGGAAATTGTCGCGCACCTTCGCGTCGCAGAGATAGGCCCAGCTCACGTCGTCGATCTGCAAGTACGTGCACCCGGCGGCGGCGATGTGCGCGATGGCCGTGCGATAGGCGGCCGCGACGTCGGCCCAGAACTGTGCGAGATCCGGATAGACGTCGCGCGCGATCGCACGGCGGCCGCCGCGGAGGTGCAGCATGGCCGGTGACGGAATCGTGAGCTTCGCGGTCGCCGTGCGCGCGACGGATCCGAGGAAGGCGAACGCGTCGGTCATGATCGGCCGCGCGCACCGCACGGGGCCGGTGATGGTGGCCATGGGCGGCACGTCATCCGCCTTGAACGTCATCCCGATCGGCGCCGTCACCCCCACGCCCTCGAGCTGCCGCAGGAAGTCGAGGTGCCAGAAGTCGCGCCGATACTCGCCGTCGGTGGCCACGCGAAGCCCGAGCGCCTCCTGCTTCGCCACCGCCTCGCGGATGCACCGGTCTTCAACCGCGCGAAGCTCCGCCGGCGCGATGCGGCCGGCCTTCGCCGCCGCGCGCGCCTCGTGGAGCGTGGCGGGGCGCAGCAGGCTGCCCACGTGATCCGCGCGGAAGGGCGGCGCCATGATCTGGGGGTCAGTCGAAGATCACGCCGCCGTCGACGTTGAACGACTGGCCGGTGATGTTGCGCGCGCCCGGTGAGGCGAGGAACACGGCCAGCGCGGCGACGTCTTCGGGATCGTTGGGGCGGCCCAGCGGGATGGCGCTGTTGCGACGGCGCTTCATCTCCTCGACCGACACGCCTTCGGTGCGCGCGCGCGTGGCGACGTTGTCCTCGGACAGCGCGGTCACCGTGGTGCCCGGGCACACGGCGTTCACATTGATGTTGTGGCGGGCGAGCTGCTGCGCCGCCGTCCGCGTCAACGAGATCACGCTGCCCTTGCTGGCCGCGTAGATCGCGTTGGAGGTGCCCGCGTAGCCCTTGCCGGAGATGGAGGCGATGTTCACGATGACGCCACGCTTCTGCGGGATCATCTCGCGCGCCACGCGCTGCAGGCAGAAGAACACGCCCTTGGCGTTCACGCGCATGATGCGCTCCCAGTCGGCCTCGGTGAGGTCCATGATGTCCGCGCGCCGGGTGACGCCGGCGTTGTTGACGAGGACGTCGATCCGTCCGAACGTCGCCATCACGCGGTGGACCATCTGATCGATGGCGGCCACCTCGCCGACATCGCTGGCCAGGGGGAGGCTCCGCCGGCCGAGCGCGGAGATCGCATCCGCCGTGTCCTTGGCGGCCCCGGCGTCGATGTCGACCGCCGCCACGTGCGCGCCGGCGCCCGCCAGCGCGAGCGCGATGGCCTTGCCGATACCGTTGCCCGCTCCGGTGACGATGGCGACACGATCCGCAAGCATCTGAGGGTCGGAGGATACCGCACTCGCCCGCATCGCGGTACTCTCTGCGAACGGAGCCACTGACTGCCTCTGTCAGGCCAGCCACGGCGGAAGAGGACGCAGCCCTCCGATACAAAATGAGCACTCTCGGCGTCGTCGTCGATCCTCACGCGCCGCGGCGGCTCGTCATCCGCGCGGTGGCCGATCCCGCGCCCGACCGCGGCGAGGCCATCGTGCGCGTGCGCGCGATCTCCCTGAACCGCGGCGAGGTCCGGCGGGCCGGCATGGCGGCCGCCGGCTGGCGTCCCGGCTGGGACCTGGCCGGCGAGGTGGAGCGCGCCGCCGCCGACGGCAGCGGGCCGCCCGCTGGCACGCGCGTGGTCGGGCTGTTGCCGGAAGGCGCCTGGGCTCAGCGCGTAACGCTTCCGATCCATGCGCTGGCGGCGCTCCCCGAGAAGGTCACGTTCGCGCAGGCGGCGACGTTCCCGGTGGCCGGCCTCACGGCGCTCTATGCGCTCGCGAAGGGCGGGCTCGTGCTCAATCGTCGCGTGCTGGTAACCGGCGCCACCGGCGGCGTCGGCGACTTCGCCGTGCAGCTTGCGCGGCGGGCGGGAGCGCACGTGACGGCGGTCGCCCGCCGCGCCGAGCAGGCGCCGGCACTGCGCCAGCTGGGCGCGCACGAGATCACCGTCGGGGACGACATTCCGCCGTCGCCGAAATACGACGTGATCCTGGACTCCGTCGGCGGCCGCACGCTCGGCACGGCACTGGCCGCGCTCGACCGCGGCGGCACCTGCGTGACCTTCGGCGTCTCCGCCGGCGCCGAGGTGACGTTCGACGCCCGCACGTTCTTCGTGGGCGGCCGCGCCACGCTGTACGGCTTCTATCTCTTCCAGGAGCTCGGGCTCGAGCCGGCGTCGGTCGGGCTCCGGCGGCTGGCCGAGCTCGTCGCCGCCGGCCAGCTCACACCCCATATCAGCATCGAGCGCTCGTGGAAAGACATCGGCGAGGTCGCGCAGGATCTCCTCGATCGCCGCTATCCGGGCAAGGCCGTGCTGGCGGTCGAATGATGAGCGACGTGCTCGTCGCCGGCCTCACCTTCCCCGAAGCGCCGCGCTGGCGCGACGGCAAGCTCTGGTTCTCCGATTTCTATTCGCACCGCGTCCTCACCGTCGACCTCGCGGGCCGGCTCGAGACGGTGGTCGAAGTCCCGCAGCGCCCGTCCGGCCTCGGCTGGCGACCGGACGGCACGCTGCTCGTCGTCTCGATGCTCGATCGTCGGCTGCTCCGCGTGGAGCATGGCAAGACGCACGTGGTCGCTGACCTCTCGGCGCTGGCGTCCGGCCCGTGCAACGACATGGTGGTGGACACGGCAGGGCGCGCCTACGTCGGCAACTTCGGCTTCGATCGCCATCACGGCGAGCCGGAGCGCATGACCTGTCTCGCGCGCGTGGATGCCGACGGTCGGGTAACCCGCGTCGCCGACGACCTGCACTTCCCCAACGGCGCCGTGATCACGCCGGACGGCGGCACGCTCATCGTGGCGGAGACGCTCGCGCATCGCCTCACCGCGTTCGATGTCGCTGCCGACGGTACGCTCGCCAACCGGCGCGTGCACGCCGCACTCGGCGACTGCTTTCCGGACGGCATCTGTCTCGACGCCGAGGGCGCGGTGTGGGTCGCCGACGCGCGCCGGAATCGGGTCGTGCGCGTGCGTGCCGACGGCACCGTCGATCGCACCCTCGTCACCGGACAGAACGGCGCCTACGCGTGCATGCTCGGGGGTCCGGACCGTCGAACGCTGTTCGTGCTCACCAACACGGGCAGCGGACCGGCGATGGCCGAGAAGACCGACGGGCGCATCGAGACCTATCGCGTCGACGTGCCCGGCGCCGGCCTGCCGTGACGCGAGGCTGGTGTCGGGAGCGGGGCGGCGCCGGCCTTACGAGCCGCGCAGGCGCGGATCCAGCGTGTCGCGGAGGGCGTCGCCGAGGAGATTGGTCCCGAACACGGCCAGGCTGATGGCGAGACCCGGCCAGATCACGAGCCACGGCGCCTTCTCGGCGTACTCCGCGGCGGCGATGGAGAGCATGCGCCCCCACGACGGATACGGCTCCGGGATGCCGAGCCCGAGGAACGACAGCGCCGCCTCCACGAGGATGGACGCGCCGAGCTGGGCGGTGATCAGCACGATGAACGGGCCGATCGTGTTGGGCAGGATGTGCCGCAGGGCGACCCGCGGGTGGCGAACACCCAGCGCGCGCGCCGCCTCGACGTAGGCGAGCTCGCGGATGGCGAGCACGCTGGCGCGGATGAGCCGCGCCGCGCGCGGCACGATCGGGATCGAGATGGCGATGATGGCGTTCGGCAGCGAGGGGCCGAGCGCGGCCGCGAGCACGAGGGCGAGGACGAGAATCGGCAGCGCCTGCATGATGTCCATCACGCGCTGGATGAGGAGATCGGTGGTGCCGCCGACGTAGCCGGACACGAGGCCGATGAGCCCGCCCAGGACGGCCCCGAGCAGCGTGGAGGCCAGGCCGATCACGAGCGAGATGCGCGAGCCGTGGACCACGCGGCTGTAGAGGTCGCGCCCGAGGTTGTCGGTGCCGAGCCAGAACTCGGCGCTCGGCGGGACCAGCACGTGCGAGGACGTCCGCACCGGATCGTGGGTCGCGAGGACGTCGGCCAGGATGGCCGTCGTCAGCAGCGCCGCCATGAGGACGATTCCGGCGGCCCCGAGCGGCTGCCGGCGGAGGAAGCGTACGGCCGCGGAGCGGCGAGGCGCCTCGCGGAGCGCCAGGCTCGGCGCCGCCAGCTCGACGGTGTCGACGACGCGGGCCATCACGCTCTCCCGTACTTGATCCGCGGATCGACCCACGCGTACAGCAGATCCACGGCGAGGTTGGCCAGCACCACCACGATGGCGATGAACATCACGAGATTCTGCACCACCGGATAGTCGCGGAACTGGATGGCGTCGACGAGGTAACGGGCGACCCCGGGCAGATTGAACACCGTTTCCGTGACGACGAGGCCGCCGATGAGGAACGCGAACTCGATGCCGATGAGCGTGATGACCGGCAGGCTCGCGTTCTTCAGCGCGTGACGCCAGACGACGAGCGTGCCGCGCTGCCCCTTGGCGCGCGCCGTCCGAATGTAGTCCTCCCGCATGACCTCGAGCATGGCCGAGCGGGTGATGCGCATGATGAGGGCCGACGACCGGTAGCCCACGGCCAGCGCCGGCACGACGAACTGCCACAGGTTCGCCCGGAGGTCGTCGAACGGCGACACGTACGTCACGGACGGCATCCAGCCGAGCGAGCGCACGAACAGCAGGATGATCACCATGCCGAGCCAGAAGGACGGCATCGAGAGCCCGGCCAGCGAGAGCACACGCAGCACGTAGTCGATGGGCCGATTCTGGCGGGCCGCGCTGATGACCCCCGCGGGGACGCCGAGCAGGATGGAGAACAGCAGCGCCAGCCCCGCCAGCTCCAGCGTCACCGGCAGCCGCGGCTTGATGATGGCCCAGGCGCGCATGTCGTACCGATACGACTTGCCGAGATCGCCGTGCAGCAGCTCGCCGACCCAGCGCGCGTACTGCACGGGGATCGGGCGGTCCACGCCGAGCTCGCGCTCGAGCAGCCGCTTGTCGGCCTGGTCCACGTAGCCGGCCGACTCGAAGATGATGTCGACGATGTTGCCGGGCGCCAGGCGCATCAGCGAGAAGATCACCATCGACATCCCGACGAGGGTGACGAGGGCGATCACGAGCCGCTTGGTGACGTATCCGCGCACGGCGCGGTCCCTACTTGTCCAGCCAGACGTCCTGGAAGCGCGTCACGTTGTAGATGGAGTTCTCGTGCTGCGGGTACGCCTTGACGTGGGCCCAGTGCACCGCCCACTGCTTCTGCCAGCCGAGCACCGGCCGCGCGCCCTCCTGCTGCAGCCGACGGTCGATGTCGTTCACGAGCTTGACCCGCGCGGCGCGGTCGAGCGTCTGCGACTGCTGGATCATCAACCGGTCGATCTCCTCGGAGCAATAGCCCGAGAAGTTTCGCTGGGAGCCGCACTTGAAGTTCTCGAAGAAGTTGGCGTCCGGGTCGTCGATACCGATGCCGGTCAGGTTCAGCGCCACTTGAAAATCGAGCCGGGTCATCTTCGGATGCCACACGCCCGTCTCGATCTGCTCGAGGACGGCGTCGATCCCGATCTGGCGAAGCTGGTCCACCATCCAGCTGGCCGGATCCACGTAGATGGCCACCGCGCGCGTGGACACGGTGAGCTTCAGCGGATTGGCCGCGGTGAAGCCGGCGTCGGCGAGGAGCTTGCGCGCCTCGGCCTTCTGCTTCGCCGGATCGCCCATACCCGGAAGCTTGCCGACCTCCGCAGCGGGCAGACCCCAGACGCCGGCCGGCCGCGGCAGCATCGCGCCGCCGAAGGTCGCCGCGCCGAGCATCGGCCCTTCCTTGAAGGCCTTGCGGTCGAGCGCCAGATTCACGGCGCGGCGGACGCGCGCATCCGTCAGCGGCGCCTTCTTGAAGTTCACGAGCACGTTCACGTTGACGTTCGAGTCGGATTCCTGGACGACGAGCTCGGGCTTGCCCTTCTTGGCGGTCTCCGCATTGGCGCGGTTCCAGCCGCTGCCGGCGACGTCGAGCTGGCCTGCCTGGAGCGCGGCGATCTGCGTCGAGCGATCCTTGATGATGATCCACTTGATGCCGTCGAGGTAGGGCCGCCCCTTGACGAAGTAGTCCGGGTTACGGACGAACTCGACGAACTCTCCGGGCCGGTAGTCCTTGAGCTTGTAGGGGCCGGTGCCGACACACTTCGTCTTGAGCTCGGCCAGCGGCACGTGGGCCGGGTACACCGGCGAATAGCCGGAAGCGAGCATCAGCAGCAGAGACGGCTGCGGCCGCTTGAGACGGAAGACGACCGTGTGCGGGTCGGGCGCCTCGATGTGCTCGACATTCTCGTACCAGAGCTTGCGCGGGTTGACGCGCAGCTTGGCCGTCGCGTCCGGCGCGCCGCGCACGGCGTCGAACGTGTACTTCACGTCCTGCGCCGTGAACGGCTTGCCGTCGTGCCACTTCACGTCCCTCCGCAGCAGGAAGACCAGATTGCGGTGACCATCCTGCCACGACCACCGTTCGGCCAGCTCCGGAATGATCGTGCTCTCGCTCTCCTGCTTCTTGCCCGGCTCGAAGTAGATCAGGTTGTTGTAGCAGGCGCTCGCCGGCTGGACGGTGGCGATCGTGGATTCCTCGTGTGGCGACAGGCTCGGCGGCGCCGACAGCGGGTGGATCGTGAGCACCCCGCCCGATTTCGGCGTCTGGGCGGTCACCGGCATCGAGAGCAACGCGACGAGCAGAACGGCGACGGGAGCGAGACGGACGGAGCGACCGAGCGACATGGCCACCTCCGAAGGACGACGGAGACGCTGATGTGCCTCTCGGGCTACCCACGGCCGAGGGCGGCGCAGCGCTCCGATCGGTTGGGGTTCGGCGTCCGGGACTCTGTGGAGCCGGGAGTCTACGTGAGCATCGACACCCGCGCAACTACTCTAGTGCGCGGGCCACATGCACTACACCGCCCGCTGGGCGAGGACGTTGAGGATCGCCGGCCGCCCCTCGCGCACCGCGGCCAGGCCGCGCTTGAGCGCGGCCGGCAGCTCGCCGGGCGTTTCCACACGCTCGCCGTAGCCGTCCACCGTCCGCGCCATCTCCTCGAAGCGCGGCGAGGGGCGCAGCTCGCTCAGCGGGAACGAGCCGCGCGTCTTCGCGACGCCGTCCGGGTGCACGGCCAGCGTGCCAAACTTCACCGCCTCCCATTGCTGGTTGTTGAAGACGACGGTCAGGATCGGCAGCGCGTGCGCGCGCTGCACGAAGAGACACGAGAGCGGCTCGCCGAAGAAGTAGGCGCCGTCGCCGACGCTACAGATGACCGTCGCCTCCGGCTTCGCCAGCTTCACGCCGATCGCCGCGCCGAGGCCGAAGCCGAGGCCGCTCGAATGCGGCGAGGCGACGTAGCTGCCGGGGCGCGTGAGGGCGGCGAAGCGGCGATCGAGCGGATACTCGTTCACCACGACCGTGCTGTCGTCCACGATCTCGCCGATGCAGCGCGACGCCCACGCGAAGCCGATGGTGGAGGCGCTCGCCTGCCGCGCCACTGTCTGCTCCCACTCGGCGTGGCGACGCCGGTGCTCGGCGGTCACCCGCTCGCGGCGCCGCGCGACGGCCGCGCGATCGGCGTGGCGACGCACCGCCTCCGCCAGGAGCGGTAGCGCAACACCCGGCGTGGCGGCGATGGGCACGTCGCACGGATAGCTGCGCATCGGATAGCGCGAGAAGAACGGGTCGACGCCGAGATGGATGATGCGCGCGCCGGGGGCCGGCTTCGCGAGGTGCGGGTACCACGGCACGTCGGCCTCCACCACGAGGATGGCATCGGCATCGGCCAGCGCCGGGTTCGTGGTGCCGGAGGCGTTGTAGCCGAGGTGCAGCTCGTGGCGGTGGGAAGCGTTCAGGTAGATCGGATCGGCCTCCACGATCCCGATGCCGCCCGCCTCCGCGAGATCCACCAGCCCCGCCACCGCCCGCGGATCGATGCCCGCGGCCGAGGCGAGGATCAGCGGAGACTCGGCGGTCGCGAGCAAGCGCGCGGCCTCGTCGATCCGCGCCGGATCCGGAAAACGCTCGCTCCGCGACTGCCGCCGCGGCGGCGAGGTGATCGTCATCGTCCCGGGGCGAGCCGCCAGCACTTCACGCGGCAGCGTCAGATAGACAGGACCGCGTGGCTCGGCGTGCATCAGCTCGAGCGCGCGATCGACGACGGCCTCGAGCTGCACGGGCGTGCGCAGCTCGTAGTCCCACTTCACGTACTCGCGGAGCATGGCCGCCTGATCGAAGCTCTCCTGCGCCCAGTGGATGTGCAGGTCGCGCGAGCCAGGCAGGCCCTCCTCGGTCACCGGCGTGCGCCCGGCCGACATCAAGATCGGCACGTTGGCGCGCGACGCGGTGATGATCGCGGTGGCGGCGTTCCCGGTGCCGACGTTCACGTGGACCATCACCGCGGCCGGGCGTCCGCCCGCGACGTAATAGCCGTGCGCCATCGACACCGCCACGAACTCGTGTGGCACCACGAGCGGCCGCGGCGCGCGCCCGCGCTCGGCGCCGAGGCGCGCGAAGGCCTCCACCAGCGACGCGAAGTCGGTGCCCGCGTTGCCGAGGAAGACGTCGATGCCACGATCCTTCAAGAGCTCGAGGTACGCTTCCGCCGTCGTCTCGGAGTGGAGCGTCCGGGTCTGCATGCCGGGAGTATCGCACGCGCGTCAGCCGTCACGCCGCCGACCGATTGTTGCTATATTCGTCGGAACCCACCGGGGGAAAGGACGGCACATGGCGACGATCACGGGCTCCGAAGTGCTGGCGCAGGCGCTCCGATCGCAGGGAGTGGACACGCTCTTCTACCTGATGGGCGGACCGATGCTCGAGACGGAGGCCGCGTGCATCAAGCTCGGCGTCCGCGCGATCGACACGCGGCACGAGCAGGCGGCGGCGCTGGCCGCCCACGCGTGGACGCGCATCACGCGCCGCCCCGGCGTCTGCATGGGCTGCTCCGGTCCCGGCACCACCAACCTCGTGACCGGCGTCGCCAACGCCTTCACCGACTGCGCGCCGCTCGTTGCCATCGGTGGCTCCAGTCCGCGCGTCTACCTCGGGATGGAAGCCTTCCAGGAGATCGACCAGGTCGCGATCATGAAGCCAATCACGAAGCGGGCGGAGCGCATCTATGACGCGCGCCGGATCCCGGACGTGGTCGCCACCGCCTTCCGCGAGGCGACGGCGGGCCGACCGGGCCCCGTCTATCTCGACCTTCCGGGCGACGTGCTCGGGGAGAAGATCGAGGAAGAAAGCGTCGTGTACCCGGCCGCCTGGCGACCGGCGCCCCGCACGCTCGGCGATCCGGCAACCGTCCGCGAGGCCATCGCACTGCTCGCCCGCGCCGAGCGGCCGGTGGTGCTGGCGGGCAGCGGCGTCTGGTGGTCCGACGGCGCGAAGGCGCTCCAGGACTTCGTCGAGGCGACGGGCATTCCGTTCTACACGACGCCGATCTCGCGGGGGCTCATTCCCGAAGATCACGCGCTCGCATTCCTCAACGCGCGCAGCAAGGCGTTCACCGAAGCCGACGTCGTGCTGGCGGTCGGCACGCGCTTCAACTGGGTGATCCAGTTCGGCCGGCCCCCGCGATTCGCGGCCGACATGAAGGTGATCCACGTCGACGTCAATCCCGCACAGCTCGGCCACAACCGCGCCGTCGACGTCCCGATTGCCGGCGACGCCCGCGCGGTGCTCGAGCAGCTGCGCGCGGAGGCCGCCGGCACGATCGAGCCGAAGCAGTACGCGGCGTGGACCGGCAAGCTCCGTACCCTCGATGCGGAGAAATCGGCGGAGATGGACAAGGCGATGTCGGCGGATGCGACGCCGATTCATCCGCTGCGCCTCTGCAAGGAGGTCCGCGATTTCGTCCGTCGCGACGCGATTCTCGTCGTCGACGGCCAGGAGATCCTGAACTACGGCCGCCAGGCCATTCCGACGTACGTGGCGGGTCACCGGCTCAACTCCGGCGCGCTCGGCACCATGGGCGTCGGCCTGCCCTTCGGCGTCGGCGCCAAGGTCGCGCAGCCCGACACGCAGGTGCTGGTGCTGCACGGCGACGGCTCGTACGGTATCAACGCGATGGAGATCGACACCGCGGTGCGGCACAAGATCCCGGTCGTGGTTGTCATCAGCAACAACGGCGGCTGGACCGCCAACGCGCCGTGGACGCGCCCGCTGCCGAAGCCCGGCCGGAACCTGGGCCACACGCGCTACGATCGCGTGGCGCAAGAGCTGGGCGCGCACGGCGAGTTCGTCGAGAAGCCGCACGAGATCCGCCCCGCCCTCGAGCGCGCGTTTGCTTCCGGCAAGCCGGCGGTGGTGAACGTCATCACCGACGACAGGGCGCGCGCGCAAACCGTGCGCTTCTCTGCGTACACGACGTAGCGCCATGACCGACCGCGCGCTGAGCGGGATGCGCATCCTCGACCTCACCCAGTTCGAGGCGGGCACCACGTGCACGCAGTTCCTCGGCTGGCTGGGCGCCGACGTGCTCAAGATCGAGCCGCCCGGCGGCGAGCAGTCACGTCGCAACCGTCCCGAGGTCCCGGGTCTCGACGCGATGTTCTTCCTCGTCTTCAACGCCAACAAGCGGAGTGTGATGCTCGATCTCAAGCATCCGGAGGGCCGCGCGCTCTTCCTCAGGATGGTCGAGCACGCCGACGTCGTGGTGGAGAACTTCGCGCCGGGGCTGATGGAAAAGCTTGGCCTCGACTACGAGCGGCTGCGCGCGGTGAATCCGCGGATCATCATGGCGCGCATCAAGGGCTTCGGCCTCTCGGGGCCGTACCACGAGTACAAGAGCTTCGACATGATCGCGCAGGCTACCGGCGGCGTCATGAGCGTCACCGGTTTCGCGGACCGCGAGCCGGTGCGCTGCGGCGCCGCCATCGGTGACACCGGCACCGGCGTCCACGCGGCGGCCGCCATCATGGCCGCCTACATCCAGCGCCAGCGCACCGGCGAGGGCCAGCTGGTCGAGGTCGCGATGCAGGAGGTGGTCGCCAACTTCCTGCGCGGGCGGTTCGTCGACCACTATCGCGACGGCGCCGCCAGCGTGCGCCGCGGCAACGAGATCACCGGCGGCGTGCCGGGCGACGCCTACCCGTGCGCGCCGGGCGGCCTGAACGACTACGCGTACATCTACGTGCAGACGATGAACGCCGACATGTGGCGCGACTTCGTCACCGCCATCGGACGCGAGGACCTGCTGGCCGATCCGCGCTGCACGGACGCGAGGACTCGCTGGCAGCATCGCGACGCCCTGAACGACATCATCAGCGCATGGACACGGACGCGCACCAAGCACCAGGTCATGGCGGAGCTGGGCAAGGCGGGCGTGCCGTGCGGCGCCGTGCTCGACACCGCCGAGATTCTCGACGACCCGCATCTCAACGCGCGGGGCCAGATCCATACCATCGAGCACGCGACGCGCGGACGGCTGCGCCTGCCCGGCTCTCCGGTGCGGCTGTCCGCCTCGCCGGCGCCGACGACGCCGCCGCCGCTGGCCGGCGAGCACACCGCCGAGGTGCTCGCCGAAGTGCTCGGCCTGTCGACCGACGAGATCGCCGAGCTGCGCGCGCGCGGCGTCGTGGCGCCGTAGAAGCGTTCGCCTGGGGAGGCAAGGATGCCGAAGGCGCTGGCCGGAATTCGCGTCGTCGATCTGACCCAGTACGAGGCGGGTCCGTCGTGCACGCAGATGCTGGCGTGGCTCGGCGCCGAGGTGATCAAGGTTGAGCCGCCTGGCGGTGAGGCCGGTCGCACCGCGCTGTCCGACAAGCGCGGCGAGGACGCATGGTTCTTCCTGCTCCTGAACTCCAACAAGAAGGGCGTGACGCTCAATCTCAAGGCGCCGCGCGGCCGCGCGATGTTCAAGGCCCTGCTCGAGACGGCGGACGTTCTGGTCGAAAACATGGGCCCCGGCGCCATGGAGCGACTGGGCCTCGGGACCGAGGTGCTGCGGCAGCTCAATCCACGCCTGGTCACCGCCTCC
>Ga0075421_100000179_pt1 | contig 58568 bp, 46 predicted proteins | sample SoiMetdeltSBSDD5_FD_75292 | JGI IMG/M metagenome (GOLD analysis project Ga0075421, IMG submission 75292) | Bulk soil microbial communities from a Populus tree surrounding site in Tennessee, USA - Soil MetaG P. deltoides SBSDD5 | ecosystem: Environmental > Terrestrial > Soil > Tree plantation... | reverse complement strand
GCCATCTCCACACTGTAGCCGCCCGTGATGGCTGCCCAGGAATGCACGACGCCGGTCTGGCTGCCAATGCCACTCAGCCCGGTGTCGTTGTAGCCTTTGACATACTGCCGGTCAAAGGAGTCGTAGGTGGTGCCTTTGTTGTTGTTAGCGTCAATGTAGATTTCGACGCTGTCGTCTTCCCAGGTGTTAGCCGAGTCGTTGAACAAGTTGCCGTCCAAGACTCTGACACCCACAAACAAGTACGTGCTGTTCCACATCGCCCCCATGGTGACGGTGTTGTTGGGCGTGCCGATGGTGGTTTTGTTGACTGTCTGGGCCAGGTTCCAGCCAGATTCACTCAGGTTGCCGTCAATGGTGGGTGCAGTTGAGACGTTGTTGGCGTCCACCTGCCCCGCCACCGCGACCGCGGTCCCGAGAGCGCCGTAGGGGATCATCAATCCGATCAGCAGCAAGAAAACCAAGAATTTTTGCCAAGGCCGGTGATGTTTTAAGATTGAGATCATGTGCGTTTCTCCTTTGGAATTCATTAGATTGAGTAACAAACTTAACTCAAGGCGCAATCGGTATGGTCAGTGTCAGAGGTGCTTGTCCCTTTAACATCTGATTGGCGGCCCCCGCCAAACGCAGGTAGAAATCCGAAGACAGATGTACACCATCCGCATCGAGCGTTAGGAAATATTGGTTTGTCGGGATCATCGAACTGTCTTCTGCGGCTTTAGCAATCGCCGTCCCTTCATCGTATTCATCAAACATGGCGATATACGCGGTGGAAATGTTTGAACTCTTCAGATTGTAGGCCTGCCGCCAGAACAAATTCCCTTGTCGTCTGGGGATCTGGTTTCGGACGCCGCCGTTCCAGTTCGACCAAGCAAAGCCGGGGAAGATGACCGGCTGGTAGTCTATCCCGTTGGCCGCGGTGAAATCCCGGTCCGGAATGAGCAGGTTGTTTTTGTAGCTGTCTACATCCGCATCCGTACTGTACGCTCCGACCGTCCAGGGCGAGATCATATTGAGCGACGTAAAGACGCTCAAGAAGCCCGGTTTGGTATTGGCGCCCGTGCGCCACTCGCGCGTCGTTCCGCCAATCACATAGATGTTCTGGTTTTTGAACCAAGTGATCAGGGTCGTCCATTCTTGCGCGGTGCCTGGCCGATCTGTGAAACCAATGCCCCACAAAGAGACCACCGGCTTGCCGTTTTCCCGCGAGTACATGGGGGACGTGGTGATCGCCAGCGTGCCCATCATCGTATTCGTCCAATCGGTTTGTATCTGTCCGACCCAATCGCCGCTCATGCCCGAAACATCGTACATGATATAGAAGTTTCGTCCGTTGGCTTCGGCCGCCGTGCGCACTTTCGTGGTGACACTGTCACGAAAAGTTTTCATTGACGGATTGGCGATATCCGTGCCAAAGCGCTGCAGCCCGACGCCATCAATGTTGTTATCCTTCATCCATTTGAAATGCAGATTGATCGTTTCAGTGGTGTAGGCTGAGAACAGCTTAGACGGGCTGCCATTGCCCAGGTTGGCGAAATTAGTTTGGAATAGGATGGGATATTCGCGGACATCCGGATACAGTTCGAATTTCAGATTCCCGGGGCCGGGCACTCCGCCATTTGACCAGTGGAACCATTGGTTGAACGTTGATCCATCCCCAACCGTTGCAAACCAGGCCTGATAGCCGGCGAATGTTCTTCCTTTCACGCCGGTGCCCGAGGGCGGCGTGGGTGAAGGACCGGCCGTCGGTGTCCGGGTGACGGTCGGGGTGGCGGTTGGCATTACCGCCGTGTTGGTCGGGGTGCTCGTCGCACCACCGGACGTCAGGGTAAAGTAGTTCAGGTTCGTGTCGTTGCCAGTGAAGAAGATCCGCATCACCTGCACCCCGGCGCTCAAGCTGACCGTCTGGCTCAGGTTCTGATACGTCTGCCAGCCGCCGGTGTTTGGCACACTCACCACGCCCGTCTTATCCACGCCATTGAACTCCACGCGGAACTGGCCGGTCGTCGCGCCCGAAGCCACGCGCTCCACGAGCGTGTAGTTGCCCGCTGAAGCGACGTTGACGGTGTATTCAATCCATTCGTTCGTACGTGTCCAGCCGACGTTGAAGCCGCCGCCGGTGTCGCTGGTCGTTTCAATGTCCACCCCCTCGGTGGGGCGATACTGCCCGCCCTGATTGGCGGTCTCTAGATCGTGATACGCGACATTCTCGCCGCCGGTATCGTAATTCTCGGCTTGAATCGTGCCGGGGATCGCCCACGGTGTGCCGGAGGGATAAGCCCCCTGCCCACCGCTGGGTGTGTTGGTGGGTGTGTTCGTCGCTACCGAGGTGTTGGTCGGTGTGCCGGTCAGGGTTGCAACCGACGTATTGGTGGGTGTGTTCGTCGGGCCAACCGGTGTGTTCGTCGGGGTATTGGTCGGCGGGACCGATGTGTTCGTAGGTGTGAATGTCGCCGTGCCACCCGCGGGCTGCAGCACGACGCTGCCAAACGCCGAGGTGTTGTTGTAGTTGTTGATCGTCCCCCACCAGACCGCCTGCGAGTCGCGCGTGCCGGCGTTGTCGTCATCGTTGTAGCCGACATCAAAGCCCATCGTCAGCCCCGCCGCGCCCGTCACCCCCAGGTTACTCCACGGGATGGCCATCTCCACACTGTAGCCCCCGCTAATAGCTGCCCAGGCATGCACCACGCCCGTCTGGCTACCCGTGCCTGCCAGCCCGCTGTCGTTATAGCCCTTGGTGAATTGCCGATCAAAGGAGTCGTAGGTGGTGCCTTTGTTGTTGTTGGCGTCAATGTAGATTTCGACGCTGTCATCTTCCCAGGTGTTGGCCGAGTCGTTGAACAGATTACTGTCCAACACCCGGACACCCACGAATAGGTAGGTGCTATTCCACGAGGCCCCCATGGTGACGGTGTTGTTGGGCGTGCCGATGGTGGTCTTGTTGACCGTCTGGGCCAGGTTCCAACTCGACTCATTCAGGTTGCCGTCAATGGTGGGAGCGGTGGAGACGTTGTTGGCATCCACCTGCCCCGCCACCGCTACTGCGGTCCCGAAGATACCGCCTGGAAGTATTAATCCGATCATCAGCAAGGGACCTAATAATCTTTGCCAATGCCGGTAACCCTTGGATGTTGATCGCATGATTATTTCTTCCTTTTAGTCAGCCTGTCAGGTCTCACCCAGCGGTAGGTCACGCTGGGAGCGTTACATGATCGGCGCAGCCATAAACCCTGTTTCTTCATTGTCAGGCTGAGCGCAGCGAAGCATCGCTTGTGGCCTGGCATTCCCTTTGATTTATAGGGCGAGACCCTTCGCTGCGCTGCACCCCGCGTCACCTGTCCCGCGAACTTCGCGGGATGAAGCTTGTCGAAGGATCGCGGGGCAGGTGGTGAAAGGCTCAGGGGCGTTTTAAGAAACACTCGCTGAGAGGTCTAGCCTGATTTGGAAAAGTCTTTGGAAAAGACTAAAGAGAAACTAAGGGGGGGCGGTGTCGCCCCCCCTTCACGTGCCTTCGAGGAACTCGAACTACCAGTTGTTACCACTCACCCGGTTCACCGTGAACCCGGGAGACCCGGCCTCGCCGTAGATCTTGGCGATACCCGCGTTGTTGACCAAGACATTGGTGAACGACGCGGAGCCAATCGGCGGCGTATTCTGGCTGCCTTCGGCCCGGATGACCAGCTTGATGCCGTAGCGCGGCGCGTTATTGATGTTGATGTTCTGAAGCCGGACATTCGTCATCGGCGGCTGCTCCGGGTACTTGGTCTGGAACATCACGCCGAAGTAGACCGAGTCGTTGATGTCCACGTTCTTGACGAGGATGTTCTGGAACGGCTTATCACCCGCAAAGAACCAAATCCCGGCGAAGTTCTGGTAGTCGTTGATGTGGTCGTCGCTGCCGACGCTTGTCCAGAAATCACCGCCGGTCCGGTCGAGCGTGATGCCGTCGAACACAGTATCCGTCGAGCCGAAGCCGAGCGTGTTCAGCCCGAAGCTCAAGCTGCTGATGGTGATGCCCGGATAGGTGAGCGTGTCGGCCCCGTACAGGTTTTGGAACGTGTTGCCATGGCCGCCATAGGCCGCGAAGGCCGCTGCGCGCCGCACCAGGATCGCGGTGAGGTTGGTGTACTGATTGCCGACGTTATACGAACCGCCCGCGTCCACCGCGCTGAACTCCGCGAACGAGTCATCACCCGTGCCGCGCGCTTCCGAGTTCGTGATGATGTTGTTGGACGAGCTGTTCGTCATATTGATGCCATCGGCAAAGGTATTGCGGATGCGCAGGTTCTTGAACGTGTTGTTCGACGAGTTGACGCCCCAGTACAAGCAGATGAAGTGCTCGACCCACAGGTTGTCAACCGTTACATTCTGCATGCCGTTGCCGTCAATGAACTTGCCCGGCCCGTCCACGCGGTAGTGGTAGTTGCCCCAGGCCGAGAGATTCTTGATGGTGGAGCCGTTCGCCGTGGAGGCGATGTTGAAGCCCATGTCGGTGTTCGACATCCCCTGCGGCGCGACGAGGCGCGTGTGCCACGGCCCGGCGCCGATGATCTGGGTGGGACGGCCATAGACGAAGATCTTATTGCTCAGGTCCCAGTTGCCGGCCGGGATGAAGATGCCGAGCTTGTTCACATCGGCGCGGAACTCGGTCAGGGCCTGGTCAATCGTCTTCGTCGCGGAGACCTGGACGTATTTCGTCGGGTCAGGATTGCTCGCCGCGGGCGCAACGTTCTCAAACTCGGCGAAGTCAATGTAAATCCATTGCACGTCGCCACTGTCCTTCTGGAGCTTGATCGTGGTGCCGGCCGGATAGGTCTGGTCAAGCATCATACTGGCTTCTTCATAGATCCAGTACGGCGTGCCGCCGGGCGTGTTGTTGTAGCCCAACTGGCCCAAGGTCGTGGGTGAGGCATAGACATACGAGTACTTGGACGAGACCGTCAGGTTACCCTTGTCCACACCGCCGACGTAGAGGCTGATGGGAGCGTCAATGCCCACGCCGTCCGCCGAGTTGGGGATGGCGTTGCGCACGACGATGGCGTTCGCCGAAGAAGTGAGCGTGAACTGCACGTACTCGCCGGTGGCGTCAAGGAAGACGGCGGAGCGGCCGGAGGCCTCACCTGCATAGTCGGAGAGATTGAAGTTCGGGGCAAGCGTGGTGCCGTTCTTGGTGACGGCCGGGGACTCGGCCTCGATCCGGACATACGGCATGATCGCGCCGCGCCCAACTCCCATTGACGCGGAGAACGTATTGTTGTTCTCAATCGTCTCAGCGATGATGTTCGTCGCATCCGCGGTGGCGACCAGCGGGTTGGAGCCATTCACGGCCGTCCAATTGCCAACGGTGACTTGCACCGTCGCGCCGGCATTGATCGCCGGGCTATTCGTATTGTTGAGTGTGGTCGAATTGATCAGGACCCGCGTCGTCGTGCCGGAGGCCACGTTGGTGGTGCCACGGTTGTGCACCGAGACGATGAACGAGACCGAGGCGCCGGCGAGCGGATTCGGCGGGTTCATGGTGACGCCCAGTATCTCCAGGTCGGGGCCGGGGGCCTGGGTGACGACCATGGACGAGCCAGCCGTGAAGCTGTTGTTGCCATTGTTCGTTTCGATGACCGTGTTGGCCGGGTCAACCGTGGCCGCGACGGTGTAGGTGCCCATCGCTTTATTGCCGATGTTGAGTGGGACAACCACGGAGGCGCCCGCATTCAGCGCACCCACATTCGCGCTCCCGGCAGGCGAGCCATTCAGGGTAAAGTCAACCGTCGTGGCAGCGGAGGAGGCACTGCCGGCGTTCTGCACTGTCGCATTGAGCGTGATCGCGTTCGCTTCGTTAGGCGAGGCCGGAGTCCAGTTCAAGGCGGTGATGATCAGGTCGGGGTTCGGCGCCATTGTGCCGAAGATCTGGAACTCGGCGACCTGTCCGGCGGGAGCGCCGGTGTTGCCCGTGAAGTTCAGTTGAACGGCGCTGGCCAGCGCGGAGACCGGAATGGTCACCGTGTTGGCATTCGTCGCTGGGTTGAAGACGTAGCCCGCGGAAGAAACCAGGTTCGAGAAGGTGCTCGTGGTCTGGGGATGCGAGAGCACTTGGAACGTCTGCGTGCGAGTTGACCAGGCCGTGCTCGGATCGAGCTTAATCACGATCGAGGTGATGTTCGCATTCGCGCCCAGATCAATCGTCAGAGTCGCGGGTTGGCCGCCACCTTCCCAGTAGGTCGTCACGCTGTTGTCATTGCCGTTGGCCGCCACGAAGGTGAAGACTGAGGACGAGGCGCTGATCGGCTTGCCGAGCGCCAGATTGCTGCTGCCAGCCGGAGTATTCGTCGGCGTATTCGTCGGGCCGATGGGGGTATTCGTTGGGGTATTAGTCGGCGGCTGAGTGTTGGTCGGTGTGTTGCTGGCAACCGGTGTATTGGTTGGCGTATTCGTCGGGCCGATCGGGGTATTCGTTGGAGTGTTAGTGGGCGGTGAAGTATTGGTCGGCGTATTCGTCGCACCCGCCGCCGTCAGGGTGAAGTAGTTAAAGTTGGCATCGTTCCCATTAAAGAAGATGCGCATGACCTGCACGCCAGCGCTCAAGTTGACCGTCTGGCTCAGGTTCTGATACGTCTGGAAGCCACCGGTGTTCGGCACCGCGACCGCACCCGTCTTGTCCACGCCGTTGAACTCAACGCGGAAGTTGCCGGTGGTGGTACCCGATGCGACGCGCTCCAACAGGGTGTAGTTGCCAGCGCTCGCAACGTTGACGGTGTACTCTATCCACTCGTTCGTGCGCGTCCAACCGACGTTGAAGCCACCGCCGGTGTCGCCGGTCGTTTCGACGTCCACGCCCTCAGCCGTGCGGTATTGCCCGCCTTGGTTGGCAGTCTCGAGATCGTGATAAGCGACATTCTCGCCGCCGGTGTCGTAGTCTTCGGCTTGGATCGTGCCGGGAATGGCCCACGGTGTGCCGGAGGGATAAGCGCCCTGCCCGCTGACGGGCGTGTTGGTGGGCGTGTTGGTGGGGCCAACCGAGGTATTCGTCGGCGTGTTGGTCGGGCCGGAACCCATCAGCACCACACTGCCAAAGGCGGAGGTGTTGTTGTAGTTGTTGATTGTCCCCCACCACACGGCCTGCGAGTCGCGTGTGCCGGCGTTGTCATCGTCGTTGTAGCCCACGTCGAAGCCCATCGTCAGGCCTGCCGCGCCGGTCACGCCCAGGTTGCTCCACGGGATCGCCATCTCCACACTGTAGCCGCCCGTGATGGCTGCCCAGGAATGCACGACGCCGGTCTGGCTGCCAATGCCGCTCAGCCCGGTGTCGTTGTAGCCTTTGACGTACTGCCGATCAAAGGAGTCGTAGGTCGTGCCTTTGTTGTTGTTCGCGTCAATGTAGACTTCGACGCTGTCGTCTTCCCAGGTGTTAGCCGAGTCGTTGAACAAGTTGCCGTCCAAGACCCGGACCCCCACGAACAAGTACGTGCTGTTCCACATCGCGCCCATGGTGACGGTATTGTTGGGCGTGCCGATGGTGGTCTTGTTGACCGTCTGGGCTAAGTTCCACCCGGATTCGCTCAGGTTGCCGTCAATCGTCGGCGCGGTCCCGACGTTGTTGGCGTCCACCTGTCCCGCGACCGCGACCGCGGTTCCGAAGGTGCCGTACGGGACCAACAATCCCATCATTACTATCAGGCAAAGTAAGGATTGCCATTTTCTGGAATGCCTTAATGTGGATAACATGAGCTTGTCTCCTTTTTTTCTGAAGTTTCAGATGAATTAGCAAATAGTCTGGCCTAAATAGGCCACGTCCAGTGTATAGGAAAGTTTCTTGGATAGAGTACAAGCACAGTCTGAACATAGTCAGACTGGCTGAGTATTTATTAGTAAGCTGATTTGACTAGCTCCGTTCCGAGTCTCTTTTTGTGCGATTGAGTCTCTTTTTGTGCGATCCTAATTCTGGTAGGACATTCAGGCCGCGCGCTTCGGCGCGGTCATGATTGTGGAGCGTGTTAATCTTATGAGGCTAGTATATGCGGCCTTGTTTTATTTTCTCGCACACAGGTGACCTCTTTTAGCATATTTAACTACTATAGTGGTTTGCTAATCTGTTGATGGCAGCCTCCGGAGCGAAGCGCAGTCGAAGGAGCCACGCGTAGTCGAAGGACGCTGCCAGCCATCCGACAACAATTTGCTCTAATGGCGCGATGGGAATTCCCTAGACAAGGGCGCATTTCAACTTCGATGTAACGCGCTCCCCGCCCCTGGACAAATTTTTCGTTGACAAAAAGTCCTGCCCTGGTATAATCGCCAACGTTGCCTCAGAACGTGATGGGGCAACGTCTCATCTTAACCAACCTTCCCCGCTGATCGGCACCCAGCCCTTCACACCGATGGCGGCGAAGAGAAGATTGGAGAATTTACATATGAAGTACGCAATTATTCAAAGCGGCGGCAAACAATACCGCTGCGAAGAAGGCGGCGCGATCGAGGTAAACCGCCTCCCGCTGGAGGATGGAACGACCCACATCCTCCAAGAAGTGTTGCTCTTGGCCGACGGCGACAACATTACCGTTGGCACCCCCTTCCTCAAGGGGATCCAGGTCCAGACCAAGGTCGAGCAAATCAAAGGCCCCAAGCTGACCATCTTCCATTACAAAGCCAAAGAACGTCAGCGCACCAAGACCGGCCATCGGCAAAAGCTCACTCGGCTCAAAATCGAAAAGATCGAAGGGTAAAAAACTATGGCTCACAAAAAAGGTGGCGGCTCCAGCCGCAACGGTCGCGATAGCAATTCCCAGCGCCTGGGTGTTAAGAAATTTGGCGGTGAGCGCGTGCGCTCCGGCCACATCCTCGTCCGCCAGCACGGCACACGCATTCACCCCGGCGTCAACGTCATGATCGGCCGGGACGATACGCTCTTCGCCGTGATGGATGGCATCGTCAAATACGAAACGCTGCCCAGCGGGCGTAAGCGCGTCAGCATCGAACCGCTGCCAGTGTCCACTTAGTTTAGATCCGTTGCCACTGTTCCCCCGAGTGTTGTGACTTCCCGCCCCTAAATCACATCACCGACGGAACACCCCGTGGCTTATGGGGCAGAGGCAAACACATGCGAGAAGGCATTCATCCCAAGTATTTCCCCGCCGCCAAGGTCATCTGCGCCTGCGGCAACACCTGGACCACCGGCTCCACCCGTGAAGTCATCCACACGGACATGTGCTCGAACTGCCATCCCTTTTACACGGGCGAGCAGCGCATCGTGGACACGGAAGGACAAGTGGATCGCTTCTACAAGAAGTTGGAAGCCCGCGATCACCACAAGGCGGCGGTGACCGCTCGCGAAACCTCCAAAGCGTCACCCGATCAACCGCTCAGCGCGCTGGAATTGGGCAGTCGCTTGGAAGCGTCGCTAACCAACGTCGGATTGACCACCGTCGCTCAGGTCTTGGACAAACTCAAGGAAGGCGATGAAGGGATGCTCGCCATTGAAGGCGTCGGTCACATGAGTCTGATTGAGTTGAAGAAACGCCTGCGCGCGCGCGGGTTCACCGTGGCCGAGACGACGCCCGAAGCCGCGGCATGATGCATTAGGTAGTTACCTCCATCCCACCTCACACTTTGGGCAGATGTTCTCTACATCTGCCTTTTCTTTTTCAAGCAGGCAGCGCATGCCACCGTCGCCCGGCTCCATCGAAGTCATCACCGGCTCCATGTTCAGCGGCAAAACTGAAGAATTAATCCGACGTCTCCGGCGCGCGCGCATCGCTCGGCAAACGGTGCAGGTCTTCAAGCCGGCGATTGACAATCGCTATCTCCTCGAAAAAGTCACCTCCCACGCCGGCATCGAGTTCGAGGCCACGCCCGTGGCCCACGCCTCCCAGATTCCGCGCTTGATTAAACCGGAAACAACCGTCGTGGCGCTCGACGAAGCGCAATTCTTTGAAGCCAACGTCATTGAGATTTGCCAGGCCTTGGCGGCGCACGGAATGCGCGTGATGGTCGCCGGGCTGGATCAAGACTTTCGCGGCGAACCGTTTGGTCCCATGCCACAACTTCTCGCTATCGCCGAACACGTTGACAAGCTCCACGCCATTTGCGCCGTGTGCGGCGGCGAAGCCTCGCGCACGCAGCGCCTGATCAACGGCCAACCCGCTCATTATGCGGAGCCAGTCATTGCGGTCGGCGCGAGTGAGTTATACGAAGCCCGCTGCGCGGAGCATCATCAGGTGCCGCGCTGATGAATTTTTTCAACTTCATCCGTTGACTCAGGAGAACTTAGATGATGGACTACCACAACTTTATGGAAGAAATCATCATCCCGGAAGATAAACTCCAATCGCGCGTCAAAGAATTAGGCGCCGCCATCAGCCGGGACTACGCCAATCAGGACCTGCTGCTCCTAGGCATCCTACGCGGCGCGGTCGTCTTCCTCACCGATCTCATGCGTAGCCTGACTCTCTCGCCCACCATTGATTTCATGGCGGTCTCTTCGTATGGCGTCGGAGCACGGTCCTCCTCCGGCCAGGTGCGGATTCTGTTTGATGTTAACCAAAGCCTCGAAGGCCGGCACGTCCTGGTCGTAGAGGATATTGTAGATAGCGGCCACACGCTGGCCGCCGTGTTAGACCTACTCGCCGCGCGCCACCCGGCCTCGCTCAAAGTCTGCACGCTCTTGGACAAAAGCGCCGCGCGGGAGGTAGACATCCCCATTCACTACATCGGGTTCGATGTTCCCAATCAATACCTTTTCGGCTATGGGCTGGACATAGATGAATTCTTTCGGAACCTGCCCTTCATCGCCACCGCCAAGCCGAACGTCTTCCTGAAACCCGCCGCAAATTTGACAAGCGAGTAGTGACGCCCTATCATCAGCCGATCACACCCGCACCCTTCGACAAGCTCAGGGCGCGGGCTGAGCTTGTCGAAGCCCATTAAGGCGCAGTCTAGTGAAACCTCCGAGCCATTTGCGCCCGTACGCCGGACGCTGGATCGCCCTGGTGCAAAACCGAGTGGCCGGGGTGGGCCTCACCGCCGAAGCCGCTCGGACCGCGGCGCAGCTCTCTCGGCCTAAAGAAAAATCACAGGTCATCTTCGTGCCCAACCATCCCCCACTGGAATTTCCTGACTTCATCGCCGAGATCCGCCAGGCGCTTCCGGTAAATCTACCCATCTGGCTGGTAGGCGGCGCGATCCGGGATGCGCTGCTCGGCTGCCGTCTGCGTGATTTGGATTTCGCGGTAGAGGGGGATGCACTCGCCGCGGCGCGCGCCGTCGCCGCCGCGCTGCAGGCCGCCTTCTATCCGCTCGACAACGAACGCGATGTGGGCCGCGTCCTTTTCACTCGCGAGGGGACGCGTTTCACGTTGGATTTTGCCCGCCTGCGCGGAACCGACCTGACCGCCGACTTGGCCGCCCGTGATTTCACCCTCAACGCGCTCGCCGCGCCCCTCACCGATTTGGAAGAACTGCTCGACCCACTGGGCGGCGAAGCTGATCTGCGCGGCAAAGTCATCCGCGCCTGCTCCCCGCACGCCATCGCCGACGACCCGGTTCGCGGCGTGCGCGCCATCCGCCTCGCCGCCCAACTCAATTTTCGGATCGAGAAAGAAACTCGGACGGCGATTCGCGCTCAAGCGGCGAAACTTACCCAAACCTCCGTCGAGCGTCAACGCGATGAGTTCATCCGCTGTCTGGGTGGGCCGCGTCCCGGCGCAGCGCTGCGGGCGCTGGAAATGCTCGGCTTGCTCGACAAACTCGCGCCAGAGACTTCCCCGCTCAAAGGCGAGACTCAATCGCCGCCGCATGTCTTTGATGTTTGGGAGCATACGTTAGCCGTCATCACGCGTCTGGAGGAAGTGCTAACCGTGCTCGCACCCAGGCATGATGTAGACGCTGCCTCGGAACTCACCCTCGGCCTGGTCTCCGTTCAATTGGGCCGGCACCGGCAAGTTCTCGCCCAGCACTTGAACAACTTGATTAGCAGCGACCGCCCCGCCCGTTGGCTATTGATGTTGGCCGCCCTGCTGCACGACATCGGCAAACCAGGGACGCGCAGCGTTGAACCCGCGCCGCGGGGCCGGATTCGCTTTTTCAATCACGACTTACTCGGAGCCGAAATGGCCGCGCGCCGCCTCAACCGGCTGCACTTCAGCGGGGATGAAGTGAAGCGCACCCAAACGATTGTCGCCCACCATTTGCGGCCGCTTTTATTAGCCCAAGAACCCGAACTCACGCGACGCGCGATTTATCGTTTCTTCCGCGACACGGGCGAAGCCGGGGTGGATATTGTGTTGCTCTCGCTCGCCGACGTTTTGGCCACGTACGGGGATGGCCCGCCGCCCCAAGACGAGTGGGCCAGGCAGGTGGAGGTGTGCGCGAAACTCTTAGGGGCTTACTTTGAAAGTCCGGCTGAGACGATTTTGCCTCCCCCCCTGATCAACGGCCATGATCTGATTACTGAATTTGGAATGGAAGCCGGGCCGGAAGTGGGAAAACTGTTGGAGGCGATTCGGGAGGCGCAAGCGGCCGGCGAGATTACCGACCGCGCCGCCGCGCTGGATTATGCCCGGCAGCATTTAGGGAAAGCAAGTAATCAGAGTTAATTTAACCGCAGAGCACGCAGAGTTCGCGGAGAGTTTTCTTTCTCTTTCTCTTTCTTTTTCTCTGCGAACTCAGCGCTCTCCGCGGTAAAAAGGGTTTTTGTATTAAAGTCAAAAAGCACGTTAAGGATAAATCTCAGTCAGCACCGGCTCATAGTAGCAGCGACACCCCAACCCGTGCGAACAGCCCTCAACTGGCAGAACTGGAACAGTCGCTTTCGGATGAGCACCCTGAACCGCCGCGCAGGCCGGGCAGCAATCATTCGCCACGGAAATCCGAATCAAGCTGACCCGATCGTTTTGCTGGAGTTTCGCCCGTGAGCGAGCCGTCAGCGAGTTTGCCCGCAAATCTGATCCACATTTAGCGCAGGTCAAAACCCCATCATTGGATTGAGTATTGCATTGGCCGCAGGTCTGCACTGGTTAGCCTTTCCGCGAGTGAATAGTCATTAATCGAAAAGGCCCATTGCTGGACCTTTCGTTTTGTGAGCCACGGGGGACTCGAACCCTCAACCCGCTGCTTAAGAGGCAGCTGCTCTGCCAATTGAGCTAGTGGCCCGTTCGCGCGAAGCGTGGCCCGCATTATACCTAGCCTAAGCGGGAAGTGTCAATTGAATTCAGCGATTCCGTTCGCCGCGGACAAAGAGAAACGTGCCAACCACCAGGAACACCCCAAACAGCACGACCATCAGTCCAAAGTTAAACAGCGGCCCTTGCAAAATCACCTGTGAATATTCGGGCTGACCGGCGTAAAACACGCCGCGCACAAAATCCACCGCGTAACGCATGGGCGAAAGCCGCGAGAGAATATCTAAATACCACGGCAGCACCCGCACCGGGTTAAAAACGCCGGCGAGGAAAAACTGCGGCAGCATCACGAAGGGAAAGATTTGGTTCGCCGCGCGCTGGCTGTTGAGATTCGAAAGAACGATGACGCCGAATGAAGCGCCGAAGAGACACACCAGGATGCCCACCGGCAGCAGGCTCACCAGTTGGAACACCGAGAACGGAATGCCGGCGATAGCTCCAAAGACAATGATCCCAAAGCCCTGCGTCAGCGCGACGAGCGTCTCCCCGATAATTTTACCGATGACGATCGTATACCGTGAGATCGGAGAGACGAAAATCTCCTGGCTGAAATCGCTTTCCCGGTCTTCAATCAAGGAGATCAGGCCCATCGCCGCGGATTGAAACAACGTCTGCGCGAAGATGCCGGTAAAGGTGAAGGGTAAAAAGTTGTAGCCCACCTTATCCCCCAGATTCATCTGCATACTGCCCCCTAGAATCAGGATGAACAGCAGCGGCAGGATGAACGTGGAGACCAGGCGCATCGGATCGCGCAGCAGCTTCGCCAGGTCACGATAAGCAATCGTCAAAACCGCGTAGATTTCTGTCATTATTGGTTGCTGGTAGTTGGTTGCTGGTCGCTGGTTGCTGGTGGCTGGTCATTTGTCATTTTGCATTCGTCCTTCGTCATTTGTCATTCGTCATTTCTCTAGCGTCCTCTCTTCTTCCCTCCGGACAATTTCCAAATAAGCGTCCTCGAGCGTCGGCACATGCGTCTTGACCAGCGTCAGCGGTGTGCGGATCGCCTGAATAATTTGCTGAACGCTCCGCCCATTCAAGTCAATTTTGAACAAAGGCGTCTCGGTAAATGGAAAGCCCAACTGCTTTAGTTCAGCCCGCAGGCGGTCACGCTCTTCGGCGTCAATCAGCACATACCACTCCACCAGATCCGCTTTCACCTCATCCGGTGAGCCATACGATACGATCCGCCCGTGATCAATAATGCAAATCGTGTCGGCCTCTTCGGCTTCATCCAACTGGTGGGTGGTAAGAAAGATCGTCGTCCCGCTCTCGGCCCGCACTTTTCTCAGATATTCCCACACGTTGCGCCGGCTGGCCGGGTCCAGGCCGGAGGTCGGCTCGTCCAGAAACAACACGCGCGGCCGGTGGAGCAGGCTGCGGATAATTTCCAGTTTCCGTCGCATCCCGCCGGAGAAGGTCTTAACCGGCCTGAACATCTCGCGCTCAATTTCCAGCAACGCCGTCAACTCCTGAACTTGCTGCCGGTACGAGCGAGGCATCAGCAAGAAGGTTGGGCGGAAGGGATACAAGCCATAGAGAACGGCGTGAAAGCGAATGTTCTCCTCCGCCGACAAATTGAAGTCGAGGCTCGGCTGTTGAAAGATAATGCCGATGTTCCTGCGCACGGAACTGGCCGCCCGCCTCAGATCATGTCCCGCGATCACCGCCGTGCCCGAGGTGGGCACGAGCGTGGTGGTGAGGATCGAGATCGTCGTCGTTTTCCCGGCGCCGTTCGGGCCAAGGAGCGTAAAAAACTCGCCGGCCTCCACGGTAAAGGAAATGCCATCTACCGCGTTGACAGTCGCTCGCCGATAACGCTTGACTAGATCGTGAACTTCAATGATTGCCGACATTGACCTTTAGCTACTTTCTCGCGCCATTATAAAACGAAAGAGCCACCCGAGGGTGGCCCTTTCTCAACATGCGAACACGCAGGAAGTTCTTATAGCGTCTTCGTCCCGAAGTTACTGCCAGATTACCTCCGTAGAGTGGAAGAAGTTAATACCCATGTTCGTCAGGCGCGGACCATGACTCCCTAGCCGGACTTTATACTCGGTCCAACTTTTTCCAGCGGCCGGCGACCAGCCGATTTCAGCCAGGCCCGCCAAACGCGGCCAGGCCATCTGGTCAATATCCGAGGTCGTCATCACCGTCTCGCTCCACAAGGGGCCTTCCACGCCGATGATGCTGGCTTCCGGAACTCCGGACACCAATGTCGCCGGGTCCCAGCCACTGTAGGAGTTCTGAACGCTATCCGTCCCGCACCAGCTCAACCCCAGGCCAGAGGGGCCACCACTCTTGGAGTACTTGATGTCCAGATAAGAGTAAGGACAGGGGGACATGAGCACCTTCGCGCCTTTGCTGACGGCGGTCGGGGCGAAGCTCGCGCCGGTATTCCAGTGCTGCGCGACGGAAGTGCTGGAGTAGTCCGCGATTTGGGCGGACTCTTCCCATCCAAGCATTTGCTTCCCGTTCGCAATCACGCGCGCCTGGGTGATCGAGACAAAGTTCTTGTAATCGGCCAGCGCGGTCGCGTTCGACTCGTCGCCGCCGATATGGATGTAAGGCCCAGGCGTCAGCGCCGACAACTGATCAATCACCGCGTTGTTATAGTTCATAACGGCGGCGGGGATCGGCTGAGTCACGCATAAGGTGCTGTAACCCACGGCAGTATCCGTGCGGGGCGCTGGGGAAATGCCGTTGCAGTTGAGCGAGGCATACGAGGCCAGCGCGGCATTCGTGTGCCCGGGCGAATCAACTTCGGGGACAACGGTGATATAGCGGGCGGCCGCATAATTCGCGATGTCGCTGTATTGGGCCTGGGTGTAATAGCACGGCCCACCGTCGTTTGCCGTAACGCAGCTTTCATCGCCGGTTCGACCGGAAATGTTGACTTCGGTCAGGCTGCCAAAGTCGGTCAGGTTCGGCCAACCGTTGATCACAATCCGATAGCCCTGATCGTCGCCCAGATGGATGTGGAAGTAATTCAGCTTGTAGTAAGCCATGTTATCAATCTCGCGTTTGACTTCGGCCACGGTGAAGAAGTGCCGGACGACATCCAGCATATGGCCGCGATAACCAAAGCGCGGCAGGTCATGGACGGTGCCGGTGGGCGAGGTCCACGGGCCGGCTTGAACCGTCGACTTTTCAATCGCCGGCGGGAACAACTGGCGAATGGTCTGGATGCCGCGGAACACACCTGTCGGCTGAAAGGCCGTCAAAGTAATCAAACCCGTCGTGACACTCAAATCATAGCCTTCGGTTCCTAAGGCAGAGCTTCCGCCAACCGTCGTGAGATAGAGGTTGCCACTCGGCGGCGCGCTGGTCGTCCCGATGACGGTCAACCCGTAGCCAGTGGAGGGATTGAGCTTGTTCGCCAAGTATTGGCCGATGGCGATCATGGTCGCGTTGTTGGGATTGACGTAAATATCCGCTGTAGAGGGCAGCGTGAAAGTTCCACCGGTCGAGGTGACTGAGACCGGCTTGGGGATGATGCTGTTGATGGTGAGTGGGGGCGGCGCGGGGGTGGCCGTTGGTGGCTTGGCCCAGACCTCCGTGGTGGAGCTAGAGACGACCGGCAAAACGAACAGAATCATTGACATCAATACAGCGAGAAGTGAAGCGGCTTTGCGGTTCATAGTGTTGTTATCCCTTTCTAGAAATAAAATCTGTTATCCGGATTTGGATCAACGATCCGTAGGTGTGCGCCAAGGGTCTGAAAATATGAAGCCCTCCTTCCCCATGTCGTATGATTGGCGAAACATCTTGACTATTGGTAAGCAATTACGAAAGCGCTTTCAGGAAGTATAGGATATAAATTGAATGCTTATACGCACAAAAGTGACCTCTTTTCGTACAAATCGGTCAGTCAGGTGATGTGTAAGTGCTTGCTTGAGTGGAGCTAAGAAACCAATCAAACTAAAAAGTTAGAAAGACTGCTGCCTATTCTAGAACGTTCGATTGAGGCCAAACGTGACTACTAACTCCAGGTGATTGTCATTGCGCGATACGACGCTAGCGCTTAGCGTCCCACCCACCCCAACATTTGAAATTTTCGAGTAAGATTGGCGACGGTAATTAGCTGGGCCTGTGAGGCCTGATCCATATTGAAAGAGGAGAAAAAAACGTGGACCTGAGTATTTGTTCATACAGTTTTCACCGGCTGCTGGAAGTCGGCCAGCAGGACATCTTCCGCTACATCACCGATTGTAAAGAACTGGGCTGCACGCTGCTTGATCCCTGGAACGGCCATCTGCCTTCATTGTTACCAAATGGCCAACCGGGCGCTAAAGGTGAAAAGTTGTCGTCAGAGGAAGAAGCCTATTTGAAGCGAATCAAAGCCGCCGCGGATGAAGTGGGGCTACCCATTGGTGGGCTGGCGGTGGACGGCGCGCACATTTACGAAGCCGACCCGGAAAAAAGAAAAGCCACCCGGATTGAGGCCCACCGCTGGCTGGCCATCGGGGAGAAGCTGGGGGCGCGGCAGATACGCATTGATGCGGGCGGAACTCCGGAGATGCCAGAGGAGATGTTTCAAATCATCATCGAAGGCTATCACGACTTGGTGAAGCGCGCGCAGGCTAAAGGGATCGAACTGTTGATTGAAAACCACTGGGGCGCTTCTAATCGCCCGGAAAATGTGGTCCGGATTCTGGAGGCCGCGCCAGGATTAGGTCTGCTCTTTGACACTCACAACTGGGCGCCGGGAACACAACAACAAGGTTGGGAGTTGTGCGCCCGGTACGCGAAGGCCACCCATGTCAAAACCTTTGTCTTTGATGAGGCAGGGAATGAAACCACGACCGATATTCCTCAGGTGATGCGCCGATTGATTGACACCGGCTACCGAGGCGTGTGGGGCATCGAAAGCTGCCCGCGCCAGGAAGATGAATACACGGGCGCTCGCAAGACCATTGATTTGATTCGCCGCGTGCTGGCTTGATTATTATCAATATTTCACGCAAGCATCCTGAGCGGAGCGCGATGTTCTTTCGCGCGCAGTCGAAGGATGCGATTCCAAGCCAGACCCAGGTAGGGAAACGCACCCTTCGACTGCGCCCTGCCATCCTTTGACTTCGCTCAGGACCCGCAGGGCTCCGCTCAGGGTGCTGGCTCCTTTTCGTATAGAAACCATTTGAGGAGACTCTATGACTCAGACAACCAAAGCCCGACGAATCCGCATCGGTCTGATCGGCGGCGGACAGCGTGGACAGCAACACCTGCGCTCGTATCAAAAAATTGACGGAGCGGAAGTCGTCGCCCTGGCCGACATCGCCGAAACGCAAGCCCAACAGGTCGCTACCGAGTTCAATATTCCTCACGTCTACGCTGATTACCACGATCTAATCAAACACGCGGATGTCGAGGCGGTGGACATTTGTTTGCACAACAACTTGCATCGCCCCGCCACCATCGCCGCGCTGGAGGCGGGCAAACCGGTATACTGCGAAAAGCCGATGGCCGGCTCTTACGCGGACGCCAAAGTCATGTATGACGCCGCCCAATCCACCGGCCTGCAGCTCGCCATTCAACTCGGCACACTCTTCACCAAAGAAACGCGGGCGGCCAAAACGCTGATTGACGCCGGTCAACTCGGCCAGATTTATCACGCGCGCTCCACCGGCTTTCGGCGGCGTGGGCGGCCGTACGTAGACGGTTACGGCGCGCCCCCATTCGTCCAGAAACGTCACGCGGCGGGCGGCGCGCTATATGACATGGGCATCTATCACATCGCCCAATTGCTTTACCTTTTGGACAACCCGAAAGTCACGCGGATTACCGGCAAGACTTATCAAAAAGTAGCCATGAACCCGGAACGCGAAAAATTGAGCGGCTACGATGTCGAGGAACTTGGTCTGGGCTTCATCCGCTTCAGCGACGATGTGACGCTGGACATCATTGAATCCTGGGCAATTCACCTGAACAATTTTGAAGGCTCCAGCCTCGTCGGCACCCTGGGAGGCATCCGCCTACATCCCTTTGGCTTCTATCACAACGTCGGCGATCTGGATTTGAGCAGTACCGTGGATTTGGACGCCGCTCACTTTCGCTGGAACACCCTCCATCCCGATGGCGACGCATACGAGGATTCCCCACGCCATTGGATCGCAGCCCTGCAAGGCCGCGTTGAGCCGCTGCCGACTGCCGAACTCGCCTTGAACACGATGCTCATCTCAGAAGGGATTTACCTGTCGGATCAATTGGGCCGCGAAGTCACGGCGGAGGAAGTCATCGCGCAATCAAAGCCGATAGTTTAGTTGCTGGTCGCTGGTCGCTGGTTATGAGTGACCAATCCTTCGACTTCTCTCAAAACAAGCAACCAGCTACTAGCGACCAGCCACCATCTCATTTGACTTCACCACCTATTAGGAATAGCATATCGGCCTCATGGTCGAGCAACTACCCCTTTTCTCAAATTCAGACGAAGAGACGCTAGCGCCGCCGCCCGCTCCCGCGCCGGCCTCCCCAGCGCTTCCGGCCAGCCAGTTGAGCGCCAATTCGCCGCTCAAAGCCGCGATTGTCGCCTGGTGCGATTATTTGACGAAGGAGCAGGCGTCGCCGCATACCGTCAAAGCCTTTGGGGGCGACTTACGGTTGTTTGCCCGCTTCATCGGCGCGGGCCAGAATGTGGGCCAGATCACGACCCGCGATCTCGACAACTGGCTGCAATGGCAACGCACAAATCAGCATTGCAGCCCCAAGACTTATTCGCGCCGCGTCACGTCCCTCAAATCGTTTTTTCGCTGGCTGCATCAAGCGAATGTCGTCGGCAGCGATCCAGCCGCGCCGGTGATTCAACAAACGGTTATCAGCCCACTCCCGGAGGTCTTGTCCGAGGCCGAAGTGCAGAGCGCGCTCGCCGGAGCGCAAGCCCTTCGGAACGGCACAGTCTCAACTGCCTCCGACGACAAACCAAGCGACAAACCACGGGAAAGCAAGCCGGACCTGCGGCCTTACGTCCTCTTCACACTCCTCTTGCAGACTGGAATCAAAAAGGGCGAATGTCTCGCCCTCGTTCCCAATCACGTGGACCTTTCCAATCCCGACGAGCCGGTGCTGTGGGTGCGCTATCCCGATCCGCGTCACCGCTATAAAGAACGCAAGCTGCGGCTTGATCCAAGTTGGATTCCGACGTATCGCGAATACTTAGCTCAGTTCGAGCCGCGCGATCGGCTCTTCCCCTGGTCGGCGCGCCGACTGGAATACCTGCTGGAGGACATTAGCAAGGCTGCCGACTTGAGCAAACGAATTTCCTTCGATATGTGCCGCTGGACGTGCGCCGTCCGCGATGCGCGCGCCGGGATGGAGCGAGATAAGATCAGGCAAAAGCTGGGGCTGTCAAAAATCCAATGGCGCGAGATCGGGATGAAGCTAGAAAAGTTGGTAAGTCCGGCCTTGTGAGGAGTACACGGATGGCACAGAAAGAAAACCGGATGTCACGGATTTTTCTTTTGATTCTCCGTGGCATCCGGGGTTTTCCGTGCCATCCGTGTACGCTCTAACCCAAGCTGTAAATAACTCTATTTCGCAATTTCCGTCGCGCGGGTTTCGCGGATGACCGTCACCCGAATCTGGCCGGGGTACGTCATCGTCTCTTCGATCTTCTTGGCAATGTCCCGGCTTAACTGCACCGACGCCAAATCATCCACCGTCTCAGGGCGCACAAAAATCCTAATCTCGCGTCCGGCCTGCAACGCATAACTCTGCTGCACGCCCTGGAAGGAGTTGGCGATTTCTTCCAGCGCCCTAACCCGTTTGACGTATTGCTCCAGCGATTCACGCCGGGCGCCAGGTCGGGCGCCGGAAATGGCGTCCGCGGCTTCCACGATGACGGCTTCAACCGACTCTTGCTCCACCTCGTGATGATGCGCCGCGACGGCGTTCACCACTTTGGCCCCGATGCCGTACCGCCGGGCATATTCCGCGCCGATGGCGGCATGCGTGCCTTCCACCTCGTGATCAATGGCCTTGCCAATATCGTGCAGCAGCCCGCCCGCTTTAGCCAGCGCGACATCCGCGCCTAGCTCGGCCGCAATCACACCGGCAATCAATGACGTTTCAATCGCATGCGCATGTTGGTTCTGTCCATAAGAAGTGCGGAATTTCAACCGACCCACCAGCCGTTGGACTTCCGGATGCAGCCCCGGCACGCCGGCTTCAAAGGCGGCTTCCTCGCCCGCTTCCTTGATGACCTGCTCGACTTCCTTCTGCGCATCGGCGACAAGCTTCTCAATGTGCGCCGGGTGAATGCGCCCATCCAGAATCAGTTTCGCCATCGCGCGCTTGGCGACCTCGCGCCGGATGGGATCGAAGGAGGAGACCGTGACCGCCTCGGGTGTATCATCCACGACCACATCCACCCCGGCGGCCTGTTCAAAAGCGCGAATGTTGCGCCCGTTGCGCCCGATAATCCGCCCCTTCATTTCATCCGAGGGCAAGGGCACGACGGAAACGCTGATTTCAGCGACATGATCCGAAGCAATGCGTTGGATGGCTAAGGCGATCAATTCGCGCGCCCGGCGATCACCTTCCACCCGGGCTTCGTCTTCCACTTGACGGATGGTGCGAGCCATGTCGGCGCGGGCATCCTTTTCTACGGCGGCGATCAACGTGGCCCGCGCTTCCTCCTGCGTCATCCCGGAGATGCGCTGAAGTTCGGCGAGGCGCTCGGACTGTATTTTGTTCAAGTCATTTTCGCGCTTGTCCAACGAACTTTGGCGTTTGTCCAACTGCGACCGGCGCTGATCCACCTGCTCAATCTTTTTATCCAGATCATCGCGGCGGCGAGCCAGCCGCTGATCTTCCTTGTTAAACTCCGCCAGGCGGCGGGCCGCCTCCACCTCCGCCTGATCTCGCAGCTTCAACGCTTCGTCTTTGGCCTTAAGCTGAATCTCGCGCGCTTCTCGCTCAGCGCGCTGCAAGACATTGTCGGCCTGCGATTGCAACTCGCGCGCTTTGGCCTCCGCTTGCCGGCGATGGTAGTAATACCCCGCCACGCCGCCCAAGGCCAGGGCGATGAGGGCTGTTAGAACTAAGGGAATAATATCCATTAACTAATATCTCTCTTTCCATCTGAATTCAGAAGCCAGGAGTCAGGAGCCAGAATTCAGAAGGACTCGTTGTCATCATTTTTCATTTGCCATTTTGCATTCATTATTCGTCCGTCTTCAGTCCTTCGTCTCGCGTAGCGGTCAGTTCTTTCCACACCCGCTCCACGACCGTTTCAATTAGATCATAGTCAAAACCACGGCGGGCCAGGAACTCACCGAGCCGACGGCGAAAATCTTTATAGGGCAACGCTTGCAAGCGCGCGATCCGGGCCCGGCGGGCCGCCACGCTATAAGCGGCTTCGGCGTCGTTGGCCGCGGCCAGCGCCTCCCCCAAAACGCCGTCGTCTACCACCCCCTTCTGCTTTAGCTCCGCTTTTAGCACGCGCTTGCTCCGCGGGCGGAAAGTTCCGCGATTCTCAACCCAGTAAGCAGCAAACGCTTGATCATTCAACAAATCATTTCGACGCAAGCGCTCCAAGGCCGCTTCGATCACCGGCTCGGGGATTTTGTGCTCATGCAGCTTGCGCTTGATCTCGGCCTCCGAGCGTGGCCGGGAAGTGAGCAGTCTCAAAGCCCGTTCGTAGGCCTGTTCGACGGAGTCTGTCTCCCGCAGGCGGGCCACGGCGGCTTCATCGAACTCCTGACCCAGATGCAGACGCGCCGCTTGAATCTCCGTCAACTCAAAAGCGAATTGGCCGTCCAGATAAACCCTGACCCGCCCTTTACGGCGGGGATGCGCTTTGAGAGAGGTGAGTTTCACTTTCTTTTACAAAGAAAAACAGCCGTCCACACGCTGGCTCTCAGCGCGGCACGGCTGCCCATGAGTGAAAAAATCATCCAAGCTCAGTTGACGAACACCTACCAGATCCTCAGGCTCCCAACGTCAGGATGAGGGCGAAGCTAAATAGTCACCCCCGAGTAACTCATCACCCCGCAGAAATCGGCGCTAAATTTACAACGCTCATTGATCCTAATCATCCAGCCGTTTCTGCCCTAAGAAGTCTTGAACCTGATAGCCACCGGCGCTTTGGCCGGCAGGTGTCACTCTCAACTGAGATCGGAATTTCATTCAGCCGTGGCCGCCGCCCGTCCCAAGGGCTAGCGGTGTCACACTCGTCCCACCAACGGGCGAGGCCCGCGTGATTTACTCTTCGACTTCTTCTGCGTCTGCTTCCACCGGCGCGGTGAGCGGAGCTTTTCCGACGCCGGCCTGCTCGCGGATGGCAGCTTCCAGCGTGGCCGCCATTTCCGGGTGTTCTTTCAGATAAGCTTTAGCGTTCTCTCGACCCTGGCCGATCCGGTGGTCATGATAAGACAAGAACGCCCCGCGCTTGGTAATAATCTCCATTTGAACCCCCAGGTCCACAATATCGCCCTCGCGGGAGATGCCTTCATTATACATGATGTCAAATTCAGCCTCGTGGAACGGCGGCGCGACCTTGTTTTTGGTCACCCGGACGCGCGTGCGTGAGCCGACAACCTCCGCGCCGCTCTTGATGGCCTGAATCCGGCGCACATCCAGACGGACACTGGCATAAAACTTGAGCGCCATGCCGCCGGTGGTAGTCTCCGGGTTGCCAAACATGATGCCGATCTTCTGCCGCAGTTGGTTGGTGAAGATCATGGCGGTGTTAGACTGTTTGATCGCGCCGGAGAGTTTGCGCAGCGCCTGAGACATAAGCCGGGCTTGCATGCCCATCGAGGCGTCCCCCATCTCGCCCTCGATTTCCGCCCGCGGCACCAGCGCCGCCACCGAGTCTACGACGACGACCTCGATGGCTCCGGAACGGACGAGTGCTTCCGCAATCTCTAGCGCTTGCTCGCCAGTGTCCGGCTGGGCGATGTATAAGTTGTCTACATCAACACCGCAGCGCGCCGCATAGGCCGGGTCCAGCGCATGTTCCATATCCACGTAGGCGCATACGCCCCCTTTGCGTTGCGCTTCCGCCACAATATGCTGGCAAAGCGTGGTTTTCCCCGCCGACTCCGGCCCATAAATCTCGGAGACTCGTCCCCGCGGGACGCCGCCAACGCCCAAGGCAATATCCAACGCCAGGGAACCGGTGGGAATGGAATCTACCGCCAAATGCGTCGCCTCGCCGAGGCGCATCAGCGCGCCATCGCCGAACTGTTTCTTGATTTGCGAGAGGGCTGCATCCAGGGCTTTCTCTTTGCCGCTGGTCGCCATAGGTTTCTCCTCTAGAAAGACCCTAAAGGTCCGCTACGCGAGACCTTTAGGGTCTTTGGTAACCGCGCGGGAGTGTACCTTAGCCAAAAACAAAAAGCAAGCAGGTGGCAAGTGGAAAGCTATAGTCCCCGAAGCGTAGCGGAGCGGGATGACAAGTAGGAGATGGCCGATGGCAAGTTACCAGCCACTTGCTACTTGCCACCGCATCGCTTCTTCTCAATTTCCTCACGTCATGTTATAACCCCGCCATGACCGTGGATCAGAGTCGCCTGCTCGTACGCCCGGCGACTCCTAACGACCGACAACTCATTCGATCCCTGATGCGTTCGGAGGCATATATCCACACGCACTTGGATTGGAAACCGGTGGAGGATTGGCTGGGAGACCAGCCTTTTCTGGTGGCCGAGCGCGAAACCCGGAGCCTCGGCGCTTTGGCCTGTCCGCCGGCCCCTGCCGATACGGCTTGGCTGCGGTTTTTTGCCGTCCTCCGCGAGGTCTCCAGCGAAGAAGTCTGGCACCTGCTCTGGCCCCAAGCGCAGAAGAGGCTGGAAACGTTGGAGGTCAAAGGTGCGGCCGCTCTAAGTCTGGATGGCCGGTTGGACCCACTCTATCGAGCGTCCGGCTTCGAGCAGACGCACAACGTGGTCGTCCTCAGCCGCCTCTATGAACGAACCGAGCGAACCGGCGCTTCAAAATTCTCATTCCCCTTCAGTTTCAGCCAACCGGAGAGCAGCACTGCCCGAACTCAGAGTCCGGCGACGATTCGCATTGCGCGGCCCGAAGAATACTTGGTGATCGGCGCGATAGATACCGCCGCGTTTATCGCGCCCTGGCAAATGACCCCGGAACTGCTCCGGTTGGCGATGGCGCAAGCCAACTTCGTAACCGTCGCGGAAGTAGATCGGCAGATCGTCGGCTATCAACTCAGCACGCCCAGCTCCAGCGGCGCGCATCTGGCGCGGCTGGCCGTGCGGCCGGAGTGGCAAGGGCACGGCATCGGCAGCGCGTTGGTCGTGCATGTCCTTGAACATTACCGGAAGTTCGGCGCGCGCACGATCACGATCAATACGCAGGATTCTAATACGGCCTCCATCCGCGTTTACCAGCGGCTGGGCTTCACCTTAAGCGGCGTGCGCTTCCCCGTGTTTCAGTTGCTTTTGAGATGATGCTATAATCTCCCCGATTTACTTGATAACTACTTCGCCTCACCCCCCAGCCCCCTCTCCTGACGACAAAGACCGTCGTCAGGAGAGGGGGAGCAAAGCCCTCTGTATTTCACCCCTCTCCTGAAGCGGGAACTTTCGCTTCAGGAGAGGGGTCGGGGGTGAGGTCAAGAAAAGGAAAAGCAACGATGCCTATGGATGTTGCGAATTGGAAGGGGATGCGGGATGACTCGCCCTTTGTCAACGCGCTCATGCGGCAGGCGCTGCAGGCCATTGAAGAAGTGATGGGGAAAAATGGCCTGAACATTATCCTGCGCGAAGCCGGGTTGGAGCGGTATGTGGACAATCCGCCACCCAACAACTTGGAAACCGGGGCGCAGGCCGTGGAATACGCGCGGCTCAACCAGGCGCTAGAGAACTTTGCCGGACGCGCCAGCAAGGGCATGTTGAAACGCGTGGGCAAAGCTTCTTTCCAATGGGGCGTCAAAGAGCAGGCGGCGCTGCTCGGGATTGCCGGAGTGGCGTTAAAGCTGATGCCACAGAAACAGCAGAAAAAATTTATCCTGACGAACATGGCCAAGGCCCTGATGGATACAAATCCAGAAGGGCTGATCACCGTAGAAGAAAAAGGCGATCAGCTTATCTACACCGACTATGGCTGCGCGATCTGTCACACCCGGCACGCCGATAAACCGATCTGCTACGTCTACTGGGGCTCACTGGAAGAAGCGCTCAAGTGGGCCACCGGCGCAGATATTCAAGTAGAAGAAACGATGTGCAAAGCAAAGGGCGATCCCTACTGCCAGTTTGTGGTTGGAGGGGCCGCATGAGTGTCAGCGCCGGACGCGCTTTGGCCAACAGCCGCCTGCGGCGTTTTATGCTCGCTATTCAGGAAGTGATGGGACTCAGCGGCCTGATGACTATTCTGCGTCAGGCCGGTCTGCAGCGCTACGGTGCGGCGCTGCCGCCCAACAACAAAGAAAGCCAACTGCACGCGGCTGAGTACGCCGCAATCATCCAGGCGATTGAGAATTATTATGGCCGGGGCGCGCGCGGCACTCTCAACCGCATTGGGCATGCCTCGTTCCACAAACTTGTCCAAAGCCAGAAGCTCCAAGCGCAAATCTATCAACTGTTGTTTCGCCTGTTGCCACTCCAGAGCCGGAAGATGATGACGTTGGAATGGTTGGCGCGGGAGATGTACGCCCCCGAGGGACTCGTGACGGTGCATCTGGACGACCGGCATATCGCCTTTGTAGATCAGCAGAGCGACGCGACCTTTGGCCGGACACGCGAGACCGAGATTTGTTGGGTGACTTTGGGAGAAATCCAGGAAGCGCTCAAATGGTGTACCGGCCTGGAACACGATGTATCCGAGATGAGCTGCCGGGCCAAGGGCGATCCTGCCTGCCGATTTGATATTGGTGAGGCGTTGAGTTAGTAGAAAATCCGTGGTATCCGTCTTGTCCGTGTAATCAGTGTACTCTTTCTTTATAAAACCCCGCCACGCAGTTCGATCAGCACATCCACTCCAACCCCATAATCAGTAATCTGCCTCTCGGCGCTCATCGGCACGGCCAGTCAGCTTTGCGCCTGCGCGGCCAAAAGACTCATTGAATATATTCTGGGGGCACTCCTTCGACAACCAGACTGCTCAAGCGTCCATCGCGTATGAGATTTACCTGAATGGCGTTCTAGACCACACCACGACCGGGGATCGAGCCGTCTTATATACCACCCAGACTGGCGACAACACGATCACGCTCATCGCGGTCGACAACGCCGGCAACCGGTCGGTGCCTGCCAGTATGACGTTCTTCGTCCAATAGATTTGATAGCACAGAGTACCGCATAGCGGTAAAAGGCGCTGTGGAATATAAGACTCCCCGGCTTCGTTACTGAAAATAGACAACCTCCCTTCCCAGCACTGGGAAGGGAGGTTGTTATTAATTCGCGAAAATGCCAGATCCCCCACTCCTATTTGCCGACTTCACTTAGGAATTGAACAGGGAACCGCCCAATATCTGTTCTCCAGTGGGAGAGGGACTGCCTCCAACTGGCTCGATTGTGATGCGAATTGAGGAGTATAAGAGCAAAGATTCTGGGGCGACGATCCGTACGCCCCGATATCCAGTTTCATCTACCGAGAAGAGTGCGCCGCTGATGCTCTGCCCGTTGCGGGTCAACCATAATTGATACGTGCTTTCTGTATCGAGCGTCGGCATTTGGTCCACAATCAACACGCCATTCTGACCGTCGGCGCTGATGACAACAAAACCGCTGGCGTCCGGGGTCAGATCAGAACTGTGTAGGGCAATCGCCCGCATGCCTTGAGGCGCGGTGAGGACCTCCAACTGATTGACCCGCTGCCAGAGGGACACCGTGGCGACAATGAGAACCAGGATCACTAGCAGGCTGGCGAGTCCCCCCAACGGTAAAAAGCGCTGCATACCTGCCAGGGAAAAGCGCCCGCGCACCGGTTGGGGCCGTACCGGCTGCAGGCCTTGAACCCGTTCCATCAGGCGCTGCTTCAATTCGGCCGGCGGCTCAGCCTCCGGGACAGCCAGCGCCAGTTGGTCCGTAACTGCCTGGAAGCTGCCTAACTCTGTTCGACACAGATGGCAGCCGGCCAAGTGCTGGGACACGAGCTGGTCTTCCGCTTCATCCAGGCAGCCCAGCACATACGCCGGTAGTGATTCAAGAACGTGAGTACTTTCTGGCATCCAAAAGACCTTTCACTGTTTACCCCGATTAATACTTACGTAGATACTAACTTTTGGATTTATCAACCATTAGTCCTCTTGGAGCATTTGACGAAGTTTCTGGAGCGCCGTCCGGATACGGGTTTTGATGGTCCCCAGGGGTTCTTGCAGGGCTTCGGCAATCTGCACCTGCGAGTAGCCTCGAAAATAAGCCAGGGCGAGGGCCTCGCGCTGGTTGGCCGGCAGTTGGGCAAGCGCCTTGTGGATTCGCTCCCGTTCCTGGGAAAGCTCTACTTGTTCGCGGGGGTCATGGTGGGCCGGCCTCTCATGCAAACTTATTTCGTCCCAGCCCAGGCTGTCTGCTTCTGGATGTGATTTTCTCCAGCGCACAATATCAATCGCCTGATGCCGAGTGATGGCGACCAGCCAGGTACTCACCTTCGCGCGTTCCGGCCGGTAGGTCTGCGCGCGCTGCCAGACACGCATAAAGACATCCAGGGTAACTTCTTCGGCGATGGCGCGGTCGCCCACAATAGCGTAGGCGACGCTGAACACGAGGCGCTTGTATCGGTCATACAATTCACCAAAGGCATCCATTTGCGCCTGGGCAATTAACCTCATCAAGGAGGCGTCATCTGGTTCTGTCATTGGATATAAAAAAATGTACGTTATCCTAATTGGGTTGTCAATGCTGCTTTTACCGATGATTAATCACATCTTCTTCTCAAAACCCCGCCACCCCTAAAACGCGCAACACCGCCACGATCCCCGGCGCGATCACCAGCGCGGGCAGATAGTTCGCCACGCGGATCGGGCGCAGTTCAAGCAGCGCGCCCACCCCAATCCCCATAATCAACAACCCACCGGCCGCCGTCATCTCCGCAATCATCGGCGCGGTCAGCAGACTTTGCGCCTGCGCCGCTAAAAGACTCAACCCGCCTTGATACACCAGAATGACAATGACCGAGAACAAAACGCCGACTCCCAGCGAGGCCGAGAACGCCAGCGCCACGAAACCATCCATCACTGCTTTAATCGCCAACAATTGATAATCACCCCGCAACCCATCTTGAATGGAACCGAGAATCGCCAGCGGCCCGACGCAAAAGATTAAGCTAGAGGAGACGAAACCCCGAATGAAGCGCGCGGCCCCGGCGGAATCGGCGCTGTGCGCGAAGTGCGCCTCCAACCAGCCACCCAGGCGCTGCAGCGCTTCATCAATTTGCCACCATTCGCCCAACACCCCACCGATCAGCACACTCCCTAAAATGATGAGCACGTTTTGCGATTCGAGAGTCAATTTCACGCCCAACGCGAGGGTGAACAGGCCGAGTGCGGTCAGCACGGACGCGCGCACCCGTTCCGGCAACCGCGCGCCGAAAAGCGTTCCCAGGCTACCGCCGATGAGGACGGTGATTACATTGAGGAGTGTGCCAATCATAAAGTTTTTTAACCACGGATTACACCCCAGCCTGCTCGGCGCAGCCGGGGCGGGCGGAGACCACGGATTTTGAAGAGCCTCCCCAATCAGTGTAATCCGTGAAATCCGTGGTTGCTTTAAAGCTTTCTGCATTATAATCCGCAACCATGCTGCGCCGTTATCAACAATTACTCTATGGCCTCCTGCTCGGATTACTCGCGACCGGAATCATCCTCGTCGTCGCGCGCCAGCCACCGGGACATCCGGTCCTCCTCAAAGAGCCACCCACTCCTACTTTGCTGCGCGTTCATGTCGTCGGCGCGGTCACGGCACCGGGGGTATATGCGCTCCCGCGCGGGAGCATCTGGCAGGATGCCATCAACACCGCCGGCGGCGTTACCTCCGTGGCGGACTTGAACCGCATTAATCTGGCACAACTCGTCGTGGATGGGGATCAGGTAAATGTGCCCGAACTGATTCCGACCGCGACTCCCGCGCCACCTACTTCGACCACCGGCCCCAGCACACCCTCGCCGACTCCAGTAAAGCCGGTAGCCGCCTCGGATTCCGGAAACACGACTTCCGCTTCCACCGGAGGCAAGGTCAATATCAACACAGCGACCGCAGCGGAACTCGACCGACTACCCCGCGTTGGCCCGGCCATCGCCCAACGGATTATTGATTACCGCACGGCGCATGGGCCGTTCGCCCAGATCGAGGACATCCAAAACGTCAAAGGCATCGGCCCGGCGACGTTCAACCAGATGAAAGACTTGATCACGATTAACTAAAACCCTGACGTACACGGATTGCACGGATGCCACAGATACCACGGATTTTTTCTTGGTTTCCGTGGCATCCGCCTTTTCCGTGTAATCCGTGTACGACTCCCCTTTTTTGCTAAAACTGGTCGCTTCTGTGCGGGATTTGCTTCAATAGAATCGGTAAAATCAGGCCTAACAGTATCCATTCCGCCAGACCACCATCAAATCCAAAGGAAGGGTTTCCTATGTCCGCAAAAATACATAAGAAATTTTTGATCGGCTTCAGTCTGCTAGCGATTGTGGCAGGCGTTTTATTCCCGAGCGCCCTGCCCGTTCTCGGCGCTACCCAAGTTCAAGCCGAAAGTTACACCGCGCGCAGCAGTAACGCCGTCGGCCCGGTCGCCATCACGGATGCCGGCGATCCATCGCAGACCGGCCTCGCCTCCCGCCCGAATGAATGGACGAGTTACGCCAGCCTCGACTTAACCGGCGTCACAAGTATTGATCTCCGCTATTCCAATGCGTATGCAGTGACCAGCCTCGAGGTTCGACTCAACAGTGCGACCGGAACTCTCTTGGGGACCTGTTCCTTACCCATGACCGGTGGCTGGAATACTTTCACGACGTTATCGTGCGGCATTACTCCGGCGAGCGGAATCCAAACAGTGGTCTTGGTCTACAAGACGGATTGTTACGCATATCTAAATTGGTTCAGCACCAACGGGGGCGGTTCCACACCGACGCCGACGAACACGTCCGCTCCACCAACGAACACGCCCACGAATACGCCTATTGGCCCAACTAACACCCCAACGAATACACCTGTCGGTCCAACGAGCACACCCACGAACACATCCGTTCCACCGACAAATACGCCGACGAATACATCGGTCCCGCCGACCAACACCCCAACGAATACCTCGGTTGGCCCAACCAACACGCCGACAAATACACCCGCGAGCGGTGTCCGGATTGAAGCGGAAAACTACACCGCGCGTAGCAGCACGAATGTGGGCGCGGTCGCCATCACGGATGCGGGCGATCCCTCACAGACCGGCCTCGCCTCCCGCCCCAACGAATGGACGAGTTACGCCAACGTCGCCTTGACCGGCGTGACGAGTATCAACCTGCGTTATTCGAATGCGTACGCGGCGACCACCGTCGAAATCCGACTCAACAGCGCGACCGGGACCTTGCTGGGAACGTGCTCCCTACCATTAACCGGCGGCTGGAGCACCTTCCAAACCATCGCCTGCGGGATTACTTCAACCAGCGGAACGCAGACGTTAGTGTTAGTCTACAAGATGGATTGTTACGCATATTTGAATTGGTTGAGCACCGGCGGCGGTGGTTCGACGCCTCAGCCCACGCCAACCAATACCTCGGTTGGCCCAACCAACACACCGACGAATACGCCCGTTGCAACGAATACCCCGACGAACACGCCCAGCGGCCCAACGCCGACAAAGACGAACACGCCGGTGCCCCCACCGGGCGGACGGCAGATCGTCGGCTACTTCTCGCAATGGGGATTCTACAACCCACCGTATCACTATCTCAAAGACGTCGAGACGAGTGGTCAGGCTGCGAAACTGACGATCATCAACTATGCGTTCACCAATGTTCAGAATAACCAATGCGTCGTCGGCGTCACGCAACTTGGCGTGGGCGATGCGTGGGCGGATTACCAGTTGGCGATAGATGCCGCGCACAGTGTGGACGGAGTCGCGGATCAAGCGGGCCAAGCCCTCAAGGGGCACTGGAACCAACTCAAGAAACTTAAGGCGATGCATCCCGGCCTTAAGGTGATGATGTCCGTCGGCGGCTGGACCTATTCCAAATACTTCTCGGATGCCGCGCTGCCCGCGAATCGGCAGGCGTTCGTCGCTTCGTGTGTGGACGCTTTCATTCGAGGCAATATTCCGGTGGCGAACGGCGCGGGCGGTCCGGGCGCAGCGCTGGGCGTCTTCGATGGAATTGATATTGACTGGGAATATCCGGCCGCGCCGGGGAACGTCGGCAACATCTTCCGGCCCGAAGACACTCAGAATTTCACCGCGCTGCTGGCCGAGTTCCGCAGCCAGTTGGATGCGCAAGGCGCGATTGACGGCAAGCACTATCTGCTCACCATCGCCGCGCCCGCCGGGGAGGACAAGTACACCAAGATTCAACTCAGCCCGGTCGCTCAATCGCTGGATTACATCAACCTGATGACCTACGACTTCCACGGCGCCTGGGATCCGATCACCGATTTCCTCGCGCCGTTGTATGCGGCCTCCAATCCGCCTTATCCGCCCGGCTCGATCCAGACGAAATACTATGCGGACTACGCGGTGAACGCTTACCTGGCCGCGGGCGTGCCCGGCAGCAAGTTGATCATGGGCGTGCCGTTCTATGGTCGCGGCTGGCAAGGTGTGCCGCCCGGCCCGAACAACAATGGCTTGTATCAGACCGGAACCGGCGGCGCGCCGGCGCAAGCGGGCGGCGTGAACGCCGAAGCCGGGATGGATTTCTATCGGTATCTCAAAGCTTTCGAGACGACCGCTGGCTACACCAAATATACGCATGCGGAAACGAAAGCCGTTTGGGTCTACAGCCCCTCCGCCGGAATTTGGTGGAGCTACGACGACCCGACCTCCTTGGGCGTGAAGATGAACTACGTCAAGACCAAGGGCATGGCGGGCGCAATGGTATGGGAACTCGCCGCCGATACTGCCAATGGTGAATTGATGAGTGCCGTGTATAACGGATTGCAATAACCCCCTCCCACACCCCGCTTGCGCGCCATTTCGGCAACCAACGAATTGGATTTTCCAAATAACTTTTCGCCGAAATGGGGGAGGGTGGGGGTTAAGTGGCAGGTAGCACGTGAGGCGTGACTCGTGAGGCGTGAAGTCACGCCTCACGAGTCACGTGTCACGAATCACCTGCCACTTGCCACCTCCCACTTCCACTTGCCATGTCCCTCCATTCCAACAAACGTCTGTGGCAAAAGCACGTCCTGGCGGAGAACCGGCGCTCGATTGAGGGCCTGCTGGAAACGCTGTGCACCGAGCCGGTCTACGAAATCATGGCGACCGGCGAAATTCATCGCGGGCGCGAGGCCGTGGCTGCTTTTTACCGCGGCCTTTTCGATGGACTACCGGACGTGACCTTTGAGTTGGTCGGGCAATTTGTGAGTGAGACCGGCGTGGTGGAAGAGTCGGTGCTGGTGGGCACGCACACCGGCCCGCTGTTTGGCATTCCACCGACGGGCCAACCGATCCGCCTGCCGCTCGTCATCATCTTTCCGATGCAGGCCGGCGAGATTTTAGGCGAGCGGCTGTATTTTGATTTGGAAGGATTGAAGAGGCAGCTTGAGAGTGGGTAAAGAATCGCTTCGCGTAAAAAAATGACAAGGTGACAGGGTGAAGGGGTGACAAGGTGATCTCTTGTACTCACTCATCACCTTGTCACCGTGTCACCCACTCACCTTGTCATTTTTGCTCTAGTCAAGGGCAATCCACGGAAGTAATCACCCCATTCGGGTCGTAAAACTTGAGCTCGTCCACCGCAGTCTCCAGCGCGCGATAGCCCTCTACCCGACCCGCGCGCCACGTTTTCAATCCTTCCAGGTCTAACAACGGTTGGACCTCCGGATCGGAGTAGGACATCTCCAACAGCAACGCGCGGAAGCGTTCGATAAGTTCCGGGGGCGCGGCGTTGGTCACGGTAAAGTTGCAGTGATCGAACGTCGGCGTGCGAGTCAGCACACGCGTCGCGCCCGCCGGCAGTGTCCCCTCAGAAATGAACAACGCATAATTTCCTTCAATCATGCACGCCGCGTCGGCCTGACCGGCCATGAGCGCCTGCGCCGCTTCGCGCTCCCCACCAATGTGGTCGCCGTGTTTGCCGTAGAGCAAGTCATGCCGTTGAACTTGAAAGTCTACGTCCGGCGCCAAGCCCAGCGTCTTGAGATGGGTTAGCGGAATCAACGTCGCTTGCGGAGAGTCCACCGCGCCCACGGCCACGACGCGGCCTTTGAGATCCGCTACGGCTCGGATAGGCGCCTCGGCGCGGACGACGATGACCGAAGCCAAGTCACAATCGGTGTCGCGCATCGCAATCGCCTGGACGGTTTGGTTTTGGGCTTTCGCCAGGCGCTTGGCGCGCACCCAGGCCAGGGGCGAGTTCCAGGCGACGTGAAAATGTCCCGCCATGTGCGCCTCCACTTGCCGCTCGTAGTTGGAGTACAGCACGTAATCAAAAGGGAGACCGCGGCGAATGAAGTAGGCTTTGAAGCCTTCCCAAATAGCGACAACTTTGGGATCGTAAGCGACCGCGCCGAGGATCAGGGTATCAGTCATCTTTAAACCGGGCCTTTCCGACTTTGATAAAAAAAGCTACCCGCCGCGCTTAGTCAGCGCGACGGGCTGAATACATTGAGTGGGTTCTCTTTAAAACAGGGGCAATCCGCAGACAGCCTTGCCGATAAAATCATACAGCAAGTCCGTGGTGGGAGACATCACGGTCGAGGCGCGGGCATCGCGGAAGTGGCGCTCCACACCCACATCCGCCCGGAAGGCGGCTCCACCGCAAATGCGCATGGCCGTGTCGGTAACCTCGGTCGCGGCTTCCGCCGTGGCGGCCTTCACTTCCAGAACGCGCAGCATCGCATCGGCGCGGCCACCTTCAATGGCGTTCAGGCTATCCAACAGCAACGCGTGCGCCATATCGGTCTTGATCCGCATCCGAGCAATGTAGGCGCGAATGGTGGGCAGGTCGGCCAGCGACTGAGTCAGATGCTCCAACTTGGCGCCGGAGACATGGGCGGCAGCTTTGGTGGTGGTGGCTTGCATAATACCGACCGAGACGCCGGCACTTATCAATTGGAAGTATGGCAGGACGATGCTCATCATAATATCGAACCCGCCGCCGTCCGTCCCCATCATTGCCGTCTCCGGAACTTTGACGCCCACAGCGGTGATAGGACTGGAGGCATTCCCGCGCAACCCCAACCCGTTGAAAGGCGTCGGGATCGTCAGGCCCTTCGTGTCCTTGGACACGAGCCACAGCGTGCTCAAGCCTTCTGCGGCCAAGGGACGGCTGGACCAGACGTAGCTATCTGCCTGCCCGGCGGAAGTGGCGAAGCTCTTCTGCGCATCAAGTTGGATGTGACCATTATTTTTCACAGCCGTGCTACTGGGAGCCCAGAAGTGGCTGCGGGAACTCGCCTCCGAAAAGGCCAGGGTGGTTAAGTGACGGCCCGCCGCAATCGCTTGGCGCACCTCGCGCGGCCCGTGCGCCTCGATCACCGCCGCCGCCGAGTAGTGCATGCAGACGACCATCGCCGTTGAAGCGCATTCGCGCGCGATTCGCTCGACGACTTCCGTCGCCGCGCGGATTCCCAATCCCAGCCCACCGACCTCGGTTGAACTGACGAGGCCGAGCAGCCCGGCCTTGCCGAGCGCTTCAATCGCGGGGCGAGGAAATGCGCCAGTTCGGTCAATCTCCGTCGCTTGGGGCGCGATGACCTCGCTGATTACTTTCTCGAGTGTGGACAGGTAATCTGTTTGGGGTGAGGGGGTCATAGTGTTTTTCTCCTGAGGGATGAAGAGTGGGTTGGTTTGCAAACTCCAAGCCACGCCGCTATCGGCGCGTCAGTGCTGGTAAGCGATTATAACTTATGAAGTCGAATCGCTGAACACGCTGAAAAAAACTGAGGCCACTGAGCGTCTTCCATTCAGCGGCCTCAGCGCTCGTCAGCGCGTTCAGCGGTCCCGTTGCCCAACATGAAAACCGCTTTACGGCGACAAATACTTATCAAGCTGGCCGTAGCCCGACCAGAGCTGCTGCTTGGTCTCCCCTTGAAAAATAAGGTCCGTGCCGACCATGGACACAAAATCCTTGGCTTGGGGCCCATCCCCACTGCCGACAGCCACATAAAGTTCCAGCCCCCGCGTTCGGTAATAAAGCACATAACTTGTCAAACTTTCTCCGCGCCCACCCTTCCAAGCCGTGATGCCGATTTCATCCGGTTCGCCTAAAAGATTTATAAAGTCGCCGGTCGTAAAAGGCATCAGACCGGTTATCTCAACCGAATCGACGATCCCCGCGTCTAAATTTAATTGAGTGTAACTGCGATATTCTTTGGTCGTCTCGACAAACCAACTCACTTTGATCGTATCGTCCGAGGCCTCCAGCGTTGCTTGATCTATCCAGGCTTCCTTTCCAATTATTTCCAGCGCTTGCGCTCGACTCGTCGTTCCGACCTGAATTCCAAACCAGCAAATTTGATCACAACCGGCGCTCTGGCCGGAGAAGGCCGTGGTTAATTGATACTCGTCCCGATTCGGGAACGGTACGGTCACAGCGCAGCCGGATATGAAAACAATGACGACCAACAGGTAGCGGGGAAGGTTCTTCCAAACGGCCTTGATCGGCGATGCGGTTATAGGAATCATGTTGCCTCATTTCCATTCTTCAGCATAAAAACAAAGACCCGACCCGCTCTCAGGGTCAGGTCTCTACTTTTCACGACGGGCATGAGTCGGAATTCCAACTTCCAGCCTCGGTCATCCGTCTTCCGTCATGTTTTCCTGTTCAAGTTTTTCTTTGGCGACAGACAAAACTAGTTTGATTTAGATTTTCTGCTGAGCACATGTTGCACCGAGGGGCTTATCGGTTTATCCGTGCGGTGAATACAACCCAACCAGCAACAAGGACGTCGCATTCCCTCTTTAAGTTCCTTAATTGTTCTCTTGACGTGCTCCCGCCTCGTCTCGTCTTTCTTGACGAAGGTAATCCAGCAGATCCATTCGTTGCGCGCCAGCGGTGTAAGATCTTCCCACGCTTCGCGCGCTTTCGGGTTAGAAGTCAAAGCTTCACGTAAATCTGCCGGAAGCTTGTGCACTACCCCACTGGAAATATCTTTATTAGTTATAGGGTTATTTCTTTTTGTTTTCTGCTTTAACTTCATTCAGTTTTACCTGCGCTTTGACCAGTTTCTTTATCGCCGCCGCTGGCACTTTTTGATCATACCTTATTTGAAAAGTTTTATTCCCAGTTTTATAACCATTTTCTTCAAGCGATTTGCGGATCTCGCTTGGAAGCTGGCCCTCATAAATCTCAAAGCCTATGTGGTGTTTGTATACGTCAAATCCAACAAGCCAACGATGGTATTTGTAGAATGGTTTGCCATAGCCTATTTTTTCTTCAGCTTTCGGTATTGCAGATTTTACTGTCGCTCTTATTTCCCTAAGGTGAGGGCGAGCTTCTTGTGGAGCGGCTGAGATGTATTCGTCCACGTTTTTGACTGAATAGTTTGTCATAACTTCATTTTAATAAATCTTCCATATGCTGAATTCAAAACGGCTTGAAATTTCCCCGAAAAACGGCTGGCGAGCCAATGACTTCATTTCCTAACTGGCGGAGAGGGTGGGATTCGAACCCACGATGGTGTGACCCATACTCGCTTTCCAGACGAGCGCCATAGACCAGCTAGGCGACCTCTCCAATAAGCGTAAGCGGCAAAATTATACCATTCCCTGACCTTTGCAAAAAAGCTTTTTTACCGCGGAGAGCACGGACCCCGGCACTTGCACCGCTTCGCGCGTTAGCGCCGGGGCAAGTGGAACGCAGAGAAAAAGAAAGAGAGGCCGAAGGTATCCGTGCAATCCGTGTACAGATAGGTTTATCCTGGAAACATTGTCTCCAGCAACTCCGGCGCGTAGCGCGCGACGAGGTCAGACGAGATGGAATTGCTCCGACAAATTTCCGCATACAACTGCGCCGAGCGGCGCGGGGTGCGCACCTGCGTTTCCGGATCAAGCGCATACAACCCAAAACGATGCGTCCAGGCCCGATCCCACTCAAAGTTATCCACCAGCGACCAATGGAAGTAACCGCGCACATCCCAATTAAAATTCACGGCGCGCCACAACTGGCGCAAATGCGTGAGCAGATAGCGTGGGCGCAGTTTATCGCTCTCATCCCCAATGCCGTTCTCCGTCACATAAATAGGCAGACCGAACGCATGCGCCCACTTGAGCGACCAGAAAAAACCGGGCGGGTATGAAGCATACCACTTCGCATCGTCTACCTCCGCGCCGGGTGGAAAGGAGCGTCGCCCGAAAAGCTCGCGCGGACGAGTCAGGTCAAAGCGCACAACATCGGCCGTATAGTAATTGAGCGCGAAGTAATCCAGCGTCCCTTTCACCTCGGGCAGCGACCAGGGCTTGCTAAACGCTTGCCGCAACTCACCGGTCCGGATTGCCTCGGGGAAAAGGCTGCTGAAGAAGTTAAACTGGGAGCGCGCCACCCAGGCATCCAGCGCCGAGTTGGGCTGGGCCGGCTCGATCGGCCGGAAGTGAATCGGCAGCCCGACCAGCGCGCCGGGCTGCAACTCGTGAATAGCCCGATACGCCGCGGCGTGCGCGCGCAAAATGATGCGCGCCATTTTGAAGGCCTCACTCAGGTTGTGTTTATTCGGCGGAAACAGTCCGGCCACCCAGCCCATATACATACACACATTCGGCTCGTTGATCGTACACCACAGCTTCACGTCCGCGCCCAACGCCTTCACCACTTTGCGCACGTAACGCTCGAACAGCGTCACCGACTCCTCCGTCTCCCAGACATGGCGCTCGGCCACCCACAACGGATTGGCGAAGTGATGCAGCGTCACCATCGGCTCGAGACCGCGGGCGCGCAACCCCTTGAGCATCTGGCGATAGTGATCCAGCGCGTCCTCGTCCCAACGCGCGGGTGTCGGCTCGATGCGACTCCATTCGACGGAGAGCCGATGCGCGGTATGACCGTCGGCCGCGGCGCGATCAAAATCCTCCTGCCAGCGCCGGCCCTCCCACCAATCGCACGCCCGGCCGGACTTCTGACCTTGAGCGATGTGCCCGGCCCCGGCCTCCCACGGCCAAAAATCCGCATTAACGCTCTGCCCCTCGACTTGATAACCCGCCGTCGCCGTGCCCCAGAGGAAGTTTTTAGGAAAAGTGTGAGTTGCTTGAGCCATGAGGAAAGTCCGAAGTCATCAGTCCAAAGTCCAAAGTCTGAAGTCAGGAGTCAGAAGCCAGAAGTGACTCGTGACTCGTGATCCGTGATTAGTCCCGCGAAGCGGTCCTTGGTCTTTCGTCTTTCGTCGTCCGTCGTCCGTCATTCGTTCATTCGTTCATTCGTCATTAATACGGCTTGTCCCACATACTCTCTCACGCCGGTATCGTCAAAGCCAACCGTTTCGGCTAAGTGAACGGAAGCATCATTGGACTCGGCGACGACGTAGAGCGGCGTGCGTCCGGCTTCGAGCAACTTCCCCACCAGCGCTGAAACCACCGATTTGCCCCAGCCTCGTCCACGCGCGGCCGGATCGGTGTAAACAAAGATCTCGGCGAAACTCGGCGATTGCCAATTCACCCCGGCCACCGCCCCCACTTGATCGCTGGACCTGATCTCGCAGCGCGGCAAGCCATCTGTCCCGGAACTGGTGGTGACCAGGACGTTGATCTCCGGCTCATACCGATGGCGGTTGAAACGATAGAGCCGATGCAGTTCCGCTTCGGTGACGGAAAGATATTTGTTCGCCCAGGCCGCCAATGGCTCCGGCACCGTGAGATAAACAGGTCGGGCCGGAGGCATTCCCTGGTGGAAAAGCGCCACCGCCACGGATTCAGAAAAAGCCCGGAAGGTGACGAGCGGCCGAAACAAGTCCAATCCTGTTCGGGCGCGGACCAGAAAACCGTCGGCGCCCCGAGTGCCGCGATAGTGCGCAAAAAGTTCGGTCCGGTCGCGCGGATGATGGAAGGCATAATAGGAAGCCAAGGCATCCGCCGGAGAGTATTCGTCCAAGAGCGGCTGGAGCGCGGCGCGCAACGCCTGTCCATCATCCGCGGAGGGGTCTTTAAAGAGAGTCACGCGCCGGAGTATAACATGAGCCTCTCAGAGTTTAGGCGGGTAACCGAGTCGCGATCGGATCAATTTCTTTTCACTCAGCCGAATCATCTCAATCATCTTTTGCCAATGATGCATAGGGCCAATGTCTCAGCCCAAATCTATAAGCGCTCACTTCGATAGGCGTGTATAATATTCGCCAAGGATTGAGCGAGATAGTTGGTCCCTTTTGAGAAGAGGAGATAGCATGCCGGAATCGGAGCATGTGTTAGAAGTTTCAGAAGCGACGTTTGGAAGCGCAGTGATTGCCAAATCGAGCCAGGTACCCGTGTTAGTAGATTTTTGGGCGCCGTGGTGCGGCCCCTGCCGCACGCTCAGCCCAATTTTGGAAAAGCTGGCCGCCGAGGGGAAAGGCGCTTTTCTCCTGGCGAAATTAAACGTGGATGACAACCCGAACTTATCGGCTCAGTACGGTATCCGCGGCCTCCCGGCGGTGAAAGCTTTCAAAGATGGCCAGGTCGTCTCCGAGTTCGCCGGCTTGCAATCGGAAGCGAAGGTACGCGAGTTCGTGAAGAAGATTGCGCCGTTCGAGGCCGACCGCGCCCTGGTGGGAGGGGCGAGCCTGCTCGCCACGCGCCATTGGTCGCAAGCCGAGGCGGCTTTCCGGCATGTCCTTAAAGATCAGCCCCTAAACGGCGCGGCGGTCATTGGCCTGGTTAAAGCGCTGGTGGCGCAAGGGCACGGCTGTGAAGCGGCCGACCTGCTGGATGATTTTCCGGGCGGCGACGAGATTATGCTGGCTGAGAAACTGAGACCGCTGGCCCAACTCTTGTGCGAGGTCGAGTCCGGCGATGAACCGATTGAAGAATCCGAACTGGATGCGCTGTATTATCAATCGGCGCGGCTGCTGGCGCGCGGGCAGATCGAAGCCGGACTGGACGGATTGCTGGAGGTTCTGCGGCAGAACAAGAAATTCCGCAAAGGCGAACCGCGTTTAGTCATGTTGGCGGTTTTTGAACTGCTGGGCGAGGACGATCCGCTGACACGAGATTACCGCAACGAATTGGCGTCGGTGATTTTTTAACCCCCTCCCAGCCCTCCCCCATTTCGGCGATCAGTGCCTCGGATTTACAAGTAGTATTTCGCCGAAATGGGGGAGGGTGCGGGAGGGGTATGTTTTTAAAACCCAGAAGCCGGGCTTCTCTAGAGAAGCCCGGCTTCTGATTTCTTAACCAGCGCTGCGGGTCTTACACTTTTGGCCGGCTGAAGATGATCCAGATCATGCGCTCGACCAGGATGGAGACCAGGACATAGAAGAACAGCGCAATGATCGAGGAAATTTCCAGCACCACGCCCGCGGCCGCTGGGGTGACAGTCAAGCCCAGGAACGGCCACACGAACAAATCACTGATGCCATACACCAGAATCGCGAAGGGATTGTTCGGATTCGCCGCCATCAGCTTCAGCAGGATCCGCAGTCCGATCAAGCCCTCGACGACGCCAAAGCCCAGCCAGATGAATTGAGAAACCTTGAGCAGCGTCCGGCGCTCTTCCGTCATAATCGCGGCCTGCGCTCTCTCCGAGGCCGCCGCTTGCTGTTGGCGCAGGACCGCCGCTTCCTGACGTTGCCGCTTGGCTTCGGCTTCGCGCTGCCGACGCAGCGCCGCCGCTTCCTCGCGTTGCAGTCTGGCTTCCGCTTCGCGTTGTTCAACCTGATGCAATAAGTGATGTTCCGTATGTCTATTCATTGTTTACCTCCTCTTCAATGGCCCAGGCCATTGAGACGGCCAAAAACCCGGTAAGCAACCAGGCCAGTCCGCCGCCTAAACGCCTTTCCGCGCTGACGGCAAAACAAGCTGAAATTAGGATAACCACTTAGCGCCTAAAAAGCTATCGGCAGACGGCTAATAACTATGTAGGAAAGAGGCTGAAGGAATTATCGGCGCATGTCCTACGCTTGGATAAAACTGCACCCAGCGGCGACTTCGCCATAGGATAAAAAATCCCCCTTTTGAGAAAAAGCGGGCGCTGATGAAGTCACTCAACGTTCGTGTAAAATTAGAAAGCAAAAATGAGCAACGAGGACTCTGAATCCCATGCAGGCCGACGTTAGAGGAAAAATCGATTCTAAGCCCATCGCCCTCCCTGAACCCGAGGTTTGGACCGAATCTCCTGTAGACGCAGAAACGCAGCTTGATCCACCCTATCGCATCCTACTCCACAATGACGACGTGACACCTTTCGATTTTGTAATCGCCGTCTTGCGCGCTGTATTCTATTTCTCCGGTTTCGATGCCGAACGGATTACGATGGAGGCGCACTTCAAGGGTATGGCTTACGTCGCTACCCTGTCACTGGAGGAAGCCAAGTATCGGGTAGGCCAAGCGCATGGAATGGCGCGGGCGGCCGGTTATCCCTTGACCTTCACCATTGAGCCGGAATAGGTATTTTCCGGCAGCCATTCGCGTGTGCAGGCCGCCCCCGCGCTGCGCATCTGATCCCCGGATTTCACCAAACGTGGGCTCGCCGAACTCAGCGACGCTCGTGACCTTGAGCGATACCAGCCCGACCGGCGATTCCAGTCCCCTGACGATTACAGGTGGAACTGTGACCGTGAACGTCAGCGAAAGCCCGATCTTCGTTTTAGTAAGCAGTCTTCCATAGCGAGTTCTTGCGCGCGAGAAAAAAGTAGAGCAAAAACAGAGAGGGTGCAGCACGTCGCGCCGCACCCTCTCTGTTTTTGCCTAAATCTTTTATTGACTTTCGTAAATGAGTTTAGAGATAATTTGTCACGCGTGCTCTTTGTTGAACGTCGCGCGGTAAGCCGTGGGCGTCATGCCAAAAGCCGCGCGGAAGGCGCGCGAGAGTTGCGCCGAGTCATTCAGCCCCACTTGCTGCGCGATCTCCGTTGCCGAGAGCCAGGTGGTGCGCAAAAGCGTCTGAGCGCGTTCCAGCCGCAGGCGACGGATGTAGGCAGCGGGCGGCATGCCGACCTCCCGCGAAAAGATCTCAGAGAAATAGCTAGGCGAGAGAAACATCAGCGCCGCCAACTGAGGAACGGACAGCGGCTCGGCAAAACGTTCCTCGCAAATCCGCAACACCTCGGCCAACCCCGGGCCGCCCGCCGAGGTCTTCGCCGTTGAATCGGAAGCGGCCTCCTTTTCATCCAGGGACAAGTCATCTTCGGATTGCAAACGCGCCAAATAAACCAGCAAGCGGAGCAGCAAGCCGCGCACCAGCATGGCTGAAACCGGCGCCGGTTGCGTGATCTCGGTAAAAAACTCCTGGACCATTCCCTCGACCACCCGGTAACGCTCAGGCGAGAGATGCAATTGATAGTCACGGCAGGTGTCCGCTTGATCCGGCACGGCCGGGATAAAAAGATTCCAAAACCCGGCCAGCGAACGCAGCGCATCCAACTCGGCGGCCGAGAATAACTGCGCTTGAAAGATGAGCGCTTCGGCTTGCAAGTGATGATAAGCGCAGTAGCTATGAATGGAGCCAGGTGGGGTAATATACAGATCGCCGCGCGTAATGGGATAAGGATGCCCGTTGACGATATGTAACCCCTGACCGCCCCGCCCCAAGTACAACGCATAAAAGTCTTTGTGTTGATGCGGGCCGGTATCCGTCCCCGCCTCGAACCATTGATGGATCACCGCCACCGGCTGCGAGGCATGGGCGAACACATCCGGGTAGGTGCAGTAGGAGTCGAAATACTCCTCCTGCACCACATGGGTCATAGGTAAATAGCCAAACTGGAGGGGGGTCTTCACAAATTGCATAAAAATCACCAAAAGGAGCCGCGAATTTGACAAGCGTCAAGGCTGGCTTCACGTTACCATAACAAGCTGAGGTTAATCTCGCACGTGAGTGACTATTTTTCGCACAATTCGATTGGTTCTAGACAAAAAGGAGATCCTTATGTTTCGCTCACCTAATTTTTCCAGTCGCTTTATCCGATTTGCGGCCATCGCGTCCGCCTTGACGCTCCTGGTGGCCGCGTGGGGAGTAGCACCGGCCTCGGCCACCAACACCACCTATTACGTAGACTGCACCGGCGGAAACGACGCCAACAACGGCACCAGCACCTCGACGGCCTGGCGAACCATTGCTCGGGCCAGCCAACCCACGTATGGGGCCGGAGACCAAATCCTCCTCAAGCGAGGTTGTGTTTGGACCGGCGCGGCCGGCGCTTCCGAGGGCTTTGAGGGAAAAGGCAACGGCACAGTTACCTCCGTCATCACCCTGGCCGATTATGGCAGCGGCGCGCTGCCCAAGATTGATGCGTATCAAGATTCCGCCATCTTGCTGCAGAATGTTCAAAACTGGACGGTGCGCAATTTGGATGTGACGCAACACGGCGGATCGCCGGAGTGCATTGACTTCAACTTTGAGCCCTCCTGCCCGGCCGTCAACGCGCCCGGAATTGTAGATGTGAGCGGGATCGGCCCGGTGGGCGTGCCAGCCTGCGGTGAGCCGTGTACCGCGCGCAACATCCGCCTGGAAAGTCTGTTAGTCCACGATGGCCAGTGGGTCGGCGTCTTCATTCACGGCGGGTTATACGATGTGGGCCTGGATACGTATGGCTACGTAGATAATGTCGTCGTCATCAGCACCGAGATGCGAAACAATCATAAACATGGGCTGGAAGCGACCGGCACCTATACCAAAAATATCACCTATCCCACCAAGCACATCTCAACGCTCAACTCCTACGCGCACGACAACGGCGGTGATGGGGTCGTGTACGGCCCGGTGGAGTTCGGGCTGATTGATGGCACCCAGTGCGTGTTTAACGGCCTGCTGCGCAACGCCCGCGTAGGCTGCTGGACGTGGGACTCGCATGACACTGTCATGCAATTCAATGAGTCGCACCACACTCAAAATCCTAAAAACGATAAGGAAGCGCGCGATGGCGGCGGCTTCGATTGCGATCTCGGCTCGGAAGACTGCCTGATCCAATACAACTGGTCGCACGACAACGTGGGCGAGGGCTACCTGCTGATGCAGTGGCCCATCGGCTACGGCTATCAGCGCGGGGCCAGCCACAACATCCAGATGCGCTACAACATCGGCGAACGCGATGCCAAGAAGTTGGCGGCCGGCATCCTCATCTTCGGCGGCCCGACGCCCACGATCATTAATAACAACGTGATCTACTATGAACCCGAGCGTCTGGCTGGCACGACAATGTACACCGGCGAAGGCTCGGCCTTCGGCAGCGGCATCTGGGGGAAGTCCGGCAGCCCAACCGTCTACTTCTACAACAATATCCTCATCCTCAATGGCACGGTGCATCCGAACGCAGTCAGCTACATCATCAAGTCGGATGGCGCGGGCACATTCAATATTGACAACAACTTGCATTGGCGGGTTGAAGGCGGCGTGAATTACTTCTGGTCCAATGCCATCATCACCACCTGGGCCGGCTGGCAGGCCAAAGGCTTCGACGCCAACGGCGTGAACGCCAACCCGCTCGTCGTTGGCCCGGTCGGTGGTGGCCCGAACGCGTACAAACTGACCTCCGGCTCACCGGCGATTGATCACGGTCGCACGTTCAACGTCGGCCTGCGCGGCGGTGTCGGCCCGCTGGATTACTTCGGGAGCTCTGTGCCGCAGGGCGCAGCGGTTGACATCGGCGCCGCGGAATTTGGCGGCGGTGGTGGCCCAACGAATACCCCGGCGCCGCCCACCAACACGCCAACTGCTACGCCGACGCGTACGAACACGCCCGTCCCGACCGCGACCAACACGCCCGGCGGCCCGACGAATACACCTACTCCCACGCCGACGCGCACCAACACTCCCCTGCCCCCGACGGCGACCAATACCCCGAGCGGCGGGACCAACCTGGCGTTGTTCAAGCCGGTGACGGTTTCATCCACCAATAACGCCACTGCGGCCGGCGGCGACAAAGCGGTAGACGGCAACCTGAGCACCCTTTGGCGAGCAAGGAAGCAGAGCCAACTGCCCTCTGAGTGGATCATTGTGGACCTGGGCAGCAGCGTGTCCATTGACACCGTGATACTGAAATGGGGCGGCTTCTACGCGACCAGCTACACCATCCAGGTTTCCAACGACAACATTAACTGGACGACGGTTTCCACCACGACGGGTGGCGACGGTTTGACGGACACCCTGACCTTTGGCGCGGTCTCGGCCCGCTACGTCAAGATGGAATCCACCGTCTGGAACAATTTCAACGAGCGCGACTACTTGATCGAGTTCGAGATTTATCAGTAGCCTCGATCGGCCTGTGTTGTGCAAACTCCTGGAGTCGGAAAGACCGAGCCGACTCCGGGAGTTTTTATTCGGTTCAAGTAGAATTCGCGCCAGCGGCCAGCGTCCTGAGCGGAGCCCCGCTTTCCTTCGACTTCGCTTCGCTCCGCTCAGGGTGCTTGCTTCTTTATACTGAAGTGCTGATTCTGTTATCTCTCTGCGCTCCACTTGCCCCGGCGCTAACGCGCGAAGCGGTGCAAGTGCCGGGGTCTGCGTACTCAGCGGTAAGATCCTAAACAGGACACCACCATGCCCCGACTCACCCAACCCAAAATCGGCGTCTTTGGAATTGGATTAGCGGCTTACTGGCCGCAGTTCGAGGGACTCAAGCAGCGGCTGGAAGGCTATCAGCGCGAAGTCGAAACACGGCTAGAAAGCTTTAACGCGCAAGTCATCTCCGCCGGATTGGTAGACACCGCGCCCGCCGCCCTCGCTGCCGGTGATCTATTCATTCGCGAGAACGTGGACTTGATCGTGTGCTACGTCGCCACGTACGCCACCTCCTCACAAGTGCTGCCCGCCGTCCAACGCGTCAACCGCCCGGTGTTAGTGCTGAACTTGCAACCCTCGCCCCAACTCGATTACGAAAACGTGGACACCGGCGAATGGCTGGCTAACTGCTGCGCCTGCTGCGTCCCGGAAATCTCGTACGCCTTCGCGCGCAGCCGCATCCCGTTCCACACCGTCGCCGGTCAATTGCACGCTGACCCGCGCGCCTGGGGCCTCATCGCCGAGTGGGTCCAGGCCGCGAGTGTCCTGCGCGCGCTCAACCGGAGCCGCATCGGGTTCCTCGGCCACACCTATCCGGGCATGTTGGACATGTACGCCGACTTCACGCTCGTCCAGGCACAAACCGGCGCGCATGTAGAAGTGCTGGAGATGGAAGACCTGGAAGAGCGCGTGAACGCCGCGACGCCGAAGGAAATTGAAGAGAAGAAACAGGAAATCCTCAGCGCCTTCGATATCGCTGAGCCGGGCAGCGACAAAATTTCGCAGCCGGTCACACCCGAGGCGATGGACTGGACGGCGCGCGTCGCTTGCGGATTGGATGCGCTCGTAAACGATTTTCAACTCGACGGCCTGACGTACTACTATCGCGGCCTGAACGGAAATATCTACGAACAACTTGGCGCGTCATTGATTGTTGGCAACTCACTGCTCACGGCGCGCGGCGTCCCTTGCAGCGGCGAAGGCGATTTGAAGACTTGCCTCTCCATGCTCATCTTGGATCGTCTCGGCGCGGGCGGCTCATACACCGAGTTCTACGCGATGGACTTCGTCGAGTACTTTATTTTGATGGGTCATGATGGCCCCGGTCACGTCGCCATCAGTGACCACAAGCCCAAGTTGCGCGGGTTGGGTCTGTTCCACGGCAAACGCGGTTATGGCGTTTCGGTCGAGTTCCAGGTCAAAACCGGGCAAATTACAATCTTGGGGACCACGCAAACCGCCGAAGGCCGGCTGAAATTCTTAATCGCCGAGGGCGAATCACTTCCGGGGCCGACGATGAAAATCGGCAACACCAACTCACGTTTGCGTTTTTCATTGCCGCCCGCCGAGTTCATGGAAGCCTGGTGCGCGCACGGCCCCACGCACCACGTCGCGCTCGGCATTGGCCATCAACGTAGAAAGATAGAAAAGTTATCTCAGTTGTTGGGTATTGAATGCCTTGTAGTCTAACATGCACGTGATGCGTGACCCGTGACTCGTGAAACACGAATCACGAGTCACGGGTCACGCATCACGAGTCCCCAAGAAAGTTGCCTATCATGTTCCCCAACTTCGCCAACCCGCCCGCGATTTACCGTTCTATGCCTCTCTGGGTCTGGAACGGCGAGATGACCGAAGCGCGCATCACGGAAATGCTTGAGCAGTTCGCGGCGCAGGGGATGGGCGGCGTCTTCGTTCATCCGCGCCCCGGCCTGATCACCGAATATCTCTCCGAGCGCTGGTTTGAGTTGTGGCGGTATGCCCTGCGCGAATGCCAACGACTCGGACTCATTTGCAATATCTATGACGAGAACAGTTATCCCTCCGGCTTCGCGGGTGGCCATGTCCCCTCGCGCGCGCCGCATGTCGCCGTCCAATTCGTCCATGCGGTCACGCACACGCAATCGCCGATCCGGTTGATGGGCGAACTCATCGTCGCTTACCGCCTGCCATCCGGCGACGCCGACCCGGTGCGCCTCCCATCGAACGCGAACCTGGATGAAGCTGTTAAAGATGGCCCGCTGATGACGCTCGAACTCCGGCGGGCGGCGGGCAACCCGTGGAACGCCGGCTTCCCGATGGTGGACGAGACGCATCCCGACACCGCGCGCGAGTTCATCGCCGTCACGTACGAAGCCTATCGCCAACACGTCGGCGAGGCGTTTGGAAACGGCATTCAATTTATTTTCGGCGATGAGCCGGCGCCGGGCGCTTACGCCGAAGGTTACCGGCCCGGCCCGTTTCTGCCGCTCTCGCGCCGACTGCTACGCGAGTTCCGCCACGAGCACGGCTACGATCTCACCGAGCATCTCACCGACTTGTTTTTAGATCGCGGTTGCCCCTGCCCGTTCTCCACGCGCTTCGATTACTACTTAACACTTCAACGCCTGTGGACTCACAACTTTCTCAAGCCACTCTACGAGTGGTGCGATGCGCACAACCTGCAATTCACCGCGCACTTCTACGAGCATGAATGGCCGTTCGTCGTCCTTAACATCAACTCCATGGACGCTTACCGTTGGCTGCACATTCCCGCGATTGACCTCCTCGCGCCACAATTCGATTTTCAAGAACCGGGCGCGAGCAGCGCCTTCCTCCTCACCGTCCGCGAGTTGAGTAGCGTCGCCAATCAATTGGGCCGACCGCGCGCTCTATGTGAAGCGCACGGTGTGGGCGGCTACGAAGCGACCTTCGAGGACTTCAAGCGTCTCTCCGATTGGCTCATGGTGCATGGTGTCAACTTCTATGTCCAACATCTCAGTTATGAAACAATCAGCGGCGCGCGCAAGACCGACCATCCGCAAACGTTCAGCGACCACAGCCCGTGGTGGAACAGTTATCGCCTGCATGCGGATCACGTCGCGCGGCTCTCGGTCGCGCTCACCCAAGGCAAACAGTGCAACCGCGTTCTGGTGCTTCATCCCACGACCACCGGCTGGCTGCACTCTACGCCCACCGCCCTCCACGATTTCTCCGATCTCTCGCGCGAGGAACAGGTTCATCCGCTTTTGGCGCTACGCAAAAATCAATCTCAACTCATCCAGTGGTTATGCGATCATCAAGTAGATTTTGATTTGGGCGATGAATTGCTGCTGCGCGATTTCGGCCAGGCGGATCACGCCCGATTGAAAGTTGGCGAGGGACGGTACTCGGTCGTCGTCCTGCCGCTGGGGATGGAGAACTGGTGCGAGAGCACGTTCGCATTGATCGAGCGTTACCTGGATTTGGGCGGAATCGTCGTAGCCCTGAGTGACGCCCCGAAATTTATCAATGGCCGACCGGACGCGCGCCCGGCGCAACTCGCCGCGCGTCATCCCCAAAACTGGTTGCGCGTTGAGTCGCTTGCCGCCGTGCAACTCGAACTCGACCGACTCGCGCCGCCACTGATTCTTACCGAAGATGGGCAACACCTCCCAGTGCTCGTTGGGCATCACGCGCGTGAGTTGGAGGATGGCAGCGTGCTGCACCTTCTCACCAACAGTGGACATGCATCGGTTCAAATCAATGTCCGCCTCGCCGGCCAGAGCCTACAAGCGCTTGACTCCTTCAGCGGCCAAATTTCTGATGTGTCACTTGAAAATGGAGTTGCTTCTTTAACGCTGCCTGCGGCGGGGCATGTGGTGTGGGTGGCACAAACTCGCCATCGGTTAGAAACCGACGGCTACACGAGACGAAGCCCGCTACGCGGGCTATCCACCAACCAAACACACCACCAAGAAATCATTCTGGGGAAATTTGATCGCATTGAGCGCGCGTCGCCCAACGCGCTCGCGCTTGATTTCTGCGACCTGACGGTGGACGGTGAAACGTTCCCTGGCCTCTACGTCACCGAAGCCAACCGGCGTTGCTGGCAGGCGCATGACTTCGACGGCGATGTGTGGGATGGCACAATCCAGTTCCGGCGCAACTATGTGGATACACACTTTGGCGCAGACACTGGTTTCCGAGTAACGTATCACTTTGAGATAGCAAGTCTCACAGGTCTTTCCCAATTAGAATTAGCGCTTGAGCATCCAGAGCTATACCAAGTTGAAGTCAATGGTCATAGAATCTCTTTTGAAGGTGCGCGTGGCTGGCTCGACGAAACCATCCTCTCCACGCCCATCAGCGACATGCTTCAGCCCGGACGAAATACCGTCACCCTCACCACTCAGCCCTTCAACATCCTGTGCGAAATTGATCGCGTTTACATTCTAGGCGACTTCGCGCTGCAACCGGCCTCGCCCGGTTTTCGGATCGCGCCGCCGCAACCGTTGACGCTCGGCGATTGGACAAAGCAAGGACTCACTATGTATCCCGGCAGCGTCTGTTACGAATCACAACTCGCGCTTCCGCGATCAGTCTCCAGCCTGACGTTGCAAACGCCGGAATGGGCCGGCTCGGTCATCAATGTTCGTTTGGATGAGCGCGGCGTTGGGCACATCGCTTTTCCGCCATACGAACTGCAGGTGGACACGTCGCTGGATGCTGGAGTTCACATCGTTGAATTTGAAGTTGTCGGCACGCTCAAAAATCTGCTCGGCCCGCACTTCTGCCGCCAGCCGCTACGCAACCGGTGGAGCGGGCCAAACGCCTGGCAAGACCCTGTGCCGCACCCGATGGATGGCAAGGATTACGAGATACTGCCTTATGGGCTGCTGGGGCCGGTGAGGGTGAGGTTCTGAGGCAAACGTGCGCGGAGTGAAAGGTGCGCCGCACTTCTGAAAGTGCGGCGCACCTTTCACTCCGGCTAGGCGACTCGCAGCGTTCGTAGTAACATGGCGACACTCGCTCCATGGGGATCGCCGATGACTAAAAACTCCAAAGTGAATGTCAAAGGAAAAAAGGTCGCTATCAAAGGCGATGTCGTCGCGCGCGACAAAGTCACCACGAATAACAACATCACTAATATTGAAGCCGCCGTTCCTCTCGCACTTAGCCTCCACCAACTTCCTCCACCGCCCCGCGACTTCACCGGGCGTGAGGCCGAACTCAAAGAACTGCTGGCCCATGTTGAAACCGGTGCAGTCATCTCCGGGTTGCGCGGACAGGGTGGTATTGGCAAGACCGTGCTCGCACTCAAACTCGCGGAACATCTCACACCGCACTATCCCGACGCACAGTTTTATCTCGACTTGAAAGGCGTGAGCGACAAGCCACTGACGCCCGCCGAAGCGCTAGCGCACGTTATCCGTGCTTATCATCTCACTTCCAAACTCCCCGAAAGCGAAGCCGAACTGCGCGCACTCTATCTCTCCGTCCTGCACGAGAAACGCGCGCTCCTGCTCATGGACAATGCCAAAGACGCGGCTCAGGTAAACCCGCTCATTCCGCCTGCCACTTGCTACCTGCTCATCACCTCCCGCCAGCACTTTCATCTGCCCGGCTTGTTCGCGAAAGATTTGGAGCAGATGCAACCGGATGAGGCGCGAGAGTTACTTTTGAATATCGCGCGGCGTATGGGTGAGCACGCGGACGTCATCGCAAAGTTGTGCGGTTACTTACCTTTGGCGCTGCGACTGACAGCCAGCGCCTTAGCCGAGCGCCGTGACCTCAGCCCAACCGACCTGATCCGCAAACTGAGCGACGCGCAGACTCGCCTCAAGCTCACTGGCGCAGATGCTTCTTTGCAATTGAGCTATGATCTGCTCACTCCTGAACTCCAAAAACTCTGGCGCGCGCTCGCCGTCTTCCCCGACACCTTTGACCGCACCGCCGCAGCCGCCGTGTGGACGATGGAAGAAGACGCGGCGCATGATGCGCTAAGTGAGTTGGTGAGGTTGAGTATGCTCGATTTCTCCCCTCACCCCACCCCTCTCCCCTCCGGGGAGAGGGAGTCCTTGGAACGTGAGTCCCCCTCTCCCAGCGGGAGAGGGGACAGGGGTGAGGGCGAGCACCCAGGCCGCTACCGCCTCCACGACCTCGCCCGCCTGTACGCCGACACCCGCCTGCCCGAACGCAAACGCTACGAAGCACAGAAGCGCCACGCCGTACATTATGAGACCGTGCTCCTTTCAGCCAGTGATCTCTACCTGCAAGGCAATGAGTCCATTAAGTATGGGCTGAACTTGTTTGATCTGGAGTGGAAGAATTTTCAAGCCGGGCAGGCTTGGGCTGAGGTATATGCCAACAAAGATAATGTAGCAGAACAGTTATGTAGCGCTTACCCAAACGCCGGAGCAGACCTGCTTGAACTGCGCCAGTATCCACCCGAGCGTATTCGCTGGCATGAAACGGCACTGACCTCTGCAAAGCGCTTGAAAGATCGCCCGGCGGAGGGTGCACACCGTAACAGCCTCGGCCTCGCCTACATGAACCTGGGTGAGGCCCGCAAAGCCATTAAGTTCTTTGAGCAAGCTCTAGCTATCAGCCATGAGATTGGCGACCGGCGCAACGAAGGAGCCATACAGGGCAACCTCGGCGTCGTCTATAGGAACCTGGGCGACGCCCGCAAAGCCATTAAATTCTTTGAGCAAGCTCTAGCTATCAGCCGTGAGATTGGCGACCAACGCAGCGAAGGTGCCACGCTCTGCAGTCTAGGCAGTGCCTATGCCGATCTAGGTGAAAACCATAAAGCTGTCGAGTTCTACGAACAAGCTCTATTCATTGACCAAGAAATCGGTGACCGACGCGGTGAAGGAGCAGATCTGGGCAACATCGGCATAGCCTACTACAACTTGGGCGAGCCCCACAAAGCCATTGCGTTCTTCGAGCAAGTGTTGGTTATTGACCGCGAGATCGGTGACCGACGCGGCGAAGGCAATGCACTCTGGAACATGAGCCTTGTGTTCAATAAACTCGGCGAGCGCGCCCAGGCCATCATCTGCGCTGAAGCTGCTTTGAAGACTTTAGAACAGATCGAAGACCCTCGCAGGAAAATAATACGAAGGCAGTTGGAGGAGTGGCAGGGCTGACAACGGATTGCTTCGCAAAACGGATAAACGAATGAGAGCGGATGGCGGCCGCTTCGCATGATCCGTTGCAATCCGTTTATCCGCTTCGCGCGAAGCGCAATCCGTTGTCGGCTATCCGTTATCCAGGAGACCCCTATGAACGATTACCAACCTGTTGATCTAAGCCAGTTCTGTAATGTCGGCAAATTATTCATTGGAGACAAGGCCGAGCCGCGGATTGGCAACCAGACTTTTCACGGCCTGCCGTTCAGCATCGGTGGAGAGAAACCCGATGCGGCGCGGTGCTTCATTGGATTCGGCGATCACGCGGGAGCGGGCGCGAGCGTGACGGTTCCGGTCGGCGCGGCGGCGCGGTATGTGATCTTTGCACATGCGCTGCTGGAGTCACGCGTGCGGGACGGTGAGAGCATTGGGCGCGTCGTCGCCAACTATTTGTTTCGTTTCAGCGACGGCCAGGTTGAGTACGTGCCCATCCGCGAGCGGTTCGAGGTCGCACTCGTGCCCACGTGGTGGGGCGGCCTGCCATTCGTCGCCGTGCCCGATAACAAAAACGGATTGATGCCGCGCTATGAAGGCAAGTGGGATCAGATGGGCGGGCGTCAGACCGAGACTTATATGGGCTGGCCTCACAACTACTACCTATGGGCCTGGGAGAATCGCGATCCCGCGCGAGTGATTGAGTCAGTGAGGCTCGAACCCACTGACCGGAAGTTCATCGTCGCCGGGATCACGCTCGGGTTCAATGATGAAGCGCCCTTCCCGCGCAACGCGAAGCGCGAGGTGAAGATTACGCTGTCGCAGCCGGAGGACGCCGGGAAACCGTTCAGCCTGGAAGTGGAGGTGGATCGCGGCGTGGCGACGTTCCCGTTTGCTTTGCCCGAGAAGCCCGCGAACGATTTTCTGGCGGATGATTTCAAAGGCTGGGGCGAGGCGCAGAACGAAAAGTCGGGCGCGGCGTATGTCGAGGTCGCGGCGATCCCCTCGGCCACGGTTACGGTTAAATCTGCGGGCGAGGAAATCGGTCGGGCAAATTGGGGCGCGCTCGAAGCCCGGGGAAAAATCGAAACGCCGCGCGTGCAGTTGGAAATCGTGGATCGCGGTCGGAACTGGGTCAACGTCACCATCCTCGACGACGAGACTAATCGCCCCGTCCCCTGTCGCGTCCACTTCCGCTCGCCGGAGGGCATCCCGTATCAGCCGCACGGCCATCACGATCACGTCAACTCGAATCTGGATACGTGGCACAGTGACATCGGCGGCGATTTGCGTTTGGGGCAGATTACGTACGCGTATGTGGATGGACGCTGCCAGGGCTGGCTGCCGCGCGGCGAGGTGATTGTGGATGTGGCGCGCGGCTTCGAGTATGAGCCGTTGCGGACGCGCGTGCGGATTGAGCCGGGACAGCGCGAACTGACGCTGCGCCTTAAGCGTTGGACAAACATGAACGCGCAACGCTGGTTCAGCGGCGACTCGCATGTGCATTTTCTCGGCGCGAACGGCGCGCACACCGAGGCGCAGGGCGAGGACTTGAACGTGGTCAATTTGTTGCAATCGCAGTGGGGTCATCTGTTCACGAATACCGAGGACGCGCTCGGGGCGACGGTGACGAATGGCGGCAACACCATCGTCTACTGTTCGCAGGAAAATCGGCAGCACATGCTTGGGCATTTGACGTTGTGGGGATTGAAGGAGCCGGTGATGCCGTGGTGTACCGATGGGCCGGACGAGGCCGAGCTGGGCGGCGCGTTGGAGGAGACGATGGCGTATTGGGCCGACGCCTGCCGCGCCCAGGGGGGGACCGTGATCATTCCCCATTTACCGAACCCGAACTGCGAACCGGCCGTGCTGATTGCGACCGGCCGCGCGGATGCGGTAGAGATGATCACGCACGCGAACTATGAACATCTGGAATATTATCGCTATCTCAATTGCGGTTATCGGCTGCCGCTCGTGGGCGGGACAGATAAGATGTACAGCACTGTGCCGGTCGGGTTGTATCGCACGTATGCGTACGTTCCAAAAGATGAAGAGTTCAATTACGAGAATTGGTGCCGCGCGGTGCGCGCCGGGCGCACGTTCTTGAGCGGTGGGCCGATGATTCATTTGAGCGTGAACGGCGCGGCGATTGGAGACACGCTGCAACTACCGCGCGGCGGCGGGACGGTGGAAGTGGAAGCAACCGCCGAATCAATTTTCCCTTTGCACAATTTGGAGATTGTGCAGCAAGGGCGCGTCGTCGCCACGACCGAAGACGCCAAAGGCGCGCGGCGGCTGAATTTGAAAACGTCACTGAAAGTTGATCGCCACACGTGGCTGGCGGCGCGCTGCTGCCGGCCGGATGGGAGCGCGCCGCATCATCACGACGAATGGCAGCGTGGCATGTTCGCGCACACCTCGCCAATTTACATCGCGGTGGATGACGAGTGGTGGCTGTTCGATCAGGACGCCGCTCAGTATATGCTCACACTGATAGACGGTGGGCTGTCATATATTCGACAACGGGCGCTACATCACTCGCACGGGACGGTCACACATCATCACGGCGAGGAGGATCACCTGGCTTATCTGGAGCGGCCTTTCCACGAGGCGCAGGCGGCGATACAGAGGAGGATGGAATCACTGAAGCACTGAGGAGGGATGAGAACACTGAGGCTGAATTGTGAGAGAAGCGTGTGTATGCTATTATCTGTCTAGACGATCATGACCAAGAGGTGAGGCTATGCGCGACATCGGTGTACAAGAACTGAAGGCCCGCGCTTCTGAGATCCTACGCAATGTTTGGAAGCGTCGGGCGCGCTATGTGATCACGTATCGTGGTCGCCCAATTGGGATGTTATCCCCAGTGGAACAAGTCCCAGCAACCAATCTTGCTTCCACTCCCGAGTCAGCAGATGCGGTCTGGGCTGAATTAACTCGCTTGGGCGAAGAAATCAGCCGAGGCTGGCGCTCGTCCCAGACCAGCACAGAACTCCTCTCCCAGATGCGCCGCTGAGATCAAAACATGGCGGGGCCTTATACGGTTGATGCTAGCGTCTTCCTGAATGCATTTAATCCAGGCGAAGTTGGACAGGCAGAGAGTAATCGCTTTCTCAATCACCTCCAAGCTCAAGCGATCCCCATCATCGCCCCAACGCTACTCTTGCCTGAGGTCTCTGCCGCGATTAGTCGCGGTAGAGAAGACGCCAAGTTAGCTCAGGCCTTTGCCAATACATTAAGTCGTCTTCCAAATTTAGTACTCATCCCCCTCGACACCCTTCTGGCCCAACACGCGGCGGAGGTCGCAGCACAATATCGCCTGCGAGGCAGTGATGCGGTTTATGCAGCCGTCGCTATTCGGTTTGGAAGTCATTTGGTGACTCTGGACCGGGAACAGCGAAGCCGGCTTGATAAAGTTCTGACGACAGGGACGCCAACCGAGACTATGAAGGCGCTGATAAAGTAACCCCCCTTGTCAACCCAACCCTCAATGTTCAGAACTCCCCAAGGCCAAGCCCGTTACTTTGCCGCTTATGACGCCACGATGGCGTTGTGGCCCGTGCCGGTGGAGTCGTTTGATGTGCCCACGCGCTGCGGCCCAACGCACCTCCATGTCTGCGGGGCGAAAGACGCGCCGCCCCTGGTGCTTTTTCATGGGGCTGCAATCAGTTCCACTATGTGGTATCCAAATGTGGGAGCGTTGAGCCAAACCTATCGCGTCTATGCTGTGGATACGATCGGCGAAATGGGAAAAAGTGTCAGCACCCGCCCAATGATAAAACCGGCGGATTTTGTAGATTGGTTGAGCGATGTTTTCGATGAATTGCGGCTGGAACGGGCGCACGTTGCGGGTCTGTCCGCGGGCGGCTTTCTCGCGCTGCAACTGGCGCTTTCCGCGCCCGCACGGGTTATGAAGCTTATCCTACTTTCACCGGCGAATCTTTTATCCATCCGTCCGCAGTTCTATTTCCGTCTGGCGGCTCTCGTACTACCTTTTTTGTCGCCTCAGGTCAAGCAAGAGATCGCTTTGGGCGCGTACTCCCCAGCCATTGTGCCCGTCATTAAGCAGATGCTGACCCCAACGGACTTTCGCTATCAGATGGTTCTTCCGCCCGTGTGCACCGACGAAGAATTGCGACAAGTCAAAACACCGACGTTACTCTTGCTTGGAGAGCGCGAAGTAATTTACGCTCCTCAAACGGCGCTCGCCCGCGCCCGCCGCTTCATCCCGCAGCTCGAAGCCGAGATTCTCCCTCAGGCCGGCCATGCGCTGAACTTTGACCAGCCGGAAATTATTAATCAGCGTATTCTAGAATTTCTAAATAAAGAAGCGTAAATGGGTGAACAACGTGCGCCGCACCTTCGCGAAGCGGGTGCGGCGCACGTTGTTCACCGCTACATCAAAATCTCAATCGTCTCCGGCACCGATTTGCGTTCGCCCAGGCGGATGAGGCCGAGCATGAACCGTGCCGGTGAGAGCGGCGGTTTCCAGATCACCTGCCCAAAGTTTCCCACCCAGCGATCCACTTCCGCAATTTCCGGATCGCGTTGGTCAAGCGGCAGCGGCGCGATTCTTTCCGCTGTCTGCCAGGCCTGTCGGCGGGCTTTGTCCATGCTGAAGTTAATCATCACGTCTTCAGTCACGCCGGCCATTTCGTCCAACGGCCCAAGCAGCGGCCAAATTTGAGTCAACTCCGATTTGACGCTGTTGACCAGGGACGCCAGGACTGTGTTGATCTTGTTAAAATCGTTTTGGAGACTAGTGGTTTGTAAACTAAGTTTTGCAACGAATTAGTCCAGGCGTATTGTTGAGCCAATACTGGAACTTCCGGCAAGACCATTGCCAGTCAAAAGGGTGAGCGAAATGCTGATTGTAAT
>Ga0075421_100000176_pt1 | contig 58654 bp, 53 predicted proteins | sample SoiMetdeltSBSDD5_FD_75292 | JGI IMG/M metagenome (GOLD analysis project Ga0075421, IMG submission 75292) | Bulk soil microbial communities from a Populus tree surrounding site in Tennessee, USA - Soil MetaG P. deltoides SBSDD5 | ecosystem: Environmental > Terrestrial > Soil > Tree plantation... | reverse complement strand
TGGTAGGCGTACTCCTCGGCCGGCGTGTCGCCGAACGACAGGTGCACGGTCCGCCCTTCGGCGAGGGCCTCGGCGGTGGCGGTGACAGCGGCCTCGGCTGCGGCCTTGGCGATGGCGACCGGGTCGTCGCCCAGCACGTCGCCGTCGAACTCGTCGCCCACGTCGCCGACCGTCTTGCCGGCCATCATCGGCGGCGTCCACAGGTCCTCGGCGACGACGTGGTTGACCAGCGCACGGACGTTCCACACGGGGCAGGGCGTCTCCCCCTCCCAGCGGGCGCCCACGGTCTCGACCCGGGCGATGAACTCCTCGACGGCCCGCTTGTGCAACTCGGCGACATCCATGGTCGCAACCTACTCAGTTGGTGGTCGCGGGAACAGGCGCCGGGGTGAGCTGCGGGGCCGTGCGGCGCTGGTGGCGGACGGCGAGGGCGCACGCCACCGCGACCGCGGCGTAGGCGGCCCAGCGGGCCGATCCGACGTCGAACGCGCCGGCGAGGTCGCGGATGCTGGTGAACAGCAGGACGGTCCCGGCGCCGACGCCCAGCGTCCGGGGGTCGATGTGGCGGATCACCCAGGCCGCCACGGGCGCGGCGACGACGCCACCGATCAGCATGGCGATCAGCGTCCCCGCCTTCACGCCCTCGCCGCCGAGTGATGCGATCAGCGAGGTCGACGCCACGAGGGCCACCGCGATCTCGGCGGTGTTCACCGAGCCGATGGCGATGCGGGGGTTGAGGCCCTTGCGGGAGAGCAGCACCGGGCTGACCACCGGCCCCCAGGCACCGATGAGCCCGTTGGTGACGCCGCCGGCGAGGGCCGCGGCCGCGATGCCCCGCCGGCTGTACTCGCCGTACTCGGGCTCACTGCCGGCGTTTCCGTCGTCGGCGGCGGCTGCGGCGGCGCGCTTCGCCCGGCTGAAGCGGATCAGGATGCGGATGCCGACCAGGCACAGCAGCGCCGCCAGGTAGGGGCGGATGCCGTCGCCGTCGACGTTGGCGAGGACGGTCGTCCCGACGAGAGCGCCCACGCAGCCGGGGGCTGCGAGCAGGACGACCAGCCCCTTGTCGATGTTGCCGAACTTCCAGTGAGCGGCGCCGCCGGCGACCCCGGTGGCGACCTTGGCGATGTTGACCGTGGTCGACACCGCGGCGGGGGCGAGACCGGCGGTCAGCAGGATCGTCGACGAGGTCGGCCCGAAGCCCATGCCGAGCGCACCGTCGACAAGGGAGGCCAGGAAGCCCGCCAGCGCCACGAAGAGCAGCACGCCCATCGATAATTCCTACCGGAATTGTCGGGAAAGCGGCCACTCCACCCGAACCGGATCCTCAACGGCCCCCGACCGACCGGGCCCCAGCCGTTCATCCGACGCTGCAGCCGAATCCGACGCTCAGCCGGTGACCTGACCGAGCCGGCCGACTCGCTCCGGTCAGCCAGTCATCCGACCTCGCTCGACCGACGCCCCGGTGGACCAACAGAGCCGACCGAACCAGGTGCTCATCGGGCGTGCCGACGGAGTGGGCCGGCGCAGTCGGGTCAGTCGGTCAGGCCATGCGAGGAGCCAGGGCGGTTGCGGCCGGTCGGCCGGAACTCCACGGAGAGACTCTCCGGAGCACGACGAGGCAGGCAGCACGAGTCGGCGCAGCCGACCCCACTTCCCTTCGCACGAGACCATGATCGGCAACCGGCCAGGGCCGAAATCCGACCGGGCGGCCGGAACTCCACGGACCGAGGTCCCGACCAACCGCGAGGCAGTCAGCACGAGTCGGCGCAGCCGACGCCGCTTCCTTGGGCGCGACGAAGATCGGCAACCCGGCGGGGCCGTAGCCCCGCCGGGGCCGCCGATCAGGTGTGGCTCAGCCGGTGACGGCTTGGTAGGCGTTCACCTCGCCGTGGCCGTAGAAGCCGTTGTTCTGGGTGCTGCCGTAGCAGACGTGGGGCACGACCCCGGCGCCCGGCGGCGTATAGGTGCCGCCCAGCGGGCAGGCCGTCTCGTCCGCGGTGCGCTCGAGCACCGAGGTCACCGCGCCTGGGCTCATGCCCGGGTGCTGGCTGAACACCAGCGCCGCGACGCCGGCGACGTGCGGTCCGGCCATCGACGTCCCCTGCTTGTAGCCCCAACCGTTGCCCGGGAAGGTGGCCGACAGCACCCGCCCGTTGGGCTCGGTGCCGGGCACCCGGCTGTCACCACCGGGCGCCGCGACCTCGACCACACCGAGGCCGTAGTTGGAATAGAAGGACGTCAGCCCGGTGGGCCCGGTCGCCGACACGGTCACAACGCCTGGCGCTTCCGCAGGCAGGTCGAGACAAGCGTTGTTGATGTTCCGGGTCTCGACCGGGCCCGACCCGTCGTCCGGGCTCCCGGCATCGACGAAGCGGTGCTGCAGATCGAACTGGCTGTTGCCGGCCGAGGCCACCGTCAGCACGCCCTGGCTCGACGCGAACCGCAGGGCCCGCTGCACGGCCTGCCAGATCGGGCGCTGGCGGGCGTCGTTGCGGCAGTTGAACTCCCACGGATCGATGAAGTAGCTGTTGTTCGTCACCTCGAAGCCGTGCGTGGCGGCCCACATGAAGCCGCACACCGCGGCGTCCGGGTAGATGAAGCCGTCGTCGTTGACCACCTTCACGGCAGCCAGCCGCACGCCCGGAGCGACGCCGACGATGCCGACACCGTTGCGGGCGGCACCGATGGTGCCGGCGACGTGGGTGCCGTGGTCGCTGGTGGTCGGCTGCCACGACGCGAACGATGTGTCCGGCGCTCCGCTGAGGCACGAGGCCGACAGCGACGCGTCGACCTGGGTGGCCAGGTCGGGGTGGTGGGCATCGATGCCCGAGTCGAGCACGCCGACGACGACGTTCGGGCTCCCGATGGTCACCGAGTGGGCCTCGGCGACCTGGATGGCGCGCATGTCCCACTGCAGGGGCCACAGCGCCTCGCTGACCGTGGTCGGGTCGGGCACGGCGACCGTCGCCTCGTCGGGCGACTCGACCTTGCTGCCGAGCCCGGTCGTGGCCGCTGCGCTCTCGACGCCGCTGCCGAGGACTGCAGTGGCGAAGTCGGCCCGATCGGAGCGGGCGATGACGACGCCGATCTGCGAGTAGCTGGCGACCACGGTGCCGCCGGTCGCCTGGACCCGGGACACGGCGTTGGCCGAGCTCTGACCGTCGGGCGCCAGGACCACGTAGGTCTGGGTTGTGCCGCTGGCAGCTGTGGGCGCCGCCTCGGCGGGGCCGACGTGCGCGACGCCGACCCCTACCAGCAGCGCCGCGCTGAGCAGCACTCCTCTCGCCCGGCCTGACCGCCGTGCCCGCTGTTCCCGCCATTCCAAGGACATGTGAACCCCCGTCGTCCAACCCGAGTGCCTGCCAGCCGAGGGTAATTACGCGCTGTCGCCCGTGCGCCGCCGAGGGTGTCCAAATTCCTCAACGCCCACCGCGCGTGAGGGGAGTGGACGCCATGGCCGACCGAACGTTCGCCGGGATCATCGACTACGGTGCGCTCTTAACGAATCGTTAAGAGGTCTAAGGGGGATGGGCGGATGCGACGAAGGATGGGACACGCGCTCGCCGTCGGGACGGTGCTGGCCATCGTTGCCGTGAGCGCGTGCGAGTCGGTGGTGGTGAACCGAGTCGGCGACCAGCGGTCCCAGGCCGGGGCTCCGCCGCTCACCGAGTCGACGTACCTCGCCGGCCAGGCCCGCACCCACTCGGTCGCCATGTGCGCGGCCCGCGCCGTCGCGCCGACCACCGACCCCGCCGCGGCCTACCTCGGCGAACCGGCGACCCGCCTCCGGGAGCTGGTCGGCGCAGCACCGCTCGCCGACGGTGGCGACGCGGGCGCCACCGACGCCATCTGGCAGCAGTGGGCGGACGACCCCACGCTGGTCGACCCCCAGTGGGACTCGCTTGGGGTGGGCGAGCACAGCTGCGACGACGGCCGCCTCTACATGACGCTGGTGCTGCGCAACACGCCGCCGCCGCTCGGACAACCGGCCGACACCAGCAAGATCGTGCTCGCCGAGACGATCACCCAGAACGGCTGGCGCTACGACCGCTACCGCAACCTGGCTGCGCCGTGCTCGATCAGCGGCTACCAGAGCTTCGTCGTCGGCACGAAGGTGGGCTCGTCGGCGGCCGCGACCCGGCCGCTGTGGGTCAAGCTGCGGGGCGGTGGCGTCGGGTGGTTCGACACCGACGGCACACCGCTGCCGACGGCGGGCGTGAAGTCCGAGGAGTCGCTGGCCACGCAGCTCAAGTTCGACACGGCCGGACTGATGGCCTCGGTCAAGGCCGCACCCGAGGGCTTCCGCCTGCTGATCGTGTCGATGTGCAGCCACGACATCTACGCCGGCAACGACAGCTACGACCCCTACAACCCCAACCTCACACCCGACGGTGAGACCCGGCCCACCACCGGCCTCACCGCCACCAAAGCCGCCATCCAGCACACGCAGGCCCTCTACCCCACCGACGACTTCTTCCTCCACGGCACCAGCGCGGGTGGCGCCGGCACCTACAGCGTGGCGTGGGGCCTGCAGCAGCAGGGCTTGCCGCCCGCCGGCCTCATCTCCGACTCGGGCGTCGTCAACCAGGCGTGGCAGCTGTACATCGCCCAGCACGGTGTGCCCGGCGGCGGCACCGGCTGCCAGAAGGTCACCGAGGAGCGGGGCTTCGGCGTGCTCGGCCGCATCGACCGGGCGCTCGGCGACCCCGCCAACCAGCCTCACCTCCTGGTCGGCAGCGGCCGGCTCACCGTGCCCGTGCTCCACATCTGGAACCACGCCGACCACAACGTCTGCGGCGCGGCGCTGATGCCGTGCCCGCTGCCCGGCGGGTCGACGCCGACCATGCAGGCGGCCGACTGCAACCACGAACCGATGCGGCTCGCCATCGCCGGGCTCGACGCGGGGTCGCGCTCGCTGGCGATGGGCGTGTGCGTCGAGGGCAACGACACCGCGACCCCCTGCGACCGCCACGTGGTGACCGCGGGCGTGAACCTGGTCAACACCGACCCGTCCCAGCCCGCCGACTACCAGGCGGCGATACTCACCTGGGTGCGCGCCCGGCTGGCCGACGGCTGATGAGCCCGGCGCGACGTGACCTCAGCGGAGACGACCCGTCGACCCGCGACGCCCTCATGGACGCCGCCCTCGCGCAGCTGCGGACCAAGGGCGCGCTCGCCGGCCTCAACCTGCGGGAGGTGGCGGACGCCGTCGGCATCACGCCGGCGAACATCTACTACCACTTCGGGTCGCGGGAAGCGCTGCTGCGGGCGGCGCTGTCGCGGGAGGCCGAGCGCCTCCGGGAGCCGCTGGCGGCGGTCACCGACCGGGGCTTCGTCGACCGGCGGCTCGCGATGTTCGATGCCATCGGCGACCTGCCCACCCTCGCCTTCACCGCGCTGCTCGCGCTGGACGACGAGGACTACGAGCCGTTGCCGTTCATCACCGCGACCCGGACCGACTACCAGGCCATGGTCGACGCCGGGGAACTGCCCGCCGACCTGGACGTCGAGGCGACCCATCTGCTGACCCTGGCGACCTCCATCGGCATGGCCCTCTACACCGCGGCGGCGGCCCGCCAGCTCGACACCACACCCGACGAGCTCCGGGCCCGGGTCCGGGACGTCTTCGAGAGGATGCTGCGGGCCATCACGTGAAAGCCTCCTAGTGATGTGGAAGGAACACCTGCCGCCGGGGGTCGAGATCGGGGCGGTGGATCTGACGGCGGGTGGGTCGTTGGTGGAGGTGTGGCGGAAGCGCTGGGCGGCCGACCCCGGGAAGGTGGTCGTCGAGGACGCCGCGGGGTCGCAGCTGTCGGCCGCGGAGCTGGAGGCCCGATCGGCGGAGGCGGCGGGGCGGTTCGCAGCGGCCGGGGTCGGGCGGGGCGACCGGGTGGTGCTGTCGGCCCAGGCGAGCCTCGACCATGTCGTCGCCTACGTGGGCCTGCTACGGCTGGGCGCTCTCGTGCTCCCGCTGAACACCGCGTACCGGGAGCCGGAGGTGGCCCGCGCGGTGGTCGACGCCGGCGCGACCGCGGCCGTGACCGACGAGCCGGGGCGGGCCGGCTGGGTCATCGGGGCCGTGCCGGACGCGGTCGTCACGCCACCCGACTTGTCGGGCCTGCCGGGCACGGCTGCGGAGGCCAAGTTCGACCTCGACGCCGTCGCCGGCGACGATCCGGCGCTGCTCGTCTACACGTCGGGCACCACCGGCGCGCCCAAGGGGGCGGTGCTGAGCCACGCCAACCTGCTGGCGTCGGCCGAAGCGGTCCGGCTGGCGTGGCGCTGGTCGCCGGAGGACCGGTTGGTCCTGGCGCTGCCGCTGTTCCACATGCACGGGCTCGGCGTCGGCCTCCACGGCACGCTGACCACCGGTGCGACCGCCCTGTTGCTGGAGCGGTTCGACGCCATGGCCGTCCTCGCCGCCATCGAGGACGGGGGCACGATGTTCTTCGGGGTGCCGACGATGTGGCACCGCCTCGCCGCGGCGCCCGGGGCCGAGACACTGGCCCGCCTCCGCCTGGGGGTCTCGGGGTCGGCGCCGCTGCCGCCCGACCTGCACTCGGCCGTCGGCCAGCTCGCCGGGACGCCGCCGCTCGAGCGCTACGGCATGACCGAGACCGTGATGCTGGTGTCGAACCCCTACGAGGGCGAGCGGCGGGCGGGATCGGTCGGGTTCCCGCTGCCCGGCGTCGAGGTCCGGCTCGCCGGCGACACCGGGGAGATCGAGGTGCGGGGTCCCAACGTGTTCGCCGGCTACTGGCAGCGCCCGAAGGCCACCGCCGAGGCGTTTCGCGACGACTGGTTCCGCACCGGCGACCTCGGCGAGCAGGACCCCGACGGCTACCTGCGGATCGTCGGGCGGGCCAAGGAGCTGATCATCAGCGGCGGCTACAACGTCTACCCCCGGGAGATCGAGGAGGTCCTGCGGGCGCACCCGGCGGTGGCTGACGCCGCGGTGGTCGGGGCGCCCGACCCCGAGTGGGGCGAGCAGGTGTGCGCCTTCGTGGTCCGGGTCGACGACGTCGCCGACGACGAGCTGGCCGCCTGGTGCGTCGAGCGCCTCGCGCCGTACAAGCACCCCCGCCGCTGGCACGCCCTGGACGAGATCCCCCGCAACGCCCTCGGCAAGATCCAACGCACCGCCCTCACCGACCGACTCTGACCTCCATGGGCAGCGCCTCGAGGAAGTCCTCGGCCGGGAAGGCTTGAGCGGCGGTGAGGGCACCGACCGCATCGACCTCGCCGGACAGGACGCGCTCGGCGGCCTCGACGACCAAGGGCGCCGAGATGGCGTAGATGTCGCGGCCGGCAGCCACCGCTCGCCGTTCCTCGGCACCGTTGCGGGCGACCACGTCGACCAGGAACGTCTGGGACGAGGGGCCGCCGGGGAGCGCAGGGAGGTCGGGGTCGGTCACGTCGGCAACGGCCGCGAGGCTCATGTACGTCTGGATCTCCGGTACCGACACGTGCCGGGGGATCGTCACGCTGTCAGCCATCGTGAACTCGGGGACGACCGGCTGGCGGCCGATCGGTGGTGGGAAATCCCACTCCTCCGGCGCCGGGGCGGGATCGCCCGTGTACGTGAGGCGGCCGGCGGTGTACACGACCCGGCGTCCCTCCCGGCGCTGGCGCGACACCTGGCCCGACGCCCGGGTGCCATCCGTCGGCCGCCAGCTGTCGAGGGCGTAGGCGATGGTGATCTCGTCGGTCGCGACCCAGTCGCCCAGCGCCGCCGTCGCCAGCAGGTCGCCCAGCCCGCCGAAGAACGCCATCGCCGGTACCACCACCACACCGGCCGACCGGGCCGGGCCGTCGTAGCGGGCGAACGTGTCGACGTTGGCCTCGATCTCCGCCGCAACGTCGAGGTATGGCACCCCGGCCCGCAGCGCCGCGTCGACCACCGGTCCGGCCGTGTGGAAGAACGGCCCCGCGCAGTTGACGACCGCCGCGGCACCGGCCAGCGCCCGGTCGAGGGCGGCCGGGTCGTCGACCGCCGCCGCCCGCACCTCCAGGTCGCCCTGACCCAGCTTGGCCGGATCCCGGCCCGCCAACACGGGCGTCCAGCCCCGCCGCAGCAGCTCGGACACCACGAAGCGCCCGGTGTGGCCGGAAGCGCCGTAGACAGTGATGGTGCGGTTCTCGGTCATCGCCCGCGAGCATGACGGCATCACGCCCCTCGGTCTTGGACATTGCTGCGCGGCGGGGCCGTGCTGAGCACCTGCCTGCTGCTCGACCACGACGGCGTCACCCTCACCGACGTCCGCTGCCGCCTGCCCGCCGGCCGGGGCCACACCGATGCGACCAGCCACCACGGCCTGGTGTTCGTGCGCCGCGGTGCCTTCGTGCGCAGCGCCGACGGCGCCGGCCACCTGCTCGACGCCACCCAGGCGTACTGCATCAACCCGGGTGAGGAGCAGCGCTACGACCACCCCCACGGCCACGGCGACGACTGCACCTCGGTGGCCGTCGACCCGGTGCTGCTGGCGTCGGCCTGGGGTGGCGACCCGACGCTGCCCGCCACACCGCTGCCCAGCTCACCTCGGGTCGATCTGGGACACCGCCTCCTGCTGGCCGCCGCCCACCGGGGCGACCCGCCCGACGAGTTGCACGAGCGCACCCTGGCGCTGGTCGCCGCCGCCCTGGCCCAGGTCGACCCCGACCGGGTGGCGTCCGGAACCGGGGGCCCGGCGACCCAGCAAGCCCGCCGCGCCCTGGTCGAGCCCGCCCGGGTCGCCGCCGGTCGGCCCTCGACTGCCAGGGCTCACCGGGCGCTGGTCGACGCTGCTCGGGAAGCGCTGGCCGCCGCCCCCGACCGCTCGCTCGCCGAGCTGGCCGCCGACCTCGGCGTGTCGCCGTTCCACCTCAGCCGGGTGTTCCGGGCCGCCACGGGCCACACGGTCGCCCGACACCGCCTGCGGCTCCGGGTCCGGGCCGCGCTGGAGCGCCTCGCCCACGGCGACCACCGCCTCGCGCACGTAGCCGCAGACGTCGGCTTCGCCGACCAGAGCCACCTCACCCGGGCGATCCGCGCCGAGACCGGTCGAACCCCGTCGGCCCTCAGGCGAGCGTTAGCCCAATGACTGGTAGGCCGAGAACACCAGGAGCGGACCGCGGAGATCGCCGCTGACCAGGCCGTCGGCCATGCGGTTCATCGTGTAGGCGACCGACAGCTCGGCGTCGAGGTCGATGATCGCGATCGAGCCGCCCCACCCACCCCAGAAGCAGGTCCGGGGGTTGGCGCTGAGCGGGACCATCTCGTTCATCAGCCCGAAGCCGGTGCCGAGGCGCATCTTCATGCCCAGCACCCGGTCGACGTCGTGGGCCTGCTCCACGAAGATCCGCTCCACGCCCTCCGGAGACATGAGCGTCACACCGTCGACGGTGCCGCCGTTGGCCAGCGCCGAGTGCACCCGGGCCACCGACCGGGCGTTGCCGGTGCCGCCGGCCGCGGGGATCTCGGCCGCCCGCCACTCCCGGGTGTTGGGCTCGGCGCCGGTCAGTGGGCAGCTCAGCAGGGTGCGGGCGGCCAGGCCCTCCGGGTCGACCCCGGCGGCCTCCATGCCCGGCCCGGGCGGGGTGATCTCCGCAACCCGCCCGTCCTCCGACTCCGGCAGCCCGATGTGGAAGTCGGCGCCCAGCGGCTCGGCCACCTCCTCCCGGAAGAACGTCCCGATGGTCCGACCGGTCACCCGGCGGACGATCTCGCCCTCGAGGTAGCCCTGGGTGATGGCGTGGTACGCCGAGAAGGTCCCCGGCTCCCACCACGGGGCCTGGGCGGCGAGGACGCCGCACGCCTTGTCCCAGTCGTACAGGTCCTCGGGATCGATGGCCGGGTCCCAGCCCGACAGCCCGGCGGTGTGGCCGAGGACGTGGGCGACCCGCACGCCCTCCTTGCCGTTGGCGGCGAACTCGGGCCAGTAGCTGGCGACCGGGGCGTCGATGTCGATCTCGCCCCTGTCGGCCAGCATCAGCATGCAGATGGCCGCCATGGTCTTGGTGGTCGACCAGACGTTGACGATGGTGTCCTCGACCCACGGACGTCCCGCGGTGTCGGCGTCGCCGGCCCAGAGGTCGACCACCGGCTCGCCATGGAGCGTCACCGCCACGCTCGCCCCCAGTTCCTGCCCGTTGGCGAAGTTGGCGGCGAACTGGTCGCGCACCGCCTGGAACTGCGGGTCGTAGCTGCCGTGGATCTCCATGAGGCCCCCCTCGTCGCACATCGCTCGTGGCGTCGGAGCGACCCTAGTGACCTAGCCGAGGACGTTCACCGCCCGGGCGATCACCAGGCTGAGGATGGTGATCGATGTCAGCGACTGCAGGCCCATCGCCGACTTGGCCCAGTGGGCGAGCGGCATGACGTCGGTGGGGCTGAAGGCGATGGCGTTGGTCAGGCCCAGGTACAGGTAGTCGTAGAAGACCGGGCGCCAGCCGGGCCGGGCGAGCGAGGGGTTGAGGTGCTGGGGGAAGGCGAGGTCCGGGTAGCGCGTCGCCCGGTGACTCCGGAAGCCCGGTCCGCCGCTGTCGAGCTCCCAGAAGAGCAGCGCGAACACGATCACGAGGTCGATCCAGACGAGGGCTCCCGCGGTGAGCAGGGGCCCGGCGCGGTCGGTGTCCGGCCCGCCCTGGACGAGGTCGACGATCAACCGGACGGTCGCCCAAGCGGCCCCGAAGACCAGGACCATGATGAGGGCGAGCCGGATCCAGCGGACGTCCTCGGACCGCCGGTCGATGCGCCCCGGGTCGGTGACCGCCACGGCCACCAGCAGCCCGGCCTCCGCCAGCGCGAAGAGCCAGGCCGGCCCGGGGCTGAAGCGGTCGGGCAGGAGGAACGGCAGCACCATCGCGACCAGCACGGCCGCGAGGATCGGGCCGCGGTGCTCGCGCTTCAATCCGCGGCTTCCTCGGGCAGCAGGCTGCGCTGGTCGAGGACGTAGAGCAGGGCGATCGACGGCACGATGACGACCGCGGCGACGCCGAAGACCACGAGGAGGGTGGCCAGGGTGGGGTTCGGGGCGGCGGCCGCCGACACCTTCAGGTCCTCGGGAAGGACGTACGGCCACTGCGCCACGCCCCAGGCCCAGACGATGCTGGCCACCGCGCCGATCGAGGCCAGGCGTGCCCCGCGGGCCGCGCCCCGCACCAGCAGGACGAGCGACGCAGTCCCGCACAGGGCGGACAGCACGACCAGTGGTAGCCCTCGTGACGCCAGCCCGTGGAACACGTACTCGGCGTCGGCGTGCAGGACGAAGATCCCGACGAACGCCACCACGCCGGCGACCACCGCAGCGGCGAGGGCACGGCGCCGGAAGTGCTCGACCATGGCGTCGTCGGCCAGCCGGCGGGCGTCCCAGATGAGGTAGACCGCGGCCAGGTAGGCGCCGACGGAGACGGCGAGCAGGCCTCCCACGATCGACGCCGGGTTGACCCAGCTCGACCACGGATCGCCGGCCTTGCCGCCGGCGGGGACCCGGCCCGAGGCGATGGCCCCGGCGATCGCGCCCATGCAGTACGGCACGAGGACCGACGAGGACGCGAACAGCGCGCCGAACACCCGCCGCTGGGACGTGCGGAAGAGGCTCTTGCGGAACGCGAAGCTCGCACCCCGCAGCACGATCCCCAGGGCGACCAGCGTGAGCGGGACGAAGAGGGTGAGCGTGATCGATGCAAAGGCCTCGGAGAACCCTGTCCACAGCACGACCAGGGCGAAGATCAGCCACACATGGTTGGCCTCCCACACCGGGCCGATCGAGTGGTCGATGAGGGCCCGGGGTCGGGCACCCCGGTCGGCACCGCCGGCGGTCAGGTCCCAGAACCCGGCGCCGAAGTCGGCCCCGCCGAACACGGCGTAGGCGCTCACGGCGACGAACAGGACGACGGCGACGGCGTCAGCCACGGACCTGCTCCCGCGGGCCGTAGGGGGTGTCGCTGTCGTCGTCGACCAGCTCGCCCTCGCCGCCCGCGGCCACGGCCGCCTGCTCCCGGAAGCGCCGGCTCATGCTGCGCAGCACCAGGACCACGGTGGTCGCCAGCGCGAGGTAGATCACCACCACCGCGATGAACGTGATCCAGACCCCGTCGTTGGTGGTGGCCGCGTCCTCGACCTTCATGTGGTCGCGGACGACCCACGGTTGGCGGCCGACCTCGGTCACCGTCCAGCCGGCCTCCATCGCCAGCACCCCGGCGACGCCGGCGGCCGACGCGGCCCACAGGAACAGGCGTGACCGAGGCATGTCCCGCCGGAACAGCCAGGACAGGCCGTACCAGGCCGACAGCAGGAACAGCAGCGTCCCGAGGCCGACCATCACGTCCCACGCCAGGTGGACCGTGTTGACCTCCCGGGTGTTCGGCCGCTCGTCGGCCGGGAACTCGTCGAGGCCCTGCACCACCGTGCTCGTGCCCTCGCTGGGGTCGGACAGGATCGACGCGAGGCCGGGGATCGGGATCCCGCCCTCGACCTCGCCGTCGTCGTTGAGGCGGCCGAGCAGCGTCTCGGGCACGTCGCTGTCGGTCTCGGGCACCAGCTCGATGGCGGCGAACTTGGTGGGCTCGTTGTTGTAGACCCAGCGGGCCAGAGTGTCGCCGACCGCCATCTGGATCGGGGTGGCGATGGCGGCGACGGTGAACGGGATCAGGAAGCCGAGCCGGTGGTAGCGGTCCCGGCGGCCCTTCAGCATGGCGGCCGCGTAGACGGAGGCGATGAGGAAGCCGCCGACGAGGTAGGCGGCGACCAGCATGTGCGATGCCTCGTACGGCCAGGCGTCGTTGAAGAAGACCTTCAGCGGGTCGACGTCGACGACCTCGCCGGCCTTGTTCAGCGTGAACCCGGCCGGCTCGTTCATCCAGGCGTTGGCGGCGACCACCGACAGGGTCCCACCGATGCCGGCGACGACGATCGGCACCCCGGTCCAGAAGTGGGGCCAGGGCCGGAGCCGCTTCCACCCGAAGATGTACAGCGCGATGAAGATCGCCTCGAGGAAGAAGAACAGGCCCTCGACCGAGAACGGGATGCCGAACGCGGCCCCCCACTTGCCCATGAACTTCGGCCAGAGGAGCCCGAACTCGAAGGTCAGGACCGTGCCGGTCACCGCGCCGACCGCGAAGGTCACGGCCATGTACTTCGACCAGCGCTGGGCGAGCAGCAGCGCGTCCTGATCGTCGTGGCGGATCGCCTTCCAGTTGGCGACCAGCGTCATGCAGGCCCACGACACGCCCAGCGGCACGAGGATGATGTGCGACGCGAGCGTGAACGCCATCTGCGCCCGCGCCCACGGGACTGGGTCGACCGCGAGCACCTCACCGCCCCACTGGATGACTGCGCTCACGCCGCGGTGCCCATCCGTTCGAGCAGGTGGTCGCCGACGCGGAGGGCGTTGGCCATGGCGGTGAGCGCCGGGTTGACTGCACCGACGCTCGGGAAGCAGCTGGTGTCGACCACGTAGAGGTTGTCGACCTCGTGGGCCCGGCAGTCGACGTCGAGCACCGACGTGGCGGGGTCGGTGCCGAACCGGCAGGTCCCGGCCTGGTGGGCCACACCGGCGACCGGGATGTCCGTCTTCAGGTAGGCGTGCCGGGGGATGAGGTGGTCCGGGTGCATGCCGAGGCGGCCGAGCATCGACTTGAGCTGGTGGTACAAGCTGTGGCTCGCCTTCTCGCCGCCGGCCGTGTAGGTCAGCCGGATGCTTCCGTCGGGCTCGAGGGTGACCCGGTTGTCGGGTCGGGGCAGGTCCTCGGTCGACAGCCAGAAGTCGACGGCGTGGGTCGCGATGTCCCGCAGCGCCCGGGTCGGCGCCAGCTTCGTCTCCAGCGGCTTCTCGCCGCGGTACATCTCCTCGGTCGACTTCCCCACCATCTGGATGTTCCCCATCGGGTAGGGGAAGTCGTCGGTCCCGAAGTAGAAGTCGTTGACGCCGAGCGTCTTCTGGAAGACGGTCGGGTTCGGCTCCCGGGACAGGGCGAGCACGGCCTGGCTGGCGTGGAACATGTAGTTGCGCCCGACCTGGTCGGAGCCGTTGGCGAGGCCGCCGGGGTGCTGGTCACTGGCCGACGCCAGCAGCAGCTTGGCGGTGTTCGCCGCCCCGCACGACAGGACCACCACGTCCGCCGAGAAGATCTCCCGCTCGCCGTCGTGGTCGACCTCGACCTCGGTGACGACGGTGCCGGCCGGGTTGGTGCCCAGCCGGAGGGCGGTCGCGTTGGTCAGCAGCGTGACGTTGGGATGCAGGAGCGCGGGCCGGACGCCGTGCACCTCGGCGTCGGACTTGGCGTGCAGCGGGCAGGGGAAGCCGTCGCAGAACCCGCAGCGGACGCACGTGCTGTAGGGCAGGTTCGCCTCGTCGAGCATCACGCCGCAGGGCGCGTGGAAGGGATGGAGGCCGGCCGCGGCGAGGTCGTCGGACAGCTGCTGGATCCGGGGCTCGTGGGACAGTGCCGGGAACGGGTAGGGCGCGCTGGCCGGGGGCTCGGTCGGGTCCTCACCGCGGGCGCCATGCACCTGGTAGAGCTGCTCGGCCTCGGTGTAGTACGGCTCCAGGTCGTCGTAGGAGATGGGCCACGCGGGCGACATGCCGTCGTGGTGCTGCAGCTCGCCGAAGTCCTCGCGGCGCAGCCGGTAGAGGGCGGCGCCGTAGAGCTTGGTGGCGCCGCCGACGTAGTAGTGGACCTGGGGCTGGAACGGCTTGCCCCCGGCGTCGTGCCAGGTGTCGGCCGAGATGTAGCGGTTGTCCTCGAAGACGTCGTGGGCCGACCAGTTGGACGGCTCGCGGGGCAGCCAGCCGCCCCGCTCCAGCAGCAGGATGCGCCGGCCGGAAGGGGCGAGGCGGCGGGCAAGGGTGCCGCCGCCGGCCCCGGTGCCGACGATGATCACGTCGTAGTGGGCAGTGGTGGAGGTCATTCCAGCTCCCGGATGCGCTCGAGAAGGATGATCCGGCTCGCGGCCTCGATGAGCGCCAGGTGGGAGAACGCCTGCGGGAAGTTGCCCAGGTGGTGGGCGCTGTCGGCGTCGAACTCCTCGGCGTAGAGGCCCAGCGGCGAGGCGACGCGCAGGAGCCGCTCCATCAGGTCGCGGGCCCGCTGCTCCTCGCCGATGATCGCCAGGGCGGAGACGAGCCAGAACGAACAGATGAGGAACGTCCCCTCCTTGCCGGTCAGGCCGTCGTCGGTCTCGTCGGTGCGATAGCGCAGCACGAAGCCGTGGTCCGTCAGCTCGTCGGCGATGGCCAGGACGCTGGCGCGGAGGCGCTCGTCGTCGCCCGGCAGGAAGCCGAAGATGGCGGCGAGCAGCGTCGAGGCGTCGAGCGCGTCGGTGTCGTAGTGCTGGCAGAGGACGCCCCGGTCGTCGAGCCCGTGCTCGAGGATGTCGGCCTTGATCTCGTCGGCGATCTTGCGCCAGTCCTCGGCTTGCTGCTCGTCGCCCCGTATCTCGGCCAGCTTGGCGGCCCGGTCGAGGGCCACCCAACCCATGAGCTTGGACGACACGTAGTGCTGGGGGTCGCCCCGGGCCTCCCAGATGCCCTGGTCGGGCTCACGCCACATCGCCATGGCGCAGGCGGCCTGCGACTGGACGAGCGGCCAGAGGCCCCGCGGCAAGCGCTGGCTGCGGCGCGTGTGGAGCAGGATCGAGTCCAGCACTGCGCCGAACACGTCGTTCTGGCGCTGGTCGAAGGCGCCGTTGCCGACGCGCACGGGCCGCGCGCCACGGTAGCCGGAGAGCTCGTCGACCGTCGTCTCGGTCAGGTCCCTGCGACCGTCGATGCCGTACATGATCTGCAGGCCACCGTCGTCGTTGGCCTCCAGGTCCTGGGTGAACTGCATGAACTCGTCCGCCTCCCAGTCCAGGTTCAGGTAGTGCAGCGCCTGGAGGGTGAAGGTCGAGTCGCGAATCCACGTGAAGCGGTAGTCCCAGTTCCGCTCGCCCCCCGGGGTCTCGGGCAATGACGTGGTGAGGGCGGCCACCGTCGCTCCCGTGGGCATGTAGGTGAGGCCCTTGATCACCAACGCCGACCGCTCGATCGCCTCGCGGTAGGGGTGGTCGATGGCCCGGGCCCGGGCGAGCCAGGCTCGCCAGAAGCGCCTGGTGGTGGCGAGGCGGCGCTCGGCATCCTCCACGTCAGCCGGGGCGTCGAGCCCGCCCCAGGACAGGGCGCAGTACACCTGCTCGCCCGGCTTGAGGACGTGACGGGCGCGCACCCGGCCGCCCTCGATGCCCAGGTCCATGTCGGTGTGCAGCCTGATCGTCTGGCCGGCGCCGGTGGCGTCGGCGACGTGGCGGCTGCCGTCGCCGTCGCCAAGCGACCAGGTGGCGGTGGTGCGGCCGTAGTCGAAGACCGGCTCGCAGATCAGCTCGACCTCCACCTCGCCCTCGATGCAGGTGGCGACCCGGACGAGGGTGTGGTCGGCGTCGTCGTCGGCCGGCGGGCGCGTGTGCGGGGTGACCTCGTCGTCGCCCTGGCGGGGGCCCATGGTGAGCGCCTCGCGGACGACGACCCAGCCGCCGGGTGCGTGCCAGGTGGTCTCGAGGATGTTCGTGCCCGGCTCGTAGGTCCGGGCGGTCGGGACGTTGATGCCGTAGGGCCCCAGCCGGAAGAAGCCGGCCTGGCGGTCGAGCAGGGTGCCGAACACGCTGGGTGCGTCGAAACGGGGCACGCAGAGCCAGCCGATGCCGCCGTCTGGCGCCACGAGGGCACCGGTGTGGCAGTCGGACAGGAAGGCGTAGTCCTCGATCGGCGGGAACGGCGACGGCATCACGCCGCGCTCCTCGAGGTCGGTCTGGGGTCGACTGGTGATCGTCATGACGTCTCTGTCTCCCAGGGGGCGTGCCAGCGGCCGTGGCCGGCGAGGATCGTGTCGGCGGCGTCAGGGCCCCACGACCCCTGCGGGTAGCTGTGGACGGGGGGCGGCGCGTCGAGCAGAGGCTGCATGACCCGCCAGGTCTCCTCGACACCGTCCTGCCGGGTGAAGCGGGTGCTCGTGCCGACCATCGCGGCGTGGAGCAGCACCTCGTACGGTGTTGCGCCCTCGCCACCCTGCTGGGCGAACTCCATGTCGAGGGTGACGGCCTCCGGACCATCGGCATCCTCTCGACGGGCGTCGACGCGGAACCTGATGCCGGTGGATGGGTCCAGCTTCACGACGATCTGGTCGGGCTCCGGCGCGCGATCGCCCGTGAAGCCGAAGCCCAGCTTCGGTGGGCGCTTGAAGACCAACCGGACCTCCGTCTGCGTGGCCGGCAGGTGCTTGCCGGTCCGGAGGAAGAAGGGGACGCCCGACCAGCGCCAGTTGTCGATGTCAAGGCGCAGCGCGGCGTAGGTCTCGGTGGTCGAGCCGGCCGCCACGCCCGGAGTGTCGAGGTACCCGTCGTACTGGCCGCGGACGTAGTGGGCCGGGTCAGCGGCCGCGATGGACCGGAAGACGGCGAGCTGGGCGTCCTTGATGGTCGCGGGATCGCCGCCGGACGGCGCTTCCATGGCGGTGGCCGAGACCACCTGCATGAGGTGGTTCACCACGACGTCGCGGAGCGCGCCGACGGGGTCGTAGAAGTGGCCGCGGTCCTCGACCCCGAAGCTCTCGGCCATGGTGATCTGGACGCACTCGAGGCTGTCCCGGTTCCAGACCGGTTCGAGCATCGTGTTGGCGAACCTGAGGTAGAGCAGCTCCTCCAGGCCCATCTTCCCGAGGAAGTGGTCGATCCGGTAGATCTGCGACTCGTCGAGGTGCTGGTGGAGCTGGTCGGCGAGCGCCCGGGCCGAGTCCTGGTCGTGCCCGAACGGCTTCTCGACCACCACCCGGGCGTCGGCGGTGAGGCCGGCGCCGGCCAGGCCGTCGACGACCGTGCCGAAGAGGAACGGCGGGATCTCCAGGTAGAAGACCGGCTGCTCCGCCCCCTTGATGGCGGTGGCCACGCGCTCGTAGGTGGCCGCGTCGGCGAAGTCGCCCTGCACGTAGGACAGGCGGGCCGCGAAGCGGTCGAACACCTGGCGGTCGAGGTCCTCGCCGGTCTGCTCGATGGCGTCGCGGGCATGTTGCGTCAGATCGTCCTCGCTCCAGTCGTCGACCGCGACACCCACGATCGGGCAGGTCAGCAGGCCCCGGCGTTCGAGGCGGTACAGCGACCGGAACGTCATCACCTTGGCCAGGTCGCCCGTGATCCCGAAGATCACGAAGACGTCGGCGGGCTGGTCGGACATGTTCGGCTCCTCGTGGTCAGCTCTGGTCGGTCCGGACGGAGATCCGACCGGGGCGCTCGTGGGTGAAGCCCGCCCACGTCCAGTCGACGACGGCCTTGGCCCGGTCCTCGCCCGTGGAGAGCAGGGCCAGGTGGACCGCACCCCAGGCCAGGAACGCGGTCCGGCCCTTGATCGCGTGCCCCCTCGCGGTCTGGATCACCGCCGTGCCGCGACCGATCGTCGCCATGGTGCCCTTGTCGTGATAGGCGAACGGCTCGGTGTCCTTGCCGGCCAGCAGGCGGGCGATGTTCTCGCCGGCCCGCTCCCCGGCCTGGAGCGCGACCGAGCCGAGCTGGGGCAGGGCGTCGTTCGCGTGCGCTTTTGGCGCGTGCGGGGCCGTGGCCTTCGGGTCGGTGATCCAGGCGATGTCGCCGACGGCGAAGACCTCGGGGTGGCCCGGGACCCTGAGGTCGGGGTCGACCGGGATGCGGCCGCCGTGCTGGAGGTCGACGCCCAGCTGCTGGCCGAGGGGGCTCGCCTGCAGGCCGGCGCCCCAGACCAGCGTGTGCGCCTTGATCTCGGTGCCGGACTTCAGCGTCACGCGGGTCGGTGCGATCGCCTGCACGGTCTCGCCGACCAGCACCTCGACGCCTCGGTCCTCCAGCGCCTTGCGGGTGTAGGTGCGAATCGCGGGCTTGAACATGGCCATGAGGTCGGGGCCCGCCTCGACGAGGACGATCCGGACCTTGCCCTGGGGGATCCCCGGGTAGTCCTCGGCGAAGTTGGTGTGGTACAGCTCGGCGAGCGCGCCCGCGCTCTCGATCCCGGTCGGCCCGCCGCCGACGACGACCACGTTGACCGCGCCGTCCTCCACCAGGGCGGGGTCGCGATCGGCCGCCTCCCAGCGTTCGAGCACGTGCTCGCGGAGGCGCTCGGCGTCGGCGAGCGTGTACATGGGGAAGGCGTGCTTGTCGGCGCCCTCGGCGCCGAAGAAGTTCACCCGGGCGCCCAGCCCCAGGACCAGGTAGTCGTAGTGGAGCGGCGCCATCTCGGCGAACGAGACCTCGCGGCGGTCGAGGTCGATGCCGGTCACGATGGCCTCGTGGACGGTGGCGTTCGGCTGGTCGTGGAACAGGTCGCGGAGCGGATGCCCGCACGCCGACGAGTCGAGCAGGTCGGTGGCGACCTGGTACAGCATCGGCTGGAACGTGTGGTAGTCGTTGCGGTCGACGATCGTGACGTCGACGTCGGCATGCTTCAGCTTCCGGGCCGCAGCGATGCCGCCGAAACCGCCGCCGAGGACCAGTACATGGGGCCGCGCGGCCGCGGCATCGTTCTGAGGTTGAACCACGGTTCGACCGTACGGGGCACCTCCTCACCCAACGTCACCCGTACGGGGTGGCATCAGATAGTTCTTCGCCGGGAGAAGCTGATGGCCTGGCTGTTTCACGCTCCGAGAAGCAGATCGAAGTCGTCGCGACCGTGCTCCTGGCACTGGCCGCCCTGGCCACCGCCTGGAGCGGTTACCAGGCGTCACTCTGGGATGGCGTCCAGTCGAGCAACTACTCCCAGGCCTCGGCGGCTCGGACGGAAGCCGCCCAGAAGCACACAGCGGCGAACCAGCACCGCCTGGCCGACCTGAGCGTGTTCGAGAACTTCGTCGACGCCACGCTCGACGGCGACACCGAGCTCGCCGCCTTCTACCGGCAGCGGTTCAGCGACGCACTCGAGCCCGCGTACGAGGCGTGGGACGCACTGGATCCGTGGACGGGAGGCAAGGCGCCGCCGAGCCCGCTGACCATGGCCGAGTACCGACCGGAGCAGGAGCGGGAGGCGGACGAGCTGACCGACAAGGCGGAGAAGCTGTTCGCCGAGGGCGAGGACGCGCGGGCCCAGTCCGACGACTACACGGCCTCGACGCTGTTCTTCGCCTCGGTCCTGTTCTTCGCCGCCATCTCCGAGCGCTTCGAGTACCGCCGCGCCCGCATCGCCCTCCTCGCCATCGCCGCCGTGGGCCTCCTCCTCGGCGCCACCGTCGCCCTCACCCAACCCATCACCTGGGGATAACGATCGGCGCCCGGCCGCGCCCTAGGGGGACGTGCAGAATGCGCGGACAGTGGACAGGGACGAGCTGGCGCCCTTCGCCGAGGCCTTCGAGCGGACGCACGAGCGGCTGTGGCGGGCGTTGCTGGCGTACGCCGGTGATCCCGAGGTGGCCAGCGACGCCGCCGCCGAGGCCTACGCCCAGGCGGTGCGGCGGGGGGTCGCGATCGTCGACATCGATGCCTGGGTCTGGCGAGCGGCCTTCCGCATCGCCGCCGGGGAGCTGAGCCGGCGGCGCCGGGAAGCCCCGCCGGTCGATGCCCCTGACGTCGCCTCGGTCGAAGGCGCGCTCGGCGGTTCGGCGGAGGCCCTCGAGCTGCTCGACGCCCTCGGCCAGGTCAGCGACCGGCAACGCCGGGTCCTGGTCCTCCGCTACGTCGGGGGCTACTCGGCGGTCGAGATCGCCCGGCTGCTCGACACGTCGGCCGGCTCGGTCCGGGTCTCGCTCCTGCGCGCTCGACGCACGTTGCGCTCCCTGCTGGAGGATCACGATGCCTGACAACCTCGACGACCGGTTCCGCTCCCTGGACGAAATCGCAGCTCCCGACTGGCGGGCCCGCACCGAGGCCAAGCTGGCGCAGGCCGGAGCGCTCGGCCCTGCCGGCGCGTCGCCGCAGCGCGGCTGGCGGCCCGTCCCGCTGGCGGCCGCCGCTGCGGTGCTCGTCGCCGTGGTTGCCGCCGCCGTGGTGTTGCGGGGCGACAACGGGGGCGACGGCCCCGCTGGCGACCGCGTCCTCGTGTTCGACGGCCTCCCGCAGGGCGTCGAGTTCGACGGCTTCCTGGTGTGCCCGCCGGTCATGCTCGATATCTCGCGGCTCGACGCCGACCTCGAGCTGGAGCCGCCGCAGGAGCCCGTCACGGGCAAGGACGACGCTTCCCCCTACGTGCTCAGGTGGCAGCAGGACGGGCGGACGGTTCGGCTCGGCTACCCGGTGGTCGACTTCCCCCTCCTGGCGGTCCTGTTCCCCACGGAACAGGTCGAGATCGACGGGCGATCGGCGGTGCTCACCCACCAGACGGACAGCGTGCTGCTGACCATGGGCGACCGGAACGGCTGCGGTGGCTTCGAGGTCCTGGTCGACGGCGACGACGCCGCCGCGAAGTCGTTGGCCCTCGCCGTCGCCCACGAGGTGCGAGTGTCGGCTCCCGACAGCCGGGTGGAGGTGCCGTCGGTCGTCGGCTTGGACCTGGTCCACGCGCAGGACGCCCTCGCCCGGGCCGGGCTCGTGTCCGACCAGGACCGGTCGTTCGGTAACTTCACGGACCCGGAACCGGTGCTGAGGCAGGACCCTGCGGCGGGGTCGACCGTCGCCGCCGGGTCGACCGTGGCGCTCACGATGCAGCCGCCGGTGGTGACCTCCACGACGATCGCCCCGCCGGTCGACGGGGTCGTGCTGCCGGTGCAGCCGCAGCCGCTGGTGTGCCCGCCGGCGCTGCTGGACGTGGGCGATATCGTGTTCCGCTCGCAGCCGACGGTCGCGTGGGCGAACGCCTGGGAGTGGACCGACGGCGACATGAACAAGGTGGTGCACCTGAGCTGGCCGTCACGTGAGTACGTCGAAGGCGACCGCGGCGTCCGGGAGCTGACCGTGGCCGGGCGCCCGGCACTGATGCACGACGGCGGCGATGGCCAGGACCTGGTGTTCGACACCGGCCTACCGGACGGGCCGTGCCGCTTCGTCGAGATCGACGTGTTCGACCCCGGCAGCTCGGCCGCTCGGGAGGCGCGGGCAGTCGAGCTTGCCGGGCAGCTGCACATCAACCCGCCGCGACCGGCGGGCGACGTGCCCGACGTGGTCGGCCTCGACGTCCCGGCTGCGGCCAACAAGCTGGCCCGCGCCGGGTACATCCCGGACTGGGGTGCTCATCCCGCCCTGTCGGACCCGCCGGCCGAGCCTCCCGCCGACCGCCACGTCACCCACCAATCCCTCCAACCCGACGGCTACACCGTGCGGCTGGACCTGAGTTAGGGCGCTAGGGCGTGTTGCGTGTCGAGCGGTCGGGCCTAACGGCCGCTCGACAAGTACTCGTCGCGGAGGGTGCGGCGGAGGGTCTTGCCGCTGGGGAGACGGGGGATCCGGTCGACCACGATCACGTCGGTCAGGTGCTTGTAGGTCGCGAGGGTCTCGGCCACCAGCTTCTGGAGGTCGGCCGGAGGGATTGCAGAGCTCAGCTGGACGGCGGCGACGGGGAGCTCGCCGGAGCGGGTGTCGGGGATCGCGAAGACGGCGCAGTCCACGACCGAGGGGTGGCTGAGGAGCACGGCTTCGATCTCGGCCGGGGCGACCTGGAAGCCGAGGACCTTGATCATCTCCTTGGCCCGGTCGGTGAGGTGCACCCAGCCCTCGGGCTCCAGCCAGCCGACGTCACCGGTCCGGTACCAGCCGTCGGCGAACGCTTCGGCGGTCGCCGACGCGGGCAGGTAGCCGGCCATCACCGACGGGCTCCGGGCCTGGATCTCGCCCACCTCGCCCGGCGGCAGCACGGCGCCGTCGTCGAGGGACGCCACCCGCAGCGCCACGCCGGCCGGCGGCAGCCCCGCCGAGTCGAGGCGCCACTGCGCCGGGTCGCCCACCGGGTTGGCGGCCAGCACCGGCAGCTCGCTGGCCCCGTAGGCCGGCAGCCAACGGACCCCGGTCCGCTCGGTGACGACCTGCGCCACGCTCTCGGTCACCGGCGTTGCGCCCCACATGATGTAGCGCAGCGAGGAGAGGTCGACCTCCTCCAGCCGGGGGTGGTTGGCCAGCGCCAGCGCGATCGGGGCGACCGCCATCTCCAGCGTCATCCGCTCCGTGGCGATGCGGTGCAGCACCTCGTCGAGGTCGAACCGGGCATGCAGCCGCACCGTCGCCCCTGCCGACGCGGCGGCCAGCAGGTTGAGCAGCCCGAGGATGTGCGACGGCGGCGTCGCGACCTGGAAGCGGTCGTCGGGCCCGAGCCCGAGCGCCGCGCACCAGTGCTCGGTGGCGTGCTGCAGCGACCGGTGGGTGTGGCGCACCGCCTTCGGCATCCCGGTCGTGCCCGAGCTGAACACCAGGATCGCCTCGTCGTCGGGCGCACCTTCGGACGGCAGCGGTTCGCGGCTGTGGGCCAGGGCCGACCCGAGCGCCGCGGGATCGTCGAGGTCGGTCACCTGCTCGTCCCCCAGCGACGACGCCAGCAGCGCCGCGCCATCACCGTCCGCCACGGCGTACCCGGGGTCGGTCAGGTCGAGCGCGTGCGCGACCTCCCGTGCCTTCCACGCCGGGCTCAGCAGCACCGCCGCCGCTCCCGCCTTGGAGATCCCGTGGATGGCGGCCACGAACTCGACCCGGTTCGATGTCATCACGGCCACCCGGCCCCCTGCCGTCACCCCCTGGGCCAGGAGATGGCGGGCGAACGAGTTGCTGAGCTCGTCCAGGTCGCGGAACGACCAGCGCCCGTCCCCCGCGCGAAGCGCGTCCCGTCCAGCGAAGGTACGTGCGGCCTCGCGAAGCCCGTCATGGATCATCGGCAATACAGTTCTCCGTTTCGGAGAGCGTCGTCAACACTCCCGCTATCGTGGCGCCATGACCGACGAGCTGGGGACGCCGGGCCTGCGCTTCGAGCGAGAAGACCCGATCGCCTGGTGCGTCATCGACCGCCCCTCCGCCCGCAACGCGCTCACCCCCGCCATGTACTACGGCATCAAGCGGGCGGTCCGGCTCGTCAACACCGATCCCGACCTGGCGGCGCTGATCCTGACCGGCACCGGCGACGTCTTCGCCCCCGGTGGCGACCTCGGCGGCCGCTCGGAGCCCGGTGAGGCGGCGCTGCCGCCCGACCTCGGCCCCGACGTGCTGCCGTTCCTGACCATCCGCGACAGCCAGGCGCCGGTGATCGCCGCGGTCAACGGCATCTGCCAAGCCGGCGGCCTGCTGATAGCGATGATGGCCGACATCGCCGTCGCCAGCGACCGGGCCACGTTCCGGGTCCCGGAGCTGCTCCGGGGGATCCCCGACGCGACGTACGCCGCCGCCCTGCCCGCCCACGTCGGCCTCGCGGTCGCCCGCGACCTGCTGCTGTCGGCCCGCCCGTTCGACGCCGCCGAGGCCCAGCGGATCGGGGTCATCTCGCGGGTCGTGCCCCACGACGAGCTGCGGGACGCGGCGGTCGAGGCCGCCCACCAGGTGTTGCGCACTGCACCGAGCGCCCGGGCCCACGTCAAGCGCATGCTCAACGAGCGCTACGGGCCGATCGACTACCAGACCATGTTCTGGGCGCTGGACCACTCGCCCGAGCCGCGCGAGGGCATGCAGGCGTTCATGGAGAAGCGGCAGCCGAGTTGGATACCGAATGGGGGGAACCACCGATGACCACGACCGCCGTCGAGTTCGATCCGTTCTCGGACGAGTACTTCAACGACCCGACCGAGGTGTACCGGCGCCTGCGCGACGAGGCGCCCGTCTACTTCAGCGAGCGCTACGGCTTCTACGCCCTGTCGCGCTTCGCCGACGTGGTGACTGCGCACCGCGACTGGCAGACGTTCTCGAGCGCCCACGGCGTCGACCTGTCGACCATGTCCAAGGACCCCGAGCTCATCAAGAGCTTCCGCAGCATCATCATGATGGACCCGCCCGAGCACCAGCGGTTCCGGGCGCTGGTCAGCCGGGTGTTCACGCCCCGGGCCGTGACCTCGCTCGAGCCCATGATCCGCGAGGTGATCCAGGGCTACCTCGAGCCGCTCGAAGGGGCGGGCGGCTTCGACGCCGTCGCCGACTTCTCGGCGCTGTTCCCGGTCGAGATCATCTCCCGGATGCTCGGCGTGCCGGCCGAGATGCGCCAGCAGATCCGCCACTGGGTCGACGTCAGCCTCCACCGGGAGCCCGGGGACCTGGATCCGACACCCGAAGGCATGCAGGCGATGCTGGAGTCGGGCACCTACTTCCACGAGCTGGCTGCGGCCAAGCGGTCCGACCCGGGCGACGACATGCTGTCCCGGCTGACCCAGGTGACCGTCGACCGCGGCGACGGCGTGCAGACGGGGCTGGACGACGGGGAGATCGCCGGGTTCGCGACCCTGCTCGGCGGGGCCGGGGCCGAGACCGTCACCAAGCTCGTCGGCAACGCCGTGGTCCTGTTCGCCCAGCACCCGGACCAGTGGCAGCGGATCGTCGACGACCCCGGGAAGGTCGTCGGCGCGGTCGAGGAGATCCTGCGGTTCGTCCCCCCGTCCCAATACCAGGGGCGGTTCTCAGTGCAGGACCGCGAGTTCGACGGCGTCCCGCTGCCCGCCGGCTACCCGGTCCTGCTGCTCACCGGCGCGGCGACCCGTGATCCCCGGGAGTTCGACCGGCCCGACGAGTTCGACATCGAGCGCCCGCCGAACGTCGCCATCGGCTTCGGGCACGGCATCCACAGCTGCCTCGGCGCGGCCCTGGCGCGCATGGAGAGCCGGATCGCCCTCGAGGAGCTGGCCAGCCGGTGGCGCCGGCTGGAGGTCGACGAGGCCGGCCTCCGCCGGGTCCACATGGCGAACGTCGCCGGGTACAAGAACGTCCCGGTGACGGCCGCGTAGCCGCCTAGCCGCCCTAGCCGGCCAGCAGCTTCCGGAAGTCCCAGCTCACGATCTTCTCGGGGACCACCCGCAGCCACGCGTGGCGGCCGTCGGAGACGAACGTGCCACCCACGTACTTGTCGCCGAAGAGCCGCTCGGCCTCGGCCACGGCGGGATCGGGATCGCTGCCCCGGGGCACCTCGCCGACGACCTCCGCCTTGCCGAGCAGCTCGACGCCGTGCAGCTCCATGAAGTCGACGCCGCCGTCGACGAGCAGGCTGACCCGGGCGTCGCGGACCACGTTGACCCACCGCTGGCTCTTCACGATCGAGTTGAGCCAGATGGCCGTGCCGTCCCACACGTACCAGAGGGCCGAGACGTGCGGCCCCCCGTCGGCGCTGACGGTCGCGACCCGGGCGGTGCGCTGCTCCCGCAGGTAGGCGTCGACCTCCTCCGGGGTCATGGCGATCTTGCGGCCGCGCCGTTGCTCCTTCATCGGGGTTGTCCTCCTAGTCCAAGCAGCTCGGCCGCGTTGTCGCGGGCGATGCGGCGGGTGGTGGCCTCGTCGGCCCAGGCAAGGGCCTCGGCCACGAAGTCGAGCGGGGCGACGACGCCCTCGGCGTGAGGCCAGTCGGACCCGAGCAGCAGGCGATCGGCCGGCACCTGCTCCACCAACGCGGCGACGTCGTCCTCCCAGAACGGCGTCAGCCAGACGTGGCGGCGGAACAGCTCGACCGGGTGCTCGGCGAAGTAGCCGGGGTTGCGGTTGGCGGCGTCGGTGAGCCGGTGGAGCAGCTCCGGCACCCACGAGCCGCCGTTCTCGACGCTGGCCAGCCGCACGCCGGGGAACCGCTCGAACAGGAGCTGGCACGCCGCGGCGCCGTAGAAGTCGGCGACCGCCCGACCCTTCGACACGACACCCCGCAGCGGCGACCGGAACACCGAGCTCTCCGCCCCCGGCTCCCACATGTTGACCACGACGTCGTAGCCCTCGAGCCCGGCGTGGGTGGCGACCACGACCCCGGCCTCGGCGACGAGCCCCCAGAACGCGTCGTAGGCGGGGTCGAACGGCGACCGGTACCCGCCCGGCACCGGCACGGGCGCGTTGCGGATGTTCACGGCCACGGCGCCGAGGTCCAGCACTCGGCGCAGCTCGGCCACCGCGGCGGCCGGGTCGAGCAGCGGGATGTAGGGCACGCCGAAGAGTCGCCCCTCGTAGCGGTAGCCCCAGTCCTCCTCCAACCACCGGTTGAAGGCCGTGAACACCGCGGCGGCGGCCTCGGGGTCGTCTTTGAGGGCCTCCTCCAGACCGACGCCGAGGGTCGGGAACAGCAACGCCGCGTCGACGCCCTGCCCGTCCATGACCCGCAGCCGGGTGTCCCGGTCCCGGTACTCGGGCCGGACCGCCTCCAGCTCCCCGAACGCCTCCCGGATCGACTGCCGCTGCGGGTTGCCCCGGTACCACGCGTACAGCGAGCCGGGTCGGGCCACCGGGTCGAACGTCGGGTTGGCCACGTAGCGGTTCACACGGCCGCCGACCAGCAGGCGGGGCTTGCCGTCGACCGTCGACCACTGGACGCCCCGGCTCCGGTAGGCCCTGTCGAGGTGGCGGGTGAAGGCGTCGGTGGCCTCGTAGTAGTGGTTGTCGAAGTCGAAGAGGCCGTAGTCGAGGGTGGTCACCCGATCACCTCCCCGAAGCGGTGGAGCGTGTCCGGCGGAGCGAAGTCGGCGAACCAGACGTAGGTGCGCTCGACGCCCCGCTCGGCCAGCACCCGGAACTGCTCGGCCACCTCGGCGGCGGTGCCGATGATCGCCGTCGACGCCATCGCCGTGCCTCCGAAGCGCCGGGTCAGCGTCTCGATCACCGCGGAACGGTCGGCCTCCGACGCCAGCAGCGCGACCGTCCGCTGCACGGAGACCCGGGCGTCGCCGACCTGGTCGCGGCGGTCCTCGATGGCGTCGAGCTGGTGGACCGGCACGTTCCACCAGTCGGCGTGGGCCTTCACCAGCGCCAGCGTCCGCGGCCCGACGCCCCCGACGAGGATCGGGATCCGTCGGGTCGGCACCGGCCGCTGCTGGGCCTTGCTCAGCTGGAAGAACCGGCCCTCATAGTCCACGGGCTCGCCGGTCCACAGCGCCCGGATGACCTCCAGCGACTCGCCGAGCCGCGCCACCCGCTCCCGGGGCGGCAGCAGCCCGACGCCGAAGTCGGCCAGCTCGTCGGGCACCGAGCCCCACCCGATGCCCAGCTCGAAGCGGCCCCCGGACGCGTGGTCGAGGGTGGTCGCCTGGCGGGCGAGCACGGCGGGGTGGCGCAGCGCGTCGCACAGCACGAGGTGCCCGACGACCAGCGACGACGTCCGGGCCAGCAGCCAGCCGGCCAGGGTCATCGCCTCCCACATGTCGTGCTCGGTGGCCAGCGGCGGCGCGAGGTGGTCCATGAGGGCGATGCCCTCGAAGCCGGCCGCCTCGGCGGCCACGGCTCGCTCGACGATGGCGTCGACCGGCATCCGCATCTGCGGCAGGAACAGGTGGTACTTCACGACGTCAGCTCCGCGAGGGTCGTCAGGGCGGTGGGTTCGTGGGTGTCGACGATGATCGTGGTGACCGGTGAGTCGCGCCAGCGGTCGAGCTGCTCGGCGACGTGGCTCCGGGGTCCGACGAGCCCCACCTCGTCGACCAGCTGGTCAGGGATGTGCGCCGCCGCTTCCGGCCCGCGGCGCTCGGCGTAGCAGGCGGCGACCCGGTCGACGACCTCCTCGTAGCCGTAGCGCCGCACGACCTCGGCGTAGAAGTTCTTGCCGACCGGCCCCATCGCGCCGACGTAGAAGGCGATGTGCCGGCGCAGGTCGTCGCGGCAGGCCGCCAGGTCGTCGCCGAGCGACACCCACACCTGGGGCGCCAGGTCGAACCCGTCGCGGGCGCCGGCGAACAGGTCGGCCCCGTACGCGTCCTGCCAGCGCACCGGGTTCCACAGGATGGGTAGGACGCCGTCCGCGATCTCGACTGCCAGCCGCAGGTTCCGGGGCCCCATCGACGCCAGGTAGATCGGAATGGCGTGCGACGTGCGGAGCATCGGGCGCAGCGCCGCCCCCAGGCCCGACGCGCCCGGCCCCTGGTACGGCAGCTGGTAGCACTCGCCGGCGAGCGCCACGGGGTCGGTGGCCGCCAGGACCTGGCGCACGACGTCGACGTACTCGCGGGTGCGCTGCAGTGGCCGGTCGGTCGGGGCGCCGTGCCAGCCCTCGGCCACCCGCGGCCCCGAGAGGCCGAGGCCGAGCCGGAAGCGGCCGCCCGACAGCTCGGCCAGCCCGAGCGCCGTCATGGCGGTCATGGCCGGGGTCCGGCCGGGCATCTGCATGATCCCGGTGCCGAGCCCGATCGTCGACGTGCACGCCGCCGCCCACGTCAGCGGGGTCACTGCGTCGATGCTGTAGGCCTCCCCCGACCAGAGCGAGTCGCAGCCGAGCCGCTCGGCGCGCTGGGCGAGCTCGGTCAGCTGGGCGCCATCCCTGCCTGCCGCCCCGACGGTCACCCCCAGCTTGAGTCCAGCCATGTTCAATATTGACGTCAACGTTAGCTAGCGTCAAAGGCGATGGGGACAGTCGCCGACCTCCTGCTCGCCCGCGCCGATGACGACCGCCCGGCCCTCCTCCACGACGACCGAACCTGGTCCTACCGGCAGCTCGTCGCCGAGGCCCGGCGCCGCCAGGCCCTCCACGCCACGCTGCACGACCCGGCCCGGCCGCCCCACATCGGGGTGCTGCTCGACAACGTGCCCGACTACGTCTTCTGGCTCGCAGCTTCGGCGCTGTCGGGGTCGGTCGTGGTCGGCATCAACGCCACCTATCGGGGCGGGCCGCTCGCCCAGCTGATCGAGCACACCGACTGCGAGCTGCTGGTGACCTCGACGGGCTACGCCGAGCTGCTCGCCGGCCTCGACCACGGCGTGCCCGCCGACAAGGTCCTGATCGTCGACGAGCAGGACCTCCCCGACACCGGGGTGGAGCCTCCAGCCGTGACGGCCACCGACGACGACCTGTTCCTGCTGATCTTCACGTCCGGCTCGACCGGCCTGCCGAAGGCGGTGCGCTGCACCCAGGGCCGCTTCGCTCGCACCGGGGCGCATGTCGCCCGCATCACCGAGCTGGGCGACGGCGACGTCGTGTACGCGCCGCTGCCGCTGTTCCACTCCAGCTCGCTGTTCACCGGCTGGGCGGCGACGCTCAGCGCCGGCACGCCGTTCGCCACCCGCACCAAGTTCTCGGCCTCCAACACGCTCCCCGACATCCGGCGGTTCGGTGCGACGGTGATGACCTACACCGGCAAGGTCCTCAACTACATCCTCGCCGTGCCCGAGCGCCCGGACGGCACAGACGCCGACTCGCCGCTGCGCCTCGCCATCGGCAACGAGGCGTCGGCGCGGGACATCGACGAGTTCGCCCGGCGCTTCGGCTGCACCGTGCGGGACAGCTACGGCTCGACCGAGGGCGTCATCATCATCCGCCGGCACCCCGGCATGCCGGCAGGGGCGCTCGGGACCGCCGACCCTTCCGTGAAGGTGATGGACCCTGAGACCCGGCGGGAGTGCCCGCCCGGGGTGGTCGGCGAGATCGTCGAGACCGAGCCGACCGCCGGGTTCGAGGGCTACTACAAGAACGAAGCCGCGACCCAGGCGCGGTTCGTCGACGGCTGGTACTGGTCGGGCGACCTCGCCTACCGGGACCCCGAGGGGTGGCTGTACTTCGCCGGCCGGTCCAACGAGTGGCTGCGGGTCGACGGCGAGAACTTCGCCGCCGGCCCGGTCGAGGCGATCGTCGCCCGCCACCCGGACCTGCGGGCCGTCGCCGTCTACGCCGTGCCGGACGAGCCGGTCGGCGACCGGGTCATGGTGGCGGTCGAGCTGCGGGCGGGCGCGGCGTTCGATCCGGCGGCCTTCGACGCCTTCCTGCTGGAGCAACCCGACCTCGGCCCGAAGTGGGTGCCGTCGTTCGTGCGCGTCACCAGCGAGCTGCCCAAGCTGGCGAGCATGAAGGTCGACAAGACCACCCTCCGCCAGGAGGCCTGGCACGCAGGGGATGTGTGGTGGCGACCCGCGAAGGGGGAGCCTTTACGGGTCCTGACCGGCGAGACTCCGGTGCATGACGAACGACGCTGAGCTGCTGCGCGCGGCGACGGAGGCGGCACTCGAGTACGTGGGATCGGTCGACGACCGGGCGGTCGCCCCGACCCCTGAGGCGCTGGCGGCGCTGAAGGCCTTCGACGAGCCGCTGCCCGAGACCGGCGCCGACGCCGCGGCCACCCTGCAGCTGCTCGACGAGGTGGGCAGCCCGGCGACCATGGCCAGCACCGGCCCCCGCTACTTCGGCTTCGTGATCGGCGGCGCCTACCCGGTCGCGCTCGGGAGCGCCTGGCTGACCAGCGCGTGGGACCAGAACACCGCGCTCCCGGTGATGTCGCCGGTGGCGACCAAGCTCCACGAGGTCGTCGAGGGCTGGCTGGTCGACCTGCTCGGGCTGCCCGCCGGCACCGGCGTCGCGTTCGTCACCGGCGCAACTGTGGCCAATGCGTCGTGCCTGGCCGCCGCCCGCGATGCCCTGCTCGCCCGGGTCGGCTGGGACGTCCAGGCCGACGGGCTGTTCGGCGCCCCGCCCATCGACGTGGTCGTCGGCGAGCGGGCCCACAGCACGCTCTCCAAGTCGCTCGGGCTGGTGGGCCTCGGCCGCGACCGGGTGACGGTGGTGCCGGCCGACGACCAGGGCCGGCTACGGGCGGACCTCCTGCCCGACCACGCAGCGCTCGGCGACGGCGACCTCGATCGACCGGTGCTGGTGTGCGCGCAGGCCGGCGAGGTGAACACCGGGGCCTTCGACCCGTTCGCCGCCATCGCCGACTGGCTGGCCGAGCGCCCGGGCGGCGGCTGGTTGCACGTCGACGCCGCGTTCGGCCTGTGGGCGCTGGCCGACCCCGGCCGGGCCGACCTCGTGGCCGGGCTCGACCGGGCCGACTCGTGGGCCACCGACGGTCACAAGTGGCTGAACGTCACCTACGACTGCGGCATCGCCTTCGTCCGCCGGCTCGACGACCTGCGGCGGACGTTCGCCGCGGTCGCCGGCTACCTGCCGACGGGCGACCAGTTCGAGGCCATGCACCACACGCCCCAGTCGTCGCAGCGGGCCCGCCAGATCGAGGTGTGGTCGGTGCTGCGGACGCTGGGCCGCCAGGGCGTCGCCGACCTCGTGACCCGGGCGTGCGAGGCCGCGGTCACCATCGCGGAGCGGCTGCGGGCCGGCGGCTGCACGATCCTCAACGACGTCGTGCTCAACCAGGTGCTCGTCCGCCTCGACGACGGTCCGACCACCGAGGCGCTCATCGCCGCGCTGCAGGCCGACGGGCGCATCTGGTGCGGCCCGACCCAGTGGCAGGGCGCAACCGCCCTGCGGATCAGCGTGTCGTCGTGGAAGACGACCGAGGCCGACGCGGTCGCCGCGGCCGACATCATCCTCGAAGTTGCCGAAGGTTTGAGGCTCTAAGCAATCCATCGCCTACCGTGCTGGCCATGACGGACGAGTCCTTCGACCTGCGCCGGCTGCCGTGGGCGGCGCCGGAGCCGGGGAGGTTGGTCGGGCGCGGGCACGTCGCCGGCGACTTCCTCGAGGCCTACGACTGGGTGGTGCTCGACAAGCGCGAGGGGTACCTGCGCCTCGACGTGCCGCTGCCCAAGCACGTGCGCAACCCCCGGGGCCAGCTGTTCGGGGGCTTCACCCCGACCTACGTCGACATGGTCGCCCTGTTCACCGTGCGGGTCGGCTCGGACGACCTCAGCGGGCCGCCCCGCCACTGGCTGGCGACCACCCAGATGAGCCTCGACTACTTCGAGCCGATCACCGGCCCCCGCTTCGTCATCGAGAGCGAGCTGGAGAAGCGCCGCGGCCGCACCAACTTCGTGCTCACCCGCTTCTTCCAGGACGACCAGCTCGCCGTCCTCGCCGCCACCACCATCCGCGAGGTGAAGCTCGACCGCCCCCTCGGCGACGCCTAGTCGCAGGTCGTCACCGCAGGCACGCCGGCGCTGAAGTCCTGCTGGAAGACCAGGGCCAGCGTGTCCCCGTCGCCATCGGTGGCGGTCAGGTACTCGTGGATGTCGAACGCCTCGAGCGGGCCCAGGAGCTCGACCCGGTAGCCCGCGCCCCGCAGGGCCCGCGCCGCCGCGGCCGGGGTCACCCTCGTGCCGGGCTCCACGACCCCGCCGGCGAGTGCCCCCCGCTGGACGACGATCTCGCTGAGACCGCCTTGGTAGAACGACACGCTGCCCTCCAGGCCCGCCGGCACCTTGGGCCCGTCCAGGGACACCAGGTGGTCGCCCGGGCCCACCGGCTCGCCCAGGGCCTCCGCGCAGGTCGTGCGCTCGGTACGGAGCCAGCCGGTGGCCTTGGCCTGGTCGTAGCTCATGCCGATCTTCAGAGGGCCGAGGCCGTCGTCCTTCAGCGCCAGCATGGCCCCTCGCAGCCCGGCCAGCGGGCTCATCGAGTTGAGGCCGCCGACCACGGTCTGGGTGTAGAGGTCGGCCACCGCGTCGATGAGCTTCGACCCCAGCGGCACCGCGGCCAGCAGCCTCAGCTTGCCGGCCAGGCTGTCGATCTTGGTCGCCATCGACCGGTCGGCCGCCGCAGCCACCGCATCGACGCCATGCTGGGCGGCGACGATCTCGGTGGCGATCGAAGCCGGGCCGCCGGGCGCTGACAGGATCCCGCTCGCGCAGGCGACCGCGGCATGGGCGATGTCGGACAGCGTCTCGATGGCCCGCTTCGTGTCCAGCGGGATCGGCAGCGGCGTGCACTTCGACAGCAGCGTCACGACGCCGAGCAGCGTGTCGTCACCCCCGGCCGCCTCGGCGAACAGCGACGCCAGCATGGCGTTGACGCTGAGCGACACGGGGATCGTCACGACGCCGCTGCGGCTCGGCCGGTTGAAGCCGATGCTCATCGTCTGGCCGGGGAGCAGCAGGACGCTGTCGTGGCCGGTGAACGTCCGCACGATCTTGCGGACCGGCTCGGGCTGACCGTCGACCGCGGCGTAGGCGACGCCCTTGGGGATCTCGACCTCCAGCAGGAACCCCCGGTTGTTGCGCAGCTGGACCTCGGCCCGTTCCTCGTTCGTCGTGCCGCACACGTGCACGACGTCCTGGGACGGCGGCGTGAGGTCGAGCCAGTCCGGCCCGTCTGAGCAGGTGAGGCGGGAGCTGCGGTGGCCGAGCCAGTCGCGGACCTTGCCGCTGACCCAGTCGGACACCTGGGTGAGCTTGGCCCAGCCCCAGCTGAACGGGGAGAACGTCGTCCGCTCGGCGATGATCGGCTGGCCCGGCTTCGTGCCGATCACGAGCGGGTACCAGCCGTCGGCCTCGTCGTGCCGCCAGATGATGGGCACGACGTCGTCGCCCTTCGGCCTGCCCTGCTTGCCGTCGAACACCAGCGAGACCGGCTGGCCGACCGTGGCGGTGAGGTCGATGACCGTCGGGTCGCCGACCGGCTCGTACCAGGAGAAGTGGGGCGGGTCGAGCTTCGTCGACTTCGTCGCCAGCCGGCCAGGCTTGGTCACGTCGCCCTTCTCGATCTGCAGCGACAACCCGTCGCCGACCGCGAAGCTGCGGTCGGTCGTGGTTGTCAGCCGCTCGTCCAGCTTCGCCTCGGCCTCGTCGTCGCCACTGCTCGAACACCCGGCCACCAGGCCGAGCACGACCAGGACACCCACCCACCGTCGATCCGCCATCCGTCCCCCACCGCCCTCGATGTCCGCCCGACATCGGAGCCACCAGGATGGCAGGCAGCGACCGGTAGCGTCCACGGCCGTGGACGGCGACGCCTGATCCCTAGAGGTGGAGGTGGGCGGGGTGGCCCTCGGCCAGCTCGAGGGTGCTGGCTGCGTCGTCGAGCAGGTGATGGGCCAGGTCGCTCAGCGCTCGGGCCATGGCGAGCTCGTCGCCGATCCTCGGGCGGTCGGGGTCGGCCGGGTTGCGGCGGGCCTGGCCCCAGCCGCCGAGCGGTACCTCGGTAGCGTCGAGCTTGGCGCTGGCTTCGGTGTGGTCGGGGTGCTCGGTCACCTCGACCTCGACGGTGAAGATCTTGGTGGTCATCGCCCCTCCTTCGTTCGTCTGCTCCCCCATCGTCCTCCTTCCCCCGACCCCTGACCAGCCCCACCCCGCAGCTTCCTCACGACGGCCTCGCCGATAGCGTCCACGGCCGTGGTTGAGGACGAGCACGAGCGGCGGCCGATCGATCCCGCAGGGGTGCTCACCGCCGGCGTCATCGGAGGGCTGGCAGGGCTGGCGCTGAGCCGGCGACACCGGCTGGCCGCGGCCGTCGCGGGGTCGGCGCTGCTCGTCGCCTCGGAGGTGGTGGCCCGGCGGCGCCAGCGGCGGGGCGAGATCCCGGCCCTCCCCCATCGGATCCTCACCAGCGGCGCGCTCGCGGCGTCGGCCGGCTGGGCCGCCGGGCGAGTGTCGCGGGCCGGGCCGGTCGCCGTCGGGGCGGGCGCCGGAGCGGTGGCGGGAGCGCTGGGGCTACGGCCCCAGAAGGTCGTCGCCGGCCCGGTGTTGGGCGCCCTCGTTGGCCGGGGCCTTGCCGCCCTTGACCCGGACATGCCCGCCGCGGTCACCGCGGCGACCACGGTCGTCGGCTACCGGATCGCCTCAGCCGCCGTGTTCCGCGACGCGCAGGTCAGCATGCTCGCCGAGCGGGTCGACGCCGCCGAGCTGCCGTTCGTCGTGCCGCTGGAGGCCCGCACCCGCTACGTCGGCACCGACTACGTCCGGGCCCTGGCCGAGGTCACCGGCGGCGACTACGTTCGGGCGGCCCCTGATGTGGGGATCGTGGCCTCGCTCGACGAGCTGGCCGGGCCGGACCTCGACCCCGCCCGAGTCGACCCGCTGGTGCGGGAGTTCTACGAGCACACCACCCGCTTCAGCCTGGACATCGTGCCGGAGTGGCGCACCTGGGTCCGGCCCGGCTACCTGCTGTACCGCACGCTGGTCGCCCGTCCGCTGGGCCAGGCCAACGTGCCGATGAACCAGCGGGAAGCTCAGCGCGGGGTGCAGAGCCGCATCGACACCATCGACGTGGACGGCGTGCCGTCGGTGCGGGGGTGGATCCGCTCGTTCGCCGCCACCGACGACCCGATCTACGTGGGCATCTACACCACCTACCGGCACGACGGGCGCGGCTACGTGAGCGTGGGCTTCCCGCTCCCGCAGTCGAACTTCACAGCCACGCTGGTGCCCCGGGGCCGGCCGGACGGCGGCCTGACGCTGGCCAGCCGCAGCGACCTACCGCACCCCGGGCACTACCTCACGTTCGTCGATCCCGACAGCCGCGAGCTGACGACCGCGAGGGTCGAGGGCTTCGCCGAGGAGCTCGCCGTCCACGTCGTCGACGGCGAGCTCCGCGCCGAGCATGCGTTCTGGGTCTTCGGGCTGCCCTTCCTCACGCTCCACTATCGGATTCGTCGGAAGGCTCGTCCGGAGCCGCCGAGCGACGACGGTTGAGCAGCACGTAGGCGGTGGCGCCGGCCCCGGCCAGCACCACGATGCCGAGGAGGATGAGCGGCAGCGCGCTGCTGTCGTCGTCCTCGTCATCGTCCTCGGCGGGGGCGGCCGTGTCGGCCTCGGTGGTGGTCGTGGTCGCCAGGGTCGTCGAGGTCGTGGTCGCCGGGGCGGCGGTCGTCGAGGGGATGGTGCCGGGGCCGCCCGCGACCAGGTCGAGGACCGGGCCGGGGTGCTCGGGCTCGGGAGCGCCCTGCGCCCACTCGTCGATCCACCGCTCGACATCGCCGTTGTCGTAGGTCTGGACGGCCTTGAACTGGAGCCGGCCGGGTGATGTCGGAAGCGGGCCGAGGGTGAGGGGGAGCTCGAGGTCGTCGGGCGCCGCTGGGCCCGTCCACGTGACGCCGGTGGCGGTGCCGCCGACCTGGCCGCCGACCGGGGTGGCGGTCCAGCCGGGCACGGTGGGCAGCTCGACGACCGTCAGCGCCTGGGGGAACTGCAGCTCGACCTTGGTGGTGCCGGCGCTGGGCTGCTCGTCCTCGACGAAGAGCTTGAGGGCGATGATGCTGCCGGGCGCGGCCTCGGCCGGCTCGAACTCGTTGTGGGCCGACGCCGGCGCTGCGACGAGGGCAACTGCCGCGACGGCCGTGGCTCCGAACCCGAGCAACCGCCGCAGGACCGTCCCGCTGATCTGTGATCTGTGCACGTGCAGTAGTCGTCCCATCGTCGGGCCGAGTTCCCGGCCAGGCATCCGAGAAATCCCCGCCACTCTCCGTAACCGTCCGGCCACCGCGCCTACGGTCGGAGGGCATGCGGTCGTGGGCCTTCGTATGCGTCGGTGTCGTGCTGCTCGTCGGATGTGGCGGAGGTGGTGACGGGCCGTCGGTGGCGGAGCCGAAGCTCGCCGTCAGCGAGGCCTGGACGACCCCTGGCTCGGAGTACGCCGCCGTCTACCTGACGATCACCAACGACGGCGACGCCGACCGGCTGGAGAAGGTCGCCGCCGACGGGGCCGGCTCGGTGCTGCTGATGGGCGCCGACGGCGACATGGCCCGCACGTCGACCGGGGGCGCCTCCGCCGTCGACCTCGCCGTCCCGCCCGGCACCACCACGCTGGAGCCCGGCACCCAGCACCTCATGCTCACCGACCTCGAGGCCCCGCTGGCGGCCGGGGACACCGTCCCCCTCCGCCTGACCTTCGCCGACGCCGGGGCCGTGACCGCCACCGTCGACGTGCGGGAGGCCTGACGTATCCGGCGGCCAACCGGCGGGAAGGCGGCCACCATGACCAACACCGAGACTGGTGAGATCACCGGAACCCTGGACAAGGACTACAACATCATCTGGTTCACGGAGACCTGCCTGAGCAATGTGCTGCGGCTCCAGCAGTACATCCAGGACGCCGATCGGGCCGGCGACAACGAGCTCGCCGAGTTCTTCCGGAAGGCGCAGACCGAGAGCCGTAAGGGCGCCGAGCAAGGCAAGGCGATGCTCGCGTCCCGCTTGAGCCAGTAACGAAGCTTCGCCGTTCGCCGTTCGCCGTTCGCCCTTCGCCTCGGTCCTCGGTCAGGGCCCTGGCCAGCGGTGCCAGGCCGTGACGTCGAGGGCGAGGAAGGGGCCGGCGGGCGGCTCCCTGCGGTACTGGCTGTACTTGGCGGCGAGGAGGGCCAGCGCGTCGCGCTGCTCCTCGACGACCTCGACGACCCGGCCGGTCCCGTCGAGGCGGACCCACCAGAGCTGGGTCCAGTCGGCCGCGTAGTGGTCGACCAGCAGGGTCGTCGCCGGGTTCGCCCGCACGTTGGCCAGCCGCCGCAGCTGCCGGGTCGACTTCGGCTTGCCGTCGACTGCGCTGTAGATCACGTCCCGGTCTCGGGCGAGGGCGAAGCAGCACGGCACGAGGTGCGGCCGGCCGTCGGGGGTGACCGTCCCCAGCCGGGCCACAGGTGCCCGCGCCACCCGCTCCCGCATGGTCCGGTCGTCCATGCTCTTTGTGTACCAGCGCGCCGCTACTTGCCGGTGTCGCCGCTGGCAGCCCGAGTGGGTCAGACGGGCGACTGGCCGTAGACCCAGATGGGGGTGCCGACGGTGGCGAGGCCCGTGGCCCAGACGGCGTCCATCGCGGGGTTGGTCAGGCGGACGCAGCCGTGGGACGCCGGATAGGGCGGGACGTGGGAGTACCCGTGGATGGCGATGCCGTCGGGGTGGAAGTACTTGGGCCGGTAGATCATCCCCAGCGGGGCCTTGCGCCAGCCGTCGATCTCCCGGGTGAACGTCAAGTGCCCCACCGGCGTGTCGGCCATGTGCCGGACGCCCTCGTGCACGTAGGGCTTCTCCGTGCCGGTCGACGTGTTCCAGATCCAGAGCACCTGGCCGTCCCGCACGACCATCAGCACCTGCCTGGCCTTGTCGACCTCCCACACCACCCCGGACGCGCTCTGGTGGGGCGGGGCGACGGGGTGGTCGAGCTTCGCCTGGGTGGCCGGGCCGACCTTGCCGTCGACCGGCAGGCCGTTCACCTTCTGGAACGCGTACACCGCCTGCTTGGTCAGCTCTCCGTAGCGGCCGTCGGTTGGGCCGACCCAGTAGTGCAGCTCTTCCAGCCGCCGCTGCAGCGCCTGGACGTCGGGCCCTGAGGCGCCCGGCTGCGGCGGCCCGGGCGGCACGGTGGACGCGGTGGTCGTGGTCGACGGAGGCGCCGTCGTCGTCGACGAGGTCGAGGACGTTGACGAGGTCGAGGGCGCGGTCGTCGATGTCGACGAAGCCGACGACGACGTCGCCTTCCCGCCCGAAGACTCGTCGTCCTCATCGCCCTGGCTGCACGCTGCAGCCCCGACCATCACCACCGCCATGAGGAGTACGAGCCCGCGCTTCATGACCACTTCTACGAACGAGCGGCCCAAAAGGTGCCCCACCTGGTCAGGTCGAGCTGGTGATCCGGGGCGTGCGGTCGAGGAGGCGGCCGACGGCCTGGGACACCGCGGCGAGGTCGATGGCCGCGACGAACGTGGAGTACGTCAGCCACGTCAGCGTCCAGCCGGGGTCGAGGACCCACGGCGGCAGGTACGTCGGGCGGCGGCAGAGACCGAGGTGGTGCAGCTCGACCAGGGCCGGGACGTCGAAGAGGTCGAGCTTGCCGGCGAACAGCATCCCGATGGCGTCGAGGCGGTCCTCGACGAACGCGGCCCGGATGAACGTGCTCACCGCCAGGAACCCCGACAGGTAGACGCAGTCCTTCGTGAACGGCGCCCCGCCGGTGAGCGGGCCGCCCCGGAAGACCCGGCGGGTGCTCTCGAAGGCCTGCTCGGGGTCGGGCGAGCGGTCGGAGAACCAGCGGAACAGCTCGACGAAGTCGGCGCCGTCGATGACCATCTGGATCCCGACCACCCGGTCGCAGAGGCGGCGGAAGCGGTCGAGCTCGAGCGAGCCCGACACGAACTCGGCGAAGACGGCCAGGCCCTCCTGGGTGCGGGTGGTCCCCGGGTGGCCGACGCCGAGGATCGGCAGGTCGACCTGGTGGCGGCCGTTGATGCCGGTCAGGGCGTGGATGAAGGCCTCGTGGTTGAGCAGCTGAGCGGCGTCGCGGGCGGTGAACCGGGCGCCGGCCCGCACCTTGATCTGGTTGGTGGTGGCCGCCGCGTTGGCGGACAGCTCGTCGACGACGGTGACCGTCGGGGCGTCGTCGGCGCCGAAGTGGGCGGTGATCCCGGCGGTGAGGATGGCTGCGACCTCGTCGGCCGAGTGGTCCCGGGGGACGTCGGTCGCCACCCCGGTCCGGTCGAGCTCGTCCAGCACCTGACCGACCTGTTCGGCCAGCTCGTAGGGGGTGTGCGGGTCGTAACGGAGCGGCGTGCGCGGCGTTCCGTAGAGGGCCTCGCTGTGGGTGAGGAACGACGGCGTGCCCCGGGCCGCCAGCATCCGGGCGGTGTGCTCGATCGAGTTGGCCACCGATTCCAGCCAGTCGTCGACCAGCTCGCCGGGGTAGATCGAGCGCCGGACCTCGTGCACCGCGTCGATGACCGGCCCGGGGTCCGACGGCGGGTACTCGACCTCAGGCAGGGCGTCGCCCCCGCCGGCGAGGAACGCTTCGCGCACCGAGGGCGGCCACACCAGCGGGGCCAGCACACGCACCGGTCGGGCGATCTCGTACAACCGCCGGGCGACCGCCCGGTACCGGTCGACGTCGTCGGTGTTGCTCACTCCCTCGACCCCGGTCGCACGACCCCAGTGTGGCGTAGCATCGCCTCGGGACCCGGCGACCCCTGGGGTGGGCCGCCGAACTGGGAGGAACCATGGGCCGCAAGGGGCAAGCAGCGGTCGTGCTCGCGATGGCCACGGTCGTCGCGGCGATCGGGGGGACGTTCGTCGGTCCGGCCGGCGCTGCTGGCGCCGGCGGCGCGGAACGGGTCGTCGGGGCGCAGGCACCGCCACCGGGCGAGGCCCGGGCGTCGTTCGGGGGTACGTGCGCCGGCGACAGCAACCCGCCCGGCGCCAGCATCCCGCTGCCGTCCGAGGCGTCGGCGACCGTGGTGGTGCCCGAGTCGGTGGAGCTCGGCTCGACTGTCACGCTGCCGGTGCTGGCCATCGACGACCGGCCGGGCCCGGTCGGCCGCGTCGATGCCCGGGCCACGTTCGAGGTCACCGGCGCCACGCCCGCAACCGTCGAATCCGGCGCCTTCGCCGGCAGCGACTACAGCCCGCTGACCCTGACCGTCACCGGCGGCGCCGGGTCCGTGGTGGAGCTGCGCCTTACCCAGACATCGTGGGCAACGTGGGTCTCGGTCCCTGGCTGGTACGCCCGCTACAGCTGCGCCGCGGGCGAGCCGTCGGCCGACGAGGTGACGATCCGCATCCCGGTCACCGCACCTGACTGCCTCGGCCGCCCGGCAACGGTCGTCGGCCAGGCCGACGCGACGACGGTCACCGGCTCCGCCGGCGACGACGTGATCGTCGCCAAGGCCACCGGGGCGGTGGTGCTGCCGGGCGGGGGGACCGACCTCGTATGCGTCTCCGGCGGTGGTGGGACGCTGAGCTGGGCCGGAGCGACGAACGGCACGATCGCGTGGATCGCCCGGGGCTTCGCCCGCCAGGCCGGGGGCGGCAGCGTCCGGTTCCAGGGCATCGCCAACCTCCAGGGCTCCGACCGGATCGACCTGCTGATCGGCGACAACGCCCCGAACACCCTCCGGGGCGGCGACGGCGCGGACGTCCTCATCGGTCTCGGCGCCCCCGACCTCCTCGACGGCCAATCCGGCGCCGACGTCCTCCTCGGCGACCCCACCGACACCTGCCTCAGCGGCCGCCCCCTCAACTGCCCAGGAACCTGACCCGCACCCCGGATCAGTCCTGGTTGAGCCCGGGGACGCAACGCCCGGCTTTGGCTCTGAGGTCGTCGTCGGTGGTCTGGAAGGTCTCGTCGGAGCCGACGTAGGACGCCGCCAGGGCATAGGCCACGTCGTCCTCGCTGACGTTCGTGCGGATGCACTGCTTCACCTCCCGCGGTGCCACCCCCGCCACGAGGAACTCCACGGCGTCGACGCACCGGTCGAGGCGGCGACCCAGCTCTCTGACCTCGTCGTCGGGCAGCTCGACCCCGAAGATCCGGATCATGGTCAGCCCGGCGTCCAGGTTCTCGGGAGCCGCTGCTTCGCGGAGGGCATCGACGCCGACCACCTCGACGATGGCGGCGCCGACGCAGGCGGCTTCGTCCTCGCCCGCCCGCTGGTGGTCCTGAGCGACCTGGGCCAGGGCGTCGGCGTACTCCTGCTCGTCGGCCGAGAGCTCGGGCAGTGGTGGCAGCTCTTCGTTCCCGCCGTCCCCAGCCATGAGGAAGGCACCGCCCGCGGCTGCGACCACGAGCACGAGCACGACGAGTCCGACCATGAGCCGGCGACTTCGACCCGGGACCGGCGGCGGCCCGGTCGGTGGGTCACCGTGGAATGAGCCACCAGGTGGCGGATACGGAGGCGGCGGAGGCGGAGGCGGAGGCGGAGGCAGGTCGGACATCGACGGCTCCTCGATTTCCCAGCAAAGTCCGACATCGTAAGTCCCGCGCCGGTCGAAGGTTCCGCGCGCTACGTCTCGGCCAGCGCACGACGGGTCCCTGCCTCCTGGACGGCCGACGCAATGCCCTCAGCGGGTGCGGTGGAGGAGGTAGACCACCAGGGCGAGGGTGAGGCTGCCGGTGGAGAGGGCCCAGAGGCCGAAGAGGGTGGTCAGGGCGACGGCGGTCGTCGCGGGGGTGGTGAGGGCGGCGGCGCCGAAGAACAGGGCCAGGGCACCCATGCCGAAGTCGAGCGACCAACCGGCCCGGGGGCGGCGGGTCAGGCCCACCAGGACCTCGAACGCGCCGACGAGCAGCAGCCCCGAACCGGCGAGGATCGCGACCGACCACAGGGTGATCTCCGGCCACGTGATCGCCACGACGCCCGCCACCACGAACGACACCCCACCGATCTTGCCCGCCCAGTCCAGCTCGTGGCGGGTGCCGAGGGTGCTCAGACCGGCGAACCCGTTGACGATCAGCGCCCAGCCCAGGAGCTTGGCCAGCAGCTCCACCGAGTCGGGCAGGTCGAGCAGCATCGCGAGGCCCAGCCCGACCAGCAGCCCGCCGTACAGCGCCACGATCGGCCACCCCTCCACGTCGGCAGCCGTCGGCTGGGCGGGCGGCGGCGGGGGCGAGGACGGGGACGACGGCGGCGGAGCGGGCAGTTCCATCACCATGCGGGCACTCTCGGCCAGTACCGGGGTGCGCCGCCTCACCCCCGCAGGATGAAATCGCTGCTCACACCCCATCGGACCCGGACCCGGACCCGGACCCAGGCAGGGGCCCGAGCCCTTCCCGGATCGCGAGTGCGGCGGCCTCCGTGCGGTTGCCCACCCCGAGCTTGGCGAGGATCGTGCTCACGTAGATCCGCACGGTGCCGTCGCTGAGGCCGAGCCGGTAGGCGATGCCCTTGTTGGTGCGGCCGGCCGCGACCTCGGCCAGGATGTCCCGCTCCCGGGCGGTGAGTGTGGCGGCGACACCCCGGTCCGGCGCCCGGCTGATCAGCAGGGGCAGCAACTCGGCCGACAGGGTGGAGCGGTCCTGGGTCACGCCTCGCACCGCTTCGGCGACGTCGTCCGGCGGGGCCGACGTCAGCAGGCAGGCCCCGGCACCGGCCTCGACCGCGGCCCGCACGGCGACAGCGTCACCGGCGGCGGTGAGCACCACCACGTGAACCCCGGGGTAGCGGGAGCGCAGCTCCGACGTCATGGCCGCCAGCGACCGCCCACCCTGGGAGAGGTCCACGACCGCCACGTCGACGTCGATGTCACGCTGGGCCGCCGCGACATCGTCGACCGAGGCGACCACCGCGATGTCGTCGTCGTCCGCCAGGACCGACGCCAGCCCGAGGCGCGCCAGCGGCTGGTCGTCCACGACCATGACCTTGATCGACGGCTCCCCCGGCCCAGCCACCGGCGTCAACCGGTGCCAGTGAGCCGAGGGAGCCTGGGGAGCCGGGCCGCCGGGGGCACGTGGTCGAGGAACCAGCTCCGCACGTGGAGGGCGGCCCGTTCCAGCGCCCCGGGCTCCTCGAAGAGGTCACCGGCTCCGCGAACGACGGCGAGGTGGTGAGGGCAGCGCATCTGCGCCACCGCCTGGCGGTTGAGGCCGAGCAGGCCCCGGTCGCTCTGCCCGCCGACCACCAGCAGGACCGGCGCCCGCACCGCCGCGACGTGCGCCCGGGCGAGGCCCGGCTGGCCGCTGACCGAGGCGATCGCACCCACCCGCAACCCCGCGACCCCAGCGTCCGCGCCCGCGGCGGCGATCGTCGCGGCAGCACCGGTCCCAGTCCCGAGGAGGCCCACGTCGAGCCCACCGAGGTCGGTCGTCGTCAGCCACCCGAGGACGTCGACCAGCCGGCGGGTGAGCAGCCCGACGTCGAAGACCGACGCCCGGTCGAGCTCCTCGGTCGGCGCCAGCAGGTCGCACACGAGCGTCGCCAGGCCCGCCTGTTGGAGATCCTCGGCCAGGTAGCGGGTGCGGGGGCTGTGCCGGGCCGTGCCGCTGCCCTGCACGACCGCGACCACCGCGGTGGGATCGCGGGGGACGCTCAACAGCCCCCGCACCCGGGCGCCGTCCGAGGGGACCTGGACCTCGTGGCGCCGGACGACCGGCCGGAGGTCCTCGTGGCCCCGAACGCTCGCCGCGGGCCGCAGCGCCTCCTCGGCCCCGACCGCCGCCGCGCGAGGGCAAGCTGCGGCGGCGATCGAGCCGGGGCGGACGTCGCGGACCGACGCCTTCACCTCGTCGTCGCTGACGTGGGTGAAGTCGCGGTACCAGCGGCCGACGGCACCGAGCGCGTCGAACGTCTTGACGCACACCACCTCGTCGGCGGCCTCGCGGAGGGGCGTGATGGTGTGCTTCGGCGCGACCGGGGTGGCCAACACCACCCGCGCCGCACCGCGGCCCCGCGCGACCCGGCACGCCACCCAGGCCGTCGCGCCCGTCGCGACACCGTCGTCGACCACCACGACGGTTCGGTCGGCCAACGACGCCGGGCCCGCCACCTCGCGGTAGCAGCGGGCCCGGCGGTCGACCTCGACCCGCTCCCGCAGGCGGGCCCGGTCCAGCTCCCGTCCCGTCACGTGCCCGGCGCGGACGACGGCGTCGTGCACGATCCGGGTCCCGTCCTCGCCGATCGCTCCCATCGACAGCTCGGGCTGGAACGGGACGCCCACCTTGCGGGCCACGACGACCCCGAGCGGTGCGCCGAGGCCGGCGGCCACCGGGCGGGCCACGGCCACCCCGCCACGGGGCACGCCCAGCACGACCGGCTCGTCGGGGCGCAGGTGCTGCAGCCGCTCGGCGAGACAGGTTCCGGCCTCCTCACGATCCCGGAACAGCATCACGGCTCCTCGTCCACCCCCGGAGGCCGGCCTGCAGGCCCGCCACCTCGATCGCCGGAACGGCTGCTGCGACCAGGGTCGCGACCAGCTCCTCGTCCACGTCGCTGAAGGCGACGGCCGTCCGCTTCTCGACCAGGCAAACGCTGCCGAGCACCTCGGTGCGCACGACGATCGGCACACCGAGGACCGCCAGCGCCGGCCGGGCGCCGAGGTGCTGGCCCCGCAGCGGCGCCGCGTCCCGGGCGACGGTCCGCAGGACCTCGTGCACCGCCGCCGGCGCGGTCGCCGCTTCGATCAGGCCGCGGCCGGCACAAGCCGCCACGGCCGGCCGGCACGCACCGGTGCGCCGGTCGTACAAGCCGAGCGCGCCGTAGCGCGCCTCGACGAGGTCGACTGCGGTCTCGACGATGTGGGGCAGCACCGTTCCGTGGTGCAGGCCGTGCGCCAGCGCCGCCACGCCGTCGAGCAACCGACGGAGGCTGCGCCCATCTGCCATCTCCAGGCCGGCGCCGCCCATCTGCTCGGTGGAGTGAACCATGTCAGACATCATCAGCCCTGGCCTGCAATGGAACATCCCGCGTCTACGTGTCTCGCGGCACGGCCTCTGACCAGGAGGCCCGCGTTCACGAACTGATCGCGGCGAGGGTCCGGAGCGCCCGGGTGGCGAGCTGGAGGTTGAAGAGGAGCTCGGGGTCGGTGATGTCCCAACCGGAGATGGCCTTGATGCGCTGCAGCCGGTACTTCAGGGTGCTGCGGTGGACGTTCAGCGCCCGGGCCGCCGCGTCCTGGCGCCCGCCCCACTCGACCCAGGCGCTGAGGGTCTCGACCAGCTCCGAGCGGTGCCGCTCGTCGTAGTCGAGCAGCGGCTGCAGCGGGCGCAGCCACTCCTCGACGTAGCGCTCGACCCCGCCCGTCTCGGCCAGCTCGGCCAGGAGCCGGTAGATGCCCAGGCGCTCGAACTCCATGATCCGGTCGTCGCCCCCGAGGACCTCCTGGAGGCGGAGGCCGAGCTGCGCCTGGCGCAACGAGCCCGGGATGTCGCCTGCGCCCCTGCACAGCCCCCCGACCGCGATGCGGCACGCGCCGCCGCCCGGCTCGTCCGCCACCAGGTCGCGCAGCTCCTCCCAGTCAACGTCCGCGAGCGCGAGCACCGCGACGCGCCGGTCGTGGATGGTCAGCAGCGGTCCGGCGGCGGCGTCGCGCACCACCCGCCGGACCGCCTGGAGGAACACCTCGACCTGACCCGCCTCCCGGGGCTCGATCAGCACGAGGCGGTAGGCGCGCTCGACGTCACACCCCAGCGCCTGCGCCCTGCCGACCACGCTCGCCGGGTCCCGGCCCTCGATCAGCTCGTTGAGCAGGTCCCGGCCCAACCGGGTCTCGACCTCGGACACCTCCCGCAGGTGGGCCAGCTCCAGCGCGACCAGCGTGGCCCCGTCCTCGAGCGCCATCAGCTCGCCCTCGGCGAGCTCGCGGTCGGCGTCGACGAGGGTCACCAGGCCGACGACTTCCTCGCCGCTACGGGCCGGCGCGATCAGGTTGCCGTCGTGCCAGAACGGCCGGCTGGCCCGTTGGGCCCTGTCGAGCAACCAGGTCCGCTCGTCGGCGTCGAGGCGCCGCGGCATCGGCCCGTCGCCGCCGGCCCACGCCCAGCGCCGCCCGTCGCGGTCCTCGATCTCCACGATCTGGCCGGTCATGTCTTGGATCGCCAGTGCGATGCCCTGCGGACCGCTGCGGGCCAGCACCACCTCGTGGAAGCGCTCCCGAACGACCGTGCACCAGTCGAGCAGTTCGGCGGTCTCCTCCAGCGCGATGCGCGCCCGCTCCAGCTCACCCCGCAGCGCCCGGGTCCGGTCGCTCGCCCGGAGGTGGGTCACTGCGTTGCCCGCCAGCTGGGCGATCATCCGGACGAGGAAGAGGTCGTCGGGCGACGGCGGGGCCTCGGCGCCGACCACCAGGTGGCCGGTGCTGCCGTCGGGTCGGCCGAGCGAGAAGCCCCAGCTCCAGGGCACGCCGGGCAACATCAGCTGACCGTCCTCGGCACCGAGCGCCCGCAGCTGCGCCTCGACCGGGCGCCGGGCGTCGCGCCGGCCGAGCCCGGTCTCGAGCAGCTGCCAGCCCCGGCCCACGACCACCATGCCCCGCCAGCTGACGGTGTCGAGCGCGTCGATCACCAGGGCAGCGAGGGTGGCGACCTCGCGCTCGTGGCCGGCGACGCGCATGAGCGACGACACCACGAGGATGCCCTCCTGCACCCCCGGCGCCGACAGCGTCTGCCATGGTGTCCCCGCGGGGCGCCGCCGGCTCAACGCCGTCTCCGATCGGGGCCCCGGGATCGCCCGCCTCCCGAGGACCACCTTGCTGTGCCGCGTGCAGAGGTCGACGAGGCCGGCGAGGTCGAGGCGCTCGACGTCCTCGAGGTAGACGGTCACCCGGGCCGCCTCGTCGTGCTCGCCGTCGGCATCGGCGATGGCCGCCAGGTCGGTGACCACCCGCGTCGGCACGACATCGCCGGGCGGGCCGCGGTGGGGGCTGTCGACGACGAGGTGATCGCCGCCGTCGCCCACCTGCGCGGGCCCGAAGTGAGCCCGGAGGAAGCGGGCGTCCTTCGCACCGACCCGGCAGAGGCACTGCTCCCCGGCGTCGAGCGCGTCCTGGACCATGGCGACGAGGACCCTCTGGCGCTGCCGCGCGCCGAAGTAGAGCGCGCAGGCGTGGTCGCCCGGCCTCAACCCCGCGCTGCTACCCCCCTCGCCCAGACCTGTCACGCCCGTACCACCTCCGCTTCGCCGCCGCGTCCCTGCGGCTGGCGCGCTGTCCGGCTGTCTGCGGCGGAACGTACGAAGCGTAGTGTTTGCCGTGCGCGCCGTTCGAGGGACCGCGCGTGACATGGGTCTCGCCGCGTCGAAGCTGGGAAGTGACCTTGGGCCAGAGCGGCCGAACACACGGGCCCTTTTCGTCCCGATGGGATGAAGACGATCCCCGTCGGTGCGCTCCAGCCTTGGCCGCATGCGGGGAGCACGAGAAGTACGGGAGCGGACATTACGGCTACAAGCGCGTCACGAGGTGCCTTTGCGCTTGCCCGGCGGCGCCCGGCTGAGTGCCGAGACGCTCCTCGCCACCGGCGGCCCGGCCCGTGCCGAGGCGGTCGTCCGCCTGCTCCTGTCGACCCCGAACGACGACGTCCAAGGCGTCGCCCGGCTTCGCCTCACGCTGTCGTCGATCCAGATCATGCGGCGGCGGCTCACCGACGCCCTCCAGCAGGCCGAGGCCGTCGTCTCCGAGCCCGGGCTGCCCGACGAGCTGTACGCCGCGGCCGACGTCGACCGGCTGCACACGCTGGTCGACCTCCGGGACCATCGGAGCGCCCGAGAGCTGGCCGAGACGATCCTCTCCGGACACCGCGGGCGCGACGGGCACGAGGCGCTGGCCGGCGCGCTGACCGTGTCGGGCCTGCTCGCCTGGCACGACGGTCGGCTGTCCGACGCGCTCAGCCTGCTCCGGGCCGCCACTCGGCGCGCCGACCTCGGCAACGACGGGCCGCGCCAGCTCTTCCCGCGGCTGAGCGCGGCACCCGTCCTCATCGCGGCCGGCCAGCTCGACATCGCCCAGACCGTCGTCGACCGGGCCCGGCGCGACGTCGCCCGTCTCGGCGACCGGCTCTGGGCCGCCGGCCCCCCGACCATGGCGGCCCTCCTCCGGCTGGCGAAGGGCCGCGTGCGAGGCGCGTCGGCGGCGGCCTCGGCGGGCCTGGCACTGTCCGAACGCATGGGCACCCGGCTCCACGTCCCGGCGGCGCGCTCCGTGCTGATGGCCGTGGCACTGCTGCGGGGCCGCCTGGACGAGGCCGCCGAGCACCTCGAGGCCTGGCGGCGCGAACCACCGTCCGATTCGGTCGGCGTCAGCACAGGGGCACGGCTCTGGGCCGAGGCCCGGCTCGCCGACGCCCGGGACGACGACGCGACCGCGTTTGGGCTCGTCCGGACGCTGGGTCGTGACCAAGGGGCCCAGCGCCGCCTCTTCGTCGAGCGCCCCGCGGCGGCCGCCTGGCTCGTCCGCGCCTCGGTGGCCGGCGGCGACCGGTCCCTGGCCGAGGCGTTCGTCCGGACGGCCGAGCAGCTGGCCAGCATCAACGCCGACTACGCCGGGCCCGCGGCCGCGGCGCGGCACGCCCGGGGTGTGCTGGAGGACGACGCCGGGGTCCTGACGCTGGCAGCCGAGTCCCACCGCCAGCCGTGGGCCAGGGCGTCCGCCTGCGAGGACGCCGGCGCGGCGCACGTGGGTGCCGGCAACCGCTGCGTCGGGGTCCCCCTGCTGGTCGAGGCGCAGGCCATCTACCACGCCACCGGGGCGGAGCTCGATGCCGCCCGGGTCATGCGGCGGCTCGAGGAGGCCGACCGGCGGCCGCGCCGCGCAAGCCGGCATGCGCCCCGCTTCGGGTGGGCCAGCCTCACCGAGACGGAGGTGCGGGTCGCCCGGGCGGTGGGGGCCGGTCGCACCAACGCCGAGGTGGCCCGGCTGCTCTACATGTCACGGCACACGGTCGACGCCCACCTCCGCAAGATCTTCCAGAAGCTGGCGATCCGCTCCCGGGTGATGCTCGCCCGCATCGTGGTGGAGCAGGAGTCGGGTCCGCTCCCCTGAGCAACCGGGAGGGTGGTGGACCGTGACCCCGTCGTGGGGGGCGGTGGGGGCGGGCGGGGGAGGGGCGCCCCTGCCGAGGGCCACGGTCCACCAGAGCATGGCGTGATCGTCGGGTTCCATCGTGCGCCTTCCGGGCGGCGGCAACCTCCCGCGTTCACGTGTTCGCGCCCGCGTCAGGGCCGATCCCTGTCATATGTCATGGCCCGGATGTCAAGGGCCGAGGCCTGACATCCGGCACTGGGCGCCGACCGCGGCCGCGTTGAAGATGGCGACCATGACCACCACCGGTGATCAGTTCCCTCCGCATCGCCACCTCCATTTGGAGCCTCCTCCCCCTCCCCACGTATCACCCCGACGATCGCCGCCTGCGGTCCCGGCGCTGGCGATCCGCCGCCCTCGCCTCGAGGCAATGCTCGACGACGAAGCCGGCCGGCGCATCGTCCTCGTGCGCGGACCGGCCGGTGCGGGGAAGACCGTGCTGGTGGCCCAGTGGGCCGCATCCCGGCTCGACCGATGCGCCTGGCTGCTGCTCGACGCGTCGGACGACGAGCCCGAACGGCTCTTGGGTCACCTGGTCGACGCGGTGGCCCAGCTCGGCGTCGGGCCCTTGCCCGACGCCGGGTCAGCATCCGGCCGCCCCGACGAGGCCCTGCTGCGCAGCCTCGTCCGGGACGCCGCGGACGCGGCAGGCGCGCCGGTCACCGTGGTGCTCGACGCGATCGATGCGATCCGGGCCCACGGTGCCCGCCAGGTGCTCCGCCGGCTCGTCGAGGATCCACCCCGGGGCGGGCGGCTGGTGTTGCTGGCCCGGGCGAAGCCCCGGGTCGGCCTGGAACGGGCCCGGCTGCGGGGTGACCTCGTCGAGATCGGTCCGGTCGCATTGCGGTTCTCGCGCCACGAGATCCACCAGCTGGTGCGGACCTGGGAAGGCCACGCCCAGGACGCGGGCGCGCTCGAGCAGGCGACCCTCGGGTGGGCGGCCGGCCTGCGGCTGGCGCAGCTCGGCGGCGCCAGTGACTACGTCAAGGAGGAGCTGTTGGCCGGGGCGTCGCCTGCGCTCAGCAGCTTCCTCGCCGTGACGTGCTGGCTGCCCCACCTCACCCCTGCGCTGTGCGCGGCCGTGGCGGGCCACAGCGTCGACCCGCTGCTGGCGCGCCCGCCCGAGCTGGACGCCGTCCCGCTGCTCCCCGTGGCCAGCCGCCCCGGGGTGGTGCGCTACCCACCGATCCTCACCGAGGTCCTCCAGGCGGAGTACCGCCGATGGGACCCGGGGGCGGTCGTGGCGGCGCTGCGGCGTGCAGCGGACGCCTGCCTGCACAGCGGGGAGCTGGTGCTCGCCGTCGACCTGTTCCTCCAGGCCGGCGACACCGAGGCCGCCGCGCAGGCGTGCGAGGCCCTGGCCGCGCACGAGCCTGCCCTGCTGCCTCGGCTCGACCAGCTGCTGCGGTCCCACCCGGCGCCGGGTGTCAACGGGCCGCGCTGGCTGTCGTGGCGGGTGCGCGCCGCCGCAGCGGCCGGGCGCGTCGCCGAGGCCATGCAGCTCCTGGTGCGGGCGCGTGCGCAGCTGGCCCACCCCGCCGCCGACGCGGGCGACCAGGTCGACCTGACCATGGCCGAGGCCGCCGTGGCCGAACCGCTCGGGGACACCGCGACACTGCTGGCCTGCGCCGACCGCGTGGTGGCGTCGGCCACCGCTCCCGCTGCGGCCGTTGTCCAAGCCCACGGCTGGCGAGTCCGCGGCCTGGCCTGGTCCGGTGACACGGCAGCCGCCACCACCGAGCTCGAGGCGCTCGACGCCGCCGCGGCCCGCAGTGACCGGCCCGCTGCCACCGCCGTCGAGGTCGCGCTGGCCCACGCCTGGGCCGCGTGGTCGACCGGTGACATCACGACCCTCGGTACCCACGTGGCCGCGGCCGCCGAAGCCCCGCCGCCGGGGCTCGGCGGCCGGGCCGCCGAGCACGAGGTGCTGACCGGTGTCGTGCACCGCGAGCACGACCACACCGCCAAGGCCATGGCGGTCCTCCGGGAAGCCGATGCGCTCGCGACCGCGCACGGCCACACGGTGGTCGCCGCGCTCGCCAGCAGCGAGCTGGCCCGCTGCCACCGCGCGGCCGGCGCCGTCCTCGAGGCGCTGGAGGAGGTCGTGCCGACCCGGGCGTCGAGCGGAGACCTCCCTTCCGCCGTCGACCTGCACCTGCGGGCGACCGAGGTGCGGCTGCGGCTGGACCGCAACGACGTGGCCGCCGCCCGCGCGGTGGCCCGGGCGGCGCAACCGTGTGTCGACCGCGACCTCCTGCTCGCCCGGATCGCGGTGCACGAGGCGCCAGCTCGGGCCCGGGAGCTGGTCGACCGCGTCGAGCCCGGGAACGGGCGCCACGCCGTCGAGCAGCTGCTGCTGCGGGCTCGGCTGCCGGACCTCCCGCTGGCCGAAGCGTCGGCCGCGCTGTCCGGCGCCGCGTCCGTCGGGGAGCCACTCGGCCTGGTCCGGACGTTCCTGGACGAGGCCGGGTCGCTGGCGGGGCCGATGGCCGTGCTCACCGGCGAGAGCGGCGATCGGGCCGTCGGCCGGATCACCGCGCTCGCCCGCCAGGAGCTGGCAATGGCCCCGGTGCCGGCGGCCGCCCCCCTGGTCGAGCAGCTGACGACCCGCGAGCTCGCGGTGTTGCGCATGTTGCCGCTGCGCATGTCCAACCGCGAGATGGCGGCGCAGATGTACATCTCGATCAACACGCTCAAGACCCACGTCCGGGCCATCTACCGGAAGCTCGAGGTCCCCGACCGTTCGGCCGCCGTGCGCCGGGCCAAGGCGTTGGAGCTGGTTTAGACCCCCCTCGGACCGGCGACGGATGGGGCGGGGCTTGCTACTCTGAGCAGTGACGGCCCGGCGGAGAGAGAGGCCGACATGGGTGAGTCGCAGGTGTGCGGGAACTGCGGTGCCGCGGTCGACGTGGCGGATCAATTCTGCGCGACGTGTGGGCGGTCGCTGGTCGCGACGGGGCCACCTCGGCGCGGCGGCTGGTCACCGCCGCCGACCCCAGCGGCGCCACCATCCCCGCGGCAGTTCGCGTCCCCACCGCCACCGGCGCGCCCGCAACCGGCCCCAGCCGCCGCGGCCCGACCGGTGACGACGCACGTCGGTCGCGCCCGGGTCATCGAAGGCCAGGTCAGAAGCGTCCAGGCCCGGTCCGAAGGCTCGAACAACTCGCATCAGCAGGCCGTCTGGAGCTTCCGGGTCGAGCGCTACGACACCAACGGCAACCGGGTCCTGCTGGTGCCGGTCGAGATGCGGGGCCAGGGGTTCGAGGGCTCGCTGCAGGACGGCGACCTCGTCCGGGCGCACGGGAAGATGCGGTCGGGCACGTTCCGGGCGAAGAAGGTCGAGAACCTCACCACCGGGGCGGAGGTCCGGGCCAAGAAGCCACCGAAGGTGGCGGTCGTCCTCTTCTTCATCTTCTTCTTCGCCATCGTCGCGTTCATCGTCGGGATCGCCATCTCGGGGTTCACGTCGGACAACAGCCCCGATGGCTTCGGCACCCTGCCGACCGAGGTGAACGGCGATGTCCAGTGACGGCCTGACCACCGCCCACCTCGACTACCTGCCGGACGACCACCGCTTCGGCAACTTCACCCGCCACACCACGATCACGTACTCCGTACCGATCGAGGTGCACTGAGTCACCAGCCCCCGGGCCGGGCTAGGTGGCGACCGCCGCGACCCGAGGGTTGGTGAGATCCGAGTCAGACGACGAAGAAGACCCGGCTGAAGGTGCCGGGGATCGACTCGCTCCCTGCCTCCGGTGCGGAGATCGAGACGTTCGTGTAGCTCACAGAGGCGAGCACCTCGCGCTGACCGTTCGGGCAGTCGAGGGTGGAAGCCGGTGGGCTGAGCGTCAGCGATCCGCTGATCGACCCGTTCTTGCCGGAGGTGAATTGACCGGAGTTGCTGACCGGGCCGGACACCTGCTGCTTCTTGGGGTCGGACGGGAAGTTGCCGCCGTTGTTCCGGCAGGCGTAGACGGCCGTGGCGTCGGCTCGCGCCGTCACCGTTGTCGTCACGGCGTCGCCGAGTCCGGCGATCTTGAAGCTGACGGTCAGCTGGCCGGAGTTGCTCGGCCCGCTGGCGGACGCTCGGATGAAGTGGGGGCTAGCCGCACCTGCCGTGCTGACGAGCAGGGCTATCGCGGCAATTGCTACCCCGAAGAGGATAAATAACCGGCGCATGATGTTGGGCTCCTTCGCGCTTCGTTGGGCGATTCACCCCGCCGACACCGATCAGGCGCCTTGCCAGCCGCTTCCATCAACGCCCCACACAGACGAACCTACGCCTCCGACCTCCACGTGGGTATCCCCCGCGGGGGTGAGTCGGGCCGGTTCAACCGGCGGTGAAGGCTGCCCACTCGGACGCGGAGCGCGCGGCATCCCACACACCGTCGTGGATCGCCACACGGTAGCGGAAGCGGAGCTCATCGGTGGCCGCCAGGGTCAGGGGGCCGTCCCAGAGGAACGCCGGGTAGACGGTGTTGGCCCAGCCGTCGCCGTAGCCCTCGCCCGCCCTGGTGGTGGCGTAGAACGGCACCGGGTGCGACGGGTTGGCGGGGTGGTCGAGGATGCAGACGCCGGCGAGGTCGCCGTCGACGATGCCGGACAGGTCGCACCAGCGGGAGCGGTGTGGCGCCACCCGGTCGCGGGCCTCGCCGTCGTCGAGCAGCAGCCGGGTGTCCCGCCAGTCGTCCCGGCCCCGGAACGCCAGGCCCGAGTAGCCACCCCAGATGCCCATGTAGGGCGACCGGTCGAGCACCGCGTCCGCCGGGACCCGCAGGGTGACGTCCCAGTCGACGGCGTATGCGTCGCCGTCCAGTGACACGTGCGTCAGGCGGCGGTGCTCGTGAACCGCGACAGTCGAGCGGTCGGGCCGGATCCAGGTCAGGTCGCCGGTCACGCTGTCGCCGGTGACGTCGGGCGGGGCGACGTGGCGCTGCACGCCCCAGCCGTCGGGATGGCCTTCCTCCCAGAAGTTGTCACCGTCGACGAACTTCACGACGAACCACACGCCGCGCTGCCACGGGTGGTCGGGCGGCTCGATCCGGGTGAGCACCCGGCCCGACGGCGTGGCCACCGGGTGCAGGTGCGGCTTGCGCCGGTGGTCCCAGGCGTAGGTCCAGCCACCCTCCCCGGCGGTGAACCGTACGGCGCTCGTGTCGCTCATGGCAGCACCGCGTCGAGCCGGGCGAGCAGGGTGGTCATGAGCTGGGCCTCCCCTTCCGGGCGGGTCGGGCTGGCGGGGTGGACCCGGGCCGACGGCGCCCAGCCGCGGGCGTGCCACACGAGCGCGGCGTCGTGGCGATAGGCGGGCACCGGGTCGCGGAACGCCACCGCCCCGAGGGCCTGGAGGGCGTCGTCGACCTCCAGCGCCCGGGCGTCGCCCGCCGCCCAGAGGCGGTCGCGGCAGGCGAAGGCGTCGGGGGCGAACGTCGACAGGCCGAGCAGGTAGTCGCTGCCCCAGCGCACCATGTCGATGGCCAGATCGTTGCCGGTGAGGACGAGGAAGCCGGGGCGCAGCCGATCCCGCACCGCAAGGCGGTCCCACTCCGGCTGCCGGGCGAGCGACGAGTGCTTGGCCCCGACGACCTGCGGCACCTCCAGGACCTCGGCGAACGTGTCCAGCGACCAGATCCGGCCGTGGGGATGGAACTGCCGCCCCAGCTCGAACCCGAGCAGCCGATCGACCCCCGCGGCGATGGCCGCATGCGCCGCCGCGATCTCGCCCTCCGCCAGGTCGCCCAGCGCCGCCGATGGGAACACGATCGGCACTCCCCCAGCTTCGGCGATCTCCTCGACCGCACCCCGATACCCCGCGATCGAGGCGGCGTGGGCGCCGGCGACGAACAGCCAGCCGGGCGCCGGTTCCTGGTTGGCCAGGGTTGCGGCGGTGACCTCGAGGACTTGGCGCCGGGTCGCGGGATCGAGGCTGGGGCCGTAGCCGGTGTCCATGTTCACCGCGGGGACCAGGCCGGCGGCGGCGGTGCGGGCGACGCCGGCGGCGAAGGCGTCCCAGGCGATCGACCCGTCCTCGTCGAACGGCAGGAGGACCGCCGACATCCCCAGGACCCGACGACCGGGCCGCAGCGGCGGGATCGCGGGTGTCACGCCACCCGCTCCAGGTCGGCCAGCACCACCGGGTACAGCGCCGGCTCCCCCGCCGCGAACCGGTCGATCTCGGCGATCACCAGCTCCGCCAGCCGCGACAGCTCGGTCCCCTGCGACCCGGCCAGGTGCGGCGTCACCACGCAGTTGGGCAGCGCCAGCAGCGGGTGGCCCGTGGGCAGCGGCTCGGGGTCGGTCACGTCGAGCACCGCCGAGATGCGGCCGGTGCGTAGCTCCGCGACCAGGGCATCGTGGTCGACCAGCACGCCCCGGGCGGTGTTGACCAGCGTTGCCCCGTCCAGCATCGAGGCGAGCTCGGCAGCCCCGATCATCCGCTCGGTGGCGGGCAGCGCCGGGGCGTGGAGGCTCACCACGTCACTGGTGGTGAGCAGCGTCGGTAGGTCGATCAGCTCGACGCCGAGCGCCGCCGCCTCGGCCGGGTCGAGGTAGGGGTCGGCGACGAGGATCCGGCAGTGGTACGGCGCGAGCATCCGGATGACCGCCCGCCCCACGTGCGACGCGCCGACGATCCCGATGCGCTTGGCCCAGTTGCCGACCGGGTGCCGCCGCTGAACAGCGGGCAGCTCGACACCCCGCAGGCGCTCCCGGGCGACGAAGGCGTCCTTGTTCGCCCACAGGATCGCGCCGACCGTGTACTCGGCCACCGGCACGGCGTTGGCCGCGGCGCCCGACGTGACCCGCTCCAGCCGGGCGAAGGCCGCCGGCGTCACGACGTCGCGCAGGGTGCCGGCCGCGTAGGCGAGCATCTGGAGGCGCGGGGCGCGGTCGAGGAACGCCGCGTCGAGCCGAGCGCAGCCCCAGTGGCCCAGCAGGACGTCGGCCGCCGCCAGCACCTCCTCGGCCTGCTGGGGCGGCATGCCGTCGATCGCCTCGGGCGCCAGGAGGTCGCCGACCCCGGCCAACCGGGCGAGGTGCTCGGACCGCAGCGCGTACGGCTCCAGCCCCGAGTGCATCGACAGTGCGATCGCGGGCCGACTCACGTCCTCACCTGCACCTTCACGGCCTGCTTGGCGGCGACCAGCTGCCGCCGCTCGGGCAACGCCTTGTAGAAGGAGTCGTAGGGGTAGCAGCCGGACACCAGGCCGTTGCGGGGCGCGGTGGTGCAGTCGCTGAGCGTCCGGCAGATCCGGCGGACGTCGAGCGGCCGCCCGGCCAGCACGTCGGCGGCCAGGTCGGGGTAGCTGAGGGCCATGCGGCCGTAGCCGATCGCGGCCGCGCCGCCGCTGCGCACCAGCGCCTGACCGGCGTGGGGCAGCCACTGCTGCAGGTAGCTGAGGCCCGACGCGACGATCGGCAGCTGCGGGTGCGCAGCCGCCAGCTCGGCCGTGACCCCGGCCAGGCGGGCGACCTCGACGAGCGGGTCGCGGGGCGGCTGGTAGCCGTCGGACGGCGGGAACCAGGCCGGGCGCTGGACGTGCGGCGAGTAGTAGGGGCTGCCGGCGGTGACCGACAGCAACCCCACGCCCCAGTCGATACACCGGTCGACCAGCTCGTGCGTCTCTCGGAGATCGGCGTCGACGCCGAAGGCAAGCCGGTAGTCCTCGGGGGCAGCGGGGTCGGGCACGCCCCGGCCGTCGGGCCCGGCCACGTGGGGCACGACGTCGAACGCCGACAGCCGGACCGCGATCCCCAGGTCGGGCGCCGCCGTCCGCACGCCCTCGACGACGGTGCGCATGAACCGGGTGCGCCCGTCGAGGTCGCCGCCGTACCGGCCGGGCCGGTCGACCGCCGAGAGCAGCTCGTGGGCCAGGTAGCCGTGGCAGTGCTTGACGTCGACGAAGTCGAAGCCCGCCTGCGCCGCCAGCGCTGCGGCGTGCACATAGTCCGCGACCAGGGAGTCCAGCTCGTCGTCGGACAGCACGTCGGTCTCCGAGACGCCGACCCGCCCGTCGAGCAGTGGGTGGCGGTAGGCGACCCGGGGCCGCGGCGCCCCCTCGGGTCGGCTCCAGCGGCCCGAGTGGGTCAGCTGCAGCCCGACGACCGGTGCGGCGCCGTCGCCCTCGTGAGCGGCGACGAGGTCGGCCCGGAGCGCGGCGAGATCGTCGATCGTCTCCTCGGCGATCACCAGCTGGCGGGGGTTGGCCCGGCCGTCGGGCCGGACCGCGGTGGCCTCGGCCCACACGATGCCGGCGCCCGACGCCCCGAAGCGGCGCCAGCGCCGGTGGACCAGCGGCGACGGGCGGCCGTCGGGCTCGCCGTCCCAACCCTCCATCGGGAGGATGCAGAACCGGTTGGCGGCCGTGCGCCCGATGCCCGGCAGCTCCAGCGGCTGGGCAAGCGGACCGTCGGGCTCGAGCTGGGGGTCGACGGCCAGGTCGAGGCCGAGCTCGTCCAGCCGGGCCGCCAGCTCGTCCCACCGCCGTAGCGTCCGCACCTGGACCCGGTCCCCCCTTCCCATGCCGCGGACGATACGCGTCCCGCGTACTGTCCGCCCCCATGGGCATCGCGGACGACCTGGTCAGCACCGCTGTACGGGTGGTGGAGGAGCTGGCCGGGGGCGTGGCGCCGGGGCTGCGGCTGCCGGCGACCCTGGCCGGGCACCGGGTCGACGCCGACGCCCACGCCGACCTCCTGTTCACGCTCGGGCTGCTGCACGAGGCCGGAGTCGAGGAGGTCGCGGGGCTCGACGTGGTCCCG